>Ga0316187_10000577_pt1 | contig 29424 bp, 28 predicted proteins | sample CroRivburrow1_MG_FD_204927 | JGI IMG/M metagenome (GOLD analysis project Ga0316187, IMG submission 204927) | Coastal sediment microbial communities from Maine, United States - Cross River worm burrow 1 | ecosystem: Environmental > Aquatic > Marine > Coastal > Sediment | place: USA: Maine... | reverse complement strand
ACAACAAGCCTTCTCAGGTTGCCGGCGCGGCACGCGAACTCAGTGCTGCCTTCCCCGTCTGGTTGTGTGATGTGTGGGGGGTGGTGCACGATGGCCGGCAGGTCTACCCGGCTGCGGCCGAGGCACTGACCCGGCATCGCGAAGGCGGTGGCTGCGTTGTTCTCATAACCAATGCCCCCAGGCCGCATCATGTCATCGTGCCGCAAATGCGCAGCTTCGGTGTGCCGGACAGTGCCTATGACGCGGTCGTGAGCTCCGGTGACGTGACCCGTGAACTGGTCAGGCGCCGGGCGGGCTGCAATATATTTCATCTGGGACCTGTCGAAGACGCAAGCCTGCTGCAAGGATTGCCTGTCAGCTGGACATCGCTGGATGAAGCCGATGCAGTCCTGTGCACGGGGTTGAACAATGACGGTCGTGAAGGGGGCGATGGTGAAGTGCCCGATGATTATCGTCCTGTGCTGGCGCAGATGCACAAAAGGCAGCTGCCGTTCATATGCGCCAACCCTGATCGTGTGGTTGGCATTGGTGGCATGCTTTACCCATGTGCCGGCGCACTGGCGGACATTTACACAGAACTTGGTGGCCACGTCGAAATGGCCGGCAAGCCCTACGCACCGATTTATCAGGTGGCGCTGGAGCGGGCCGGCGACATCATGAAACGCGAAGTCGTGCACACACAGGTGCTGGCGATTGGCGATGGTATGCCAACTGATGTTGAAGGAGCTCGCGCCAATGATCTCGCGATTCACTTCATCACCGGTGGTATTCATGCGGAAGATCATCAAGGCACCGATGCGCAGACGATTGCTGCTGATCTCGCCGCCAGTATGCCGGGGCTTCAGGTGGCTGGCGTAGCTGCCGGACTTGTGTGGTAATGAATTGCTGGTCGTGCCAGTTCGCATGGCCCGGGGCGCTGGATCAGGTGCCTGTTGACCGGGTCTCTTGATGGCAGGTTTTCAAGGTTGTTTAGGTATGCTGGAATTGAGTGATCAGGTCGAGGTGGCAGGTGCCCTGAAAGGGGCATGCGTGGCGATCGGTAATTTTGACGGCCTGCATCTGGGCCACCAGGCATTGGCGCAGACCGCCATTGATATCGCTCGAACCGCCGGTTCACCATCGGGTCTGGTGACGTTTGAGCCGCATCCCAAGTCTGTGTTCCAGCCTGAGCAACCGGTGTTCCGGTTGACGCCGCCGCGCCTGAAGGCTGCGTTGGCGCGCAGTTTCGGGGTCGACTTCTGTGCGTCCATTCCCTTCAACCGTGAACTCGCTTCAGTTGAGGCTGAAGATTTCGTTGAACGTTACCTGGTTCGCGCGCTCGGCATCAGCCACATCGTGTCGGGCTATGATTTTCACTTCGGCAAGGGCAGGCGGGGCAGTCCGGCAGTGCTGCAGGAGCTTGGTGAACGGTTCGCCTTCGGGGTGACCATAGTGGATCAGGTGACGCGCGAGGATGGCACATCGCCATTTTCGTCATCGTCGGTGCGAGCGGCTCTGCATGCCGGCAATATCGATCAGGCAAACGCCCAGCTGGGCTATCGCTGGACGGTGATTGGCGAAGTTGTCAAGGGCGATCAGAGAGGCCGCACGATCGGCTTTCCGACAGCCAACATCATGCTGGATCCGGGCATGGAGCCATGCCACGGCATTTACGCGGTGCGGGTCAGGAATTTGGCCGGCGACAGGCAGAAGGTGTTGATGGGCGCTGCCTATTTCGGCTGGCGGCCGACGTTCGATACCGACCGGGTGTTCCTGGAAGTCTTTCTGCTGGATTTTGAAGGCGATCTGTACGGCCACGAACTGGCGGTCGAGTTTGTCGACATGATCAGGCCGGACAAGAAGTTCGACGATCTTGATTCACTGGTTGCGCAGATGAAACGCGACAGCGATGACATTCGCAAACTGTTGAATGACGAGGCTGCAGTGAATACTGACTTGCCGCTGCTGGCGGCGCAAATGTCAGGCAGGCTGTACAATGAAGTAAGGTGAATTGCTGACGGGATAATTTCCATTGAAATCGGAAATCGCTCTCGCCCGTCAGAGCAACATGGGTTCGATTGAACCCATAAAGTTGCTCTAACACTTTGGAACCTGATCTAGTCTTCAGGGTCGAGCAGGCGGTGCAGGTGCACGATGAAATAGCGCATCTCGGCCACGTCTATGGTGGCGCGGGCCTTTTCCTGCCAGGCTTTTTCAGCCGTGGCATAATTTGGATAGATACCTACGACATCAAGATTTTCGAGATCCTTGAAGCGCACGCCGTCCAGGCTTTCCAGCTCGCCGCCAAAAACGAGATGAAGCAACTGGTCAGGTTTCTTGACGGTGTCAGACATCACTGTGGTTCCCGTGTTGACGATGGAGAAGTGCTTAGGCAGCAACCGTATGAAGCCGTTCACTGATCTCGTCAAGCAGTGCTTTTGAACCGGCCATGAGGCCATTCTGGCGCGTGGTGTTGCGATTGTAGATGAATCCCTTGCCATCAAGATCAAGTGTATGTCCACCGGCTTCATGCACGATCAGGTCACCCGGCGCCAGGTCCCAGTCATGCTTTTTGCCGAATGCAATGGCGCCGTCATACTCACCTGTTGCAACTACACAGTGACGCAGGATCAGGGACGTTGTCATGGCACAGTCGATCTGTGGCACGGGCAATTTCCATTTGCTCTGGCTGATGATGCTGGTGTGAGCGACAAATCTGGAACCGTCCAGGCCTGATTTGCCGGTTGTCTGCATGGTCTCACCATTCAGCCGCGCGCCGGCATCAAGAGCTGCCTCGTAGAACCTGTTCTGGGCGGGGGCAAATGCCGCTGCCACGACCGGCCGGCCATGGGACAACAAGCACGCCCCGACGCACCAGTGATTTGAGCCGCGCACATAAGCCGATGTGCCGTCGATCGGGTCAATCACCCAGACATTGTCCTTTGCTCGGGTTGTGTCCTCGCGCGCGGATTCTTCCGACAGCCAGCCAAAGTCAGGCGTCGCTTCCCGGAGTCTCGCAGCCAGCAGTCGATCGACCGCCAGATCGGCTTCCGATACCGGTGTGCCGTCTGTCTTGTCCCAGCTGTCAACACCTGCATTGAACATTCGCATTGCCAGTTCGCCTGCCTCGCGCACCGCGCTGCATAACAGCTGGTGCTCTTTCTGCCAGGGGCTGGCTTGCATGATTTCAGGCGCCTGCAACGGTCATTCCCTCCACCAGGCATGTGGGCGCATTGGTACTTGATTTCATCTCGAGGTCGTCGGCAGGCGTCAGATTGACGAACATGTCCTTCAGGTTTCCGGCAATGGTGATTTCGCTGACCGGATGGGTGACCTCGCCATTTTCGATACGAAGCCCTGCCGCCCCGCGCGAGTAATCACCCGTCACCATGTTCACCCCGGATGAAAACATTGACGTGATCAGGATGCCGTCGCTGATGCCGGCGATCATGTCGCGCACAGATACAGTGCCGTTGGCCAGCCAGAGGTTTGTGGTTGATGGCGATGGCTGACCGCCGGTGGACCGCGCCGCACGCGCATTGCTGGTCAGGCCCAGTTTCGTGGCAGTGCGCCCGTCCAGCAACCAGTTGGACAACACGCCGTCTTCAACCAGATCGAGCGCTTCACAGATCGCGCCTTCAGCGTCGAAGGGCTTTGAAGACAATCCCCGCACCAGAAGCGGGTCATCAATAATGGATATGCCATTGGCGAAAACCTGCTGGCCCATCATGTCCTTGAGAAAGCTGGTGCCACGTACCACGCCTGATCCGTTGGCGGCCTGCGCCAGCAGCGACGGGAATGAGCTGGCCAGGCGTGCTTCGAAAATCACCGGGCATTTCTGCGATGTCATCTTGCGCGGGTTCAGCGCGCGCACAGCACGTTCACCGGCGCGCCGGCCAATGGCACCGGCATCATCCAGGTCAGCAAAATGAACCTTCGAGGAATAGTCATAATCGCGCTCCATCGAGGTGCCGTCACCGGCAATTGCGGATGCGGAGATGGAATAGCCGGTGCGCGCATAATTACCTGAAAAACCGTTGGATGTGACCAGCACAATTTCACGCTGTCCCGCGCTTGCCGCCGCCCCGTCGGTTTTGCTGACCCCCTTGATCTCGCGGCAGGCAGCTTCTGCAGCCAGAGCCAGGTCGCTCAGGGTTTCCGTGGTGACCCGGGCATCATCTGCCAGTTCGAGTGCGTCCGGTGAAGCTGCTCTTCCGGTAGTGTCCTGCAAACCCAATGACGCATCCGGCGGCGCGATTCTGGCCATTTGAACGGCACGTTCTGCCAGGGTTGCATAATCTTGCGCCGTGCGCGCGGTCCCCGACACCACCGCGCTTGACCCGTTGACGAACACGCGCAGACCGAAATCCACCGCCTCCGATCTTTCGACCTTGTCCGTGGCGCCGTTTCTGACCCGGACCTGAACCGATGTGCCGTTGACGGCCAGCACATCCGCAGCATCCGCACCGGCCTTTTTGGCCAGGTCGAGAAACTGTTCTGCAGATGAAACGATGTCGGAAGAACTCATAGTGGCAATCTCACAAGGTTATCGAGCACGATGCCTGCAAACACGATCAGGCCGAAATTCCGGTTGGAGCGAAACAGCATCAGGCAGCGATCAGGATCGTCTATATCAAGTCGCGCCAGTTGCCATGTCGCGTGCAGCGCCGCCGCCGCCAGACCGGCGTGGAATATGATGCCGGCACCAGCGTAAAACCCCGATGCAAACAGCAAGGCGATGGTGAGCGCAAGAAACATGGTTAGCCAGCCGCGGGTTGCGGCACCGAACTTCAGGGCGGTGGACTTGATGCCGATGGCCAGATCATCCTCCTTGTCCTGATGCGCATAGATGGTGTCATAGGCCAGTGTCCAGGAGATCCCGCCGAGATACATCAGTATGGCGGGCAGTTCGAGATGACCACGCACCGCGGCCCAGCCGAGCAGGGCGCCCCAGTTGAAGGCGATGCCCAGAAATACCTGCGGCCAGTAGGTGAAGCGTTTCATGAACGGATAGACAGCAACGGTGATCAGCGACAACACGCCCAGCGAGACGGCAAACCAGTTGAACTGCATCAGCACCAGGAAACCGGTCAGCGCCAGGGCAATCATGAAAATCTTTGCCTGTGCCACGCTGACCTGGCCCGATGGTATCGGGCGCGACCGGGTGCGCGCGACAGCGGCATCAAAGTCACGATCAACAATGTCGTTGAAGGTGCAACCGGCCCCGCGCATGACCACGGCACCGATGAGGAACAATACCAGGTACCACAGGTTTGGCATGCCTGCGCCGGATGCGGTCTGGGCCAGGGCGATGGCCCACCAGCCCGGCAGCAGCAGCAGCCACCAGCCGATCGGCCGCTCCAGCCGGGCAAGTCGTGCATAGGGGCGAACGGCATGCGGCAACAGCCTGTCGGCCCAGTGTTCGCGCACGGCATCGGCCACCCGGCCATCATTGTTGGTGGTTTTCGTCATTGGGTGGAGTGTTAGCGCAATCAGACGTATCTTGAAACCGTCAAAACAATGCGGCAACACAGGCTGTGCTGAATTGCGGCAGTTGAAGGAATGGGATTTTGAACAGCAAGCTTGCTCTGTTTACATTCGGGGTGTTTGCCAAACCGGCAGATGATCCGGCAAATGACGGTTTCCACCTTCGCAACGACCCGATCCTGGCGGCTGTTCCGCTGGCTCAAGGCTATCTCGGCCATTCCGGTTACCCGGACGAGGAAGGCCCGGAAATCTGGGGCGAGTATGTTTGTCCTGACTTCCATGTCGAGGCAGGTGATGGCTGGACACCGCAAACCTTGTCGCTCTGGCAGAACCTGGAATCGACAATGGCCTTTGCCTATCAGGGCCTGCATGGTGAGGCAGTGCGCCATGGCCGTGAATGGTTCGTTGCGCCGCAATGGCCGCCCTATGCCTTATGGTGGGTGGACGCCGACCATACGCCCGATTGGCGCGAGGCGTGTGCGAAACATCTGCAACTGCATGAGCAGGGCAATTCCAGGCAGGTCTTCAGCTTCAAACAGCCGTTCGGTGCCGACGGAAAGCCGGTTAAACTGAACGCAGGCAGGATAAAGCAGCTCGCTGCGGCAAATGCAGCGCGCCTTGCCAACATCACCAGGGCAGGATAGGCAAAACCATGGCCAGATCGCAGGGGCGGGTGCCCCGACTATATTGTGAGCAGACATTGAGTGCGCGCAGTGAACTGACGCTGTCGCGCGAAGCCTCGCACTATCTGGTGACGGTGCTCCGGCTGGGTGACGGGGCGCCGGCCCGGCTGTTCAACGCCATAGACGGTGAATGGCAATGTGCGATGTCCCTCGCCAACCGCAAGGCAGCTCGGGTCAGGTGTGACGAGCACCTGCGCGAGGCTACGCCGCCACCGGACATCGAGTATCTGTTTGCGCCGCTGAAATCGGCCCGGCTGGATTATCTGGCCCAGAAGGCAACCGAAATGGGTGTGCGCACGATACGCCCGGTGATTACCCGGTACACGATTGCAGACAAGGTCAATCTGGACCGCATGCGCGCAAACGCCATCGAGGCAGCGGAGCAATGCAACATGGTCTATGTGCCGGATGTGTCAGAGCCTGAAAAGCTGGCCAATGTGCTGGCACACTGGCCGGAAGACCGCACCCTGATTTTTTGCGACGAACGCGCCAGCCAGGCAAGCCCAGTGGATGCACTGAAGCAGGTGCAAACCGGGCCGGTGGCCGTGTTGCTTGGTCCCGAAGGCGGGTTTTCAGACCAGGAGCGTGACATGATCCTGTCGGTACCAAATGTTGTGGCCCTGTCGCTGGGGCCACGCATCATGCGGGCAGATACCGCTGCGGTAGCGGTTCTGGCGCTGGTACAGTCGGTTCTGGGCGATTGGCGCGAGGACAAGTAAGTTTGACTTGCTCTCGAAGGAAGTGCCGGGCTAGATCAGGATGATTTTTGGTTGACCCAACCAAAAATCATGAACCTGATCGCTTCCAGAGTGTTAGAGCAACTTTATGGGTTCAATTGAAGCCATGTTGCTCTAGACGTTCGGCAGATGTTTTTGACCACACGCTCAGCCTGGCTGGCGTGTTTTGATTTGAGGCGGACTTTCCCATGAGTGTGGCTGTTCCTGATACCGCGGAAACCCGCGCCATCATCGAAGACAAGGCACAGCTGGTGTCTTATCTGGAGGCCGGCTGCAAGCCCAAGGCCGAGTGGCGGCTGGGCACCGAGCACGAGAAGTTCGCGTTCCTTACTGACACCTTGCAACCGGTCCCGTATTTTGGGGACCGCTCCATCAAGGCGCTGCTGGAAGGTCTTGCGGCCAAGTTCGGCTGGACGCCCGCCATGGAAGGCGAACATATTATCGGCCTCACCGATCCGGCGGCCTACGGCAATGTTTCGCTGGAACCGGGCGGTCAGTTTGAACTGTCGGGTGCGCCGCTGGAGAACGTTTTTCAGACCTGTCAGGAGGTACATGAGCACCTGGCACAGGTGCGCGAAGTGGGCGACGAGCTTGGCATTGGCTTTCTCGGTCTGGGCTTCAACCCGCTGTGGAAGCGTGAAGACATCCCCGTCATGCCCAAGGGCCGCTACAACATCATGCGCCAGTACATGGCGAAGAAGGGCAATCTCGGCCGCGACATGATGCTGCGCTCGTGTACGGTGCAGGTGAACCAGGATTTTTCATCCGAGGCCGACATGCGGCAGAAAATGCGCGTCAGCCTGGCGCTGCAACCGCTCGCCACCGCGCTGTTTGCGGCATCTCCGTTCACCGAGGGCAAGCCAAACGGCTTCAAGTCATTCCGGTCCGAAATCTGGCGCGACACCGACCCTGATCGCACCGGCATGCTGCCGTTCGTCTTCGACGACGGCTTTGGCTTCGAGCAATATGTCGACTATGCCATCGACGTACCGATGTATTTCGTCAATCGCGGTGGTGAGTACCTGGACTGTTCCGGCGAAAGCTTCCGCGCCTTCATGGCCGGTGAGTTGCCGCAATTGCCCGGCGAAAAACCCACCATGAAGGACTGGGCGGATCATCTCACCACCATCTTCCCGGAAGTCCGCCTCAAGAAGTTTATCGAACAGCGCGGCGCCGACGCAGGCGCATGGCGCAGGCTTTGTGCCTTGCCCGCGTTCTGGACCGGCTTGTTGTACGAACAGGCATCTCTCGATGCGGCCTGGGACCTGGTCAGGGGCTGGACGGCGGAGCAGCGCCAGGCGCTGCGTGACGAGGTGCCGGTCAAGGGACTTGATGCGACCATAGCCGGGCGTCGTCTGCAGGACATCGCCATCGAAGTGCTGGCCATCTGCCGGGCGGGCCTTGAAACACGCAATGTACAGGGACCGGCAGAACAGACCGAAGCCAAGTTCCTCGACGTGCTCGATGAAATCGCCCAGTCAGGCCGCACCAATGCCGATGAACTGCTGGCCCTGTACGAAGGCAACTGGAACGGGGATGTCACCCGCGTCTACCGCGATTTCGCTTTCTGAGCCATACCAGTCGTAAAACCGGTTTCAAGGTTTCTGTTTGTGCTCTAGCTTCGCAGGAGCATTTCCCGCAAAAGTGGACACCGGTTTTGCGACAGGGAAATGCAATAATAGTGGCATAGAAGACAGTGTTGTGGAGCGCAGTCCATGAAAATCACCGGCCTGAAAACCTTCATTGTGGGCAATCCGCCGCCGCGTCGCGGCGGGCGCTACTTCATCTTCCTGAAGCTCATCACCGATAACGGCATTGAAGGTGTAGGCGAAGTCTATACCGCCAGCTTTGCACCCAATGTGGTGGTCGCCATGATCGAGGACGTGTTCCAGCGCAATGTCGAGGGCAACGATCCGTTTCATATAGAGGCCTTCTGGCGCAGAACCTACACGAGAGGTTATTCGGGCCGTCCCGACATTTCACTGATGGGCGTCATGTCCGGCATTGAAATGGCCATGTGGGACATCTGTGGAAAAGCTGTGGAAAAGCCTGTGTATGACCTGTTGGGAGGCTGTGTACATGAACGGCTGCGCTCCTACACCTACCTGTACGCAGATGCCGACATAGACGCCTATGCCTATACCGATCCGAGCAACGATGTGTACAACAACCCGGACGTGGCCGCAGAGCGCGCACTGCATTACGTCAACCAGGGGTTCACCGCGGTCAAGTTTGATCCGGCCGGGCCGTACACGGCGTTTGACCCGCACATGCCGAGCCTTGAGCGCATGGATATTTCGGAACAGTTCTGCCGGAAAATCCGCGAGGCAGTGGGCAACAGGGCGGATCTTCTGTTCGGGACGCACGGCCAGTTCACCACCGCCGGCGCCATCCGCATGGCGCGCCGGCTGGAAGCCTATGATCCGTTGTGGTTCGAAGAGCCGTGCCCGCCGGAAATGCCGGAGGAGATGGCAAAGATCGCACGCTCGACAAAGGTGCCGATTGCCACCGGTGAGCGCCTGACTACCAAGTATGAGTTTGCCCGGGTGCTGGAACTCGGCGCCGCCTCGGTCCTGCAGATGGCGCTGGGCCGTGTCGGGGGGCTGCTGGAAGCCAAGAAGATTGCCGGCATGGCGGAAGCCCATTATGCACAGATCGCACCACACCTGTATTGCGGGCCGATTGAAGGTGCCGCGAACGTGCAGATATCCGCCTGCTCGCCGAATTTCCTGATCCTTGAAAGCATCGAACAATGGGGCGGTTTTCATGCCGACCTTCTGGTGAAACCGATGCAGTTTGAGGACGGCTTCGTCATAGCACCGAAAGAACCGGGCCTTGGGGTGGAACTGAACGAGGCCGTGGCGCTTGCCAACCCCTACACCAGGGATGACGGGCTGCACATCGCGCCGAGCGAAACCCACGCAGCCTGGAACGACTAATACCAAAGGAACTGACTATTGACCCATTTGACCGATTTTTCGCGTTTGCTGGCCAGGCATGCTTCACGCCGTGGTCTGGTTGACCACAAGTGGAGCATAACGACGTCCGGCAGGCGCGAAAAACCGGCCCTCGGTGGGCCAAATCCGTCCATCTGGTGCGTTGCGGCGCTTGCGAGATGCGGCCTGCATCGCGCTGCGCACCGCGCCTGCCGGAGTGAACGGATTTGGCTCCATCAAATGAGCCAATAGTCAGTTCCTTTGGTATAATACCAATCACCATCAAAACGGGAGAACGACCATGAAGGTCGGGTTTATCGGACTGGGCAATGTCGGCGGCAAGCTGGCCGGCAGCCTCATTCGCAATGGCATTGACACGGTTGTGCGCGATCTGGATCGCGATGCTGCGCAAAAATTCATTGATCGCGGCGCGGGCTGGGCTGACAGCCCGAAACAGATGGCCGAGATGTGCGATGTGATCATCACCTGCCTGCCATCACCGGCAGCGTGTTCGGAGGTCATGGAAGGCAAGGACGGTATCCTGGATGGCCTGTCGCCCGGCAAGATCTGGATGGAAATGTCGACGACCGACGCCGCGGAAGTCAAACGTCTGGGCGCAATGGTCAAGGCCAAGGGCGCAGAGCCGGTGGATTGTCCGGTGTCAGGCGGCTGTCATCGCGCCGATACGGGTAACATCTCGATCTTTGCCGGTTGCGAACGCGAAATCTTTGAGAAGGTTTTGCCGCTGACAACCGTTCTCGGTCGCCGCGTGCTGCACACCGGGCCATTGGGATCTGCCTCTACGCTCAAGGTCATGACCAATTACCTGGCCACCGCAAACCTGCTCACCTGCTGCGAGGCGCTGGTCACCATGAAAGCCGCCGGCATGGACCTGGCAACCACCTATGAGGCCATGAAGATCTCATCAGGCACCTCGTTTGTACACGAGACCGAAAGCCAGCTGATTCTGAACGGCTCGCGCGACGTGAACTTCACCATCGACCTGGTGTTGAAGGATATCGGCCTGTTCCAGACCATTGCAGAGCGCCACAATGTGCCGCTGGAAATCTCGCCGATGATCATCGACATCATGAAGGACGGCCAGCAACGCTATGGCCAGCGCGCCAATTCGGACGACATCATCAGGCGCCTCGAAGACGCAACGGGACTGTCGATTCTGGCCGACGGATTCCCCGATGATCTGGTGGACGATGAGCCGGAAGAAAAAGGCTATGAGGTGGTGCCGCCGGGCAGGTAGGAGACTCACATGGGCAAACGTTCATACGTGCCGTTTGACGTGTTTGCGATGCGGGTTGATGTGCCGGTATCGACGGCGGTGCGCCAAGGGCATCTGGGCTGGACCTGCGGGCAATGCCCGCTGACTGATCAGGGCATCGTCCATGCACCGGGTAACCTGCTGGCCCAGACCGATTTCGTGTGCGACATGATCGCAAACGTAATGGCGCGGGCGGATTTCACCCCATCGTCCGTAGGCAGGTTGCATGTTTACTTTGCCGCACAAAGCGAGCGAGAGGCCGCAGATGCGCTGGCGTTGATTGCCGCGCGGTTTGACCATGGCCCGCTCATCGTGCCTGTCCCGGTGCCGCATTTTTACTATGCAGGCATGATGATCGAGGTTGATGTTTTCGCCGCCGCTGATTTGCAGGTTCGGGCTCCTTTTGAGGCAGGTGGTGTCCGCCTGGACCTCGTTGATGGCGGCAATCAGGTCTGGGCACATGCCAGCGTATCATCTGTTGATGGAGCTGTACCCGTAGACCCGGTCAGCCTCATCGACGATGCCCTTGCCCGGCATGGGTTGCACCGCGATCACCTGCTTGGCGATCTTTGGATGTATGCCGGAGACGATGATGGTGCGCGTGCGATGATCACAGGTGCGCAGCAGCGTGACCTGATGACAAATCCTGATGCGCTGGTGCGGCTGGCCGGCCCGGCACTACCGGTCGTACGCGCCGCACTGTCATATGGCAAAAAAGCGGTTTCCGTTCTCACTGAAACGGTTGTTATTGGTGGGGTGCGCCTGACAATGAAAAAGAGTGACGGGATGCTCTGGAGCATCGGGACGTGTGCTGATATGACCCTCGGCCTGGTTGGCCAGACGTCTGTGATCATGCAGGCAATGGATGCTGCACTGCGCGCCGCAGGAGCGAGTTTCGCCGATGTGGTCAAACTGACAGCCCACTATACCGGCAGTGCGTCGGAAGAAGATCTGCACGGCAACATGAAAATGCGGCACGGCTATTATGCCCGGCCCGGCCCGGCTTCTACCGGCCTGCCGGTCTGGGGACTGGGCAATGACAAATGTCGTATTGCAGTAGATATCGTCGCGGTGTGAACGCTCAGGCATTTGTGCAAGACAAATCGTGTCACCGAACACCAGCAGTTGGAATTTTACCGGGTCTTTATATTATCGTGAGGGCCACATAGTCTCCGCTCTTGATTGCCGCGGAGACTCCGGCGTACTGGAATTCGCGCCCTTTGGTTCATTCGAGCCAATGGAACAACCTGACGGATCGAACATGGAGCGCAGGTTTTACCTCGATTGGTTGCGGGTAATTCTTTTTTCGTTTTGGTCATATGGCACACAGCAATAGGATTTTCGCCCTATTGTGCTGAGGTCATTAATGACGTGGGCAATGCTGTCCGGTCCGGCCCATTCACTGAATGGGCATTGAACTTCAGCCATTCATTTCGGCTGCACGTGGTGTTCCTGATTTCCCGGGCGAGTTGATTTTCACATTCTCGGCAAGCTTCTTGTGCTTTCTGGTCCTTCGGCGAACGAAAATGACGCGCCTGTTGTTCAGCATCCGGTACCCGGATCCCCAAAACTGGACTGTTCTGAATTGCGGTTGACTGCGTCGTGCCCGCAATTGCCGCTCGTTTGGCCTGCAGTTCACCGCTAACCCAAAGCAGGCCTTGAATTGTGACGTTAGCCACAGACGCAAGCCCGGGCTGCTGATACCTCTGGACGCAGCTACACGACGCGGCCTTTTCATCAACCCGTCGGTGTAAAATTCACAATATTGAGGAATTGATCAATGACCATCAGATTATTTCAGGACCCCTCATTCACTGGAGCCCGTACGGTGATCACAGGCGTTGGCGCAGCAGAAGACCTTGTCGATGCCGCGGATTTGAAAGACTTCAACGGGGGCAGGAAACCTTCGTCGCTACGAACGTCATCGGGCGATGCAGCCTTGCTGTGCAGCAAGCCCGATTGGAAGGGAGAGATTATGTATCTGCGCAATCAGAGGAACATCCGCGATTTGGGAGATCCTGCAACCGGAGGGCGCAGGGGTTTTCGCAATGCAGTTCGGTCCGTAAGGGTTCGACCTTTTCTGATCGCAATGAATATCACCATCGTCACCGGCTCCGACGGTACCCTGCCTGGTGGGTGGGAAGACCGTACGCAGGCTGAACGGGACATGGACTTGTTGATCGTGTTGATGAACGATTTCTTCCGCCGCGAGCGGTGCCTCATTCGGGTAAAGTGGAGCGATATCACCTACCGGCCCAGTGAGGAATATTTCAACGTTTCGATCCGTGAATACAGACCTGTCCCCGCGAAGTGGAAAAAACCGAAGTCAGTTGACGTTGTACTTGTTAACAGGATTGCCAACGCTATCGGAGTTGGATCCTTCCCTTGGCATGGCAAGCATGTCCTGGTTGCCATGGAGCGAATGGCAGCTGCCCTCGAGCGAGCTCCCGGCACCGGACCGGGCACGATCTATCGACCGGGTAACCCGCTCCGCGAGGTTCGCGATCCACGGCTTGTTGATGCTTTTCTGGGAATTTCCCGCACCTGGGTTCATGAACTCGGTCACTATTGGGGGCTTCGCCATCAGGACCCGATAACTCAGGACACAATAGACGCCGTTGCTAGGATCAATCCGTCCCTTGCTGCAGCAATGCGCACAAGTGACAGCAACATCATGATCCAGAGCGGAAAGGCAGGTCCGTTTTCGGTGGCCACAATGACCAGCAGTCAACTCAACGAAGTCCATCAGGTTCTGGCGCGCAATCTATCGCGGAAAGGTGATAGGCAAGAAACAATTCCTGATGGGCTCGTCTAGAGCAACATCCATCCACTCGGATGGATGAAATTGCTCTGACGCTTTGCAGACCAGCATCATCCGATCCAGTAATTCTTTCTGGCCGGATGATGTCTCAGTGTTCTGATGATCAGGCTTTCAGCTTGGTCATCCGCAGATAAGGCAGAACGGTTGTGAAATCGCCAAATTTGGCCTTGGCATCCACGTCATTGACGGTTGTCGGTATCACAACGTCATCGCCGACGTTCCAGTTGGCGGGCGTCGCAACTCCCTGTTTTGCGGCTGTTTGCAAACCATCCAGCGCGCGCAGGATCTCGGCAAAATTACGGCCCACGTTCATTGGGTAGGTCATGGACAATTTCATCTTTTTGTCCGGCCCGATGATATAGACCGAGCGTACGGTCGCGCTGTCATTGGGAGTACGGCCATCTGGCAGATAGGCCTCGGCTGGCAGCATGTCAAAGGCCTTGGAAACAGTCAGTCCATCGTCTGCGATAATCGGGAAGTTTGCAGGAGCGCCGCCGACTTTTTCAATATCGCTCTTCCATTTCTTGTGATCCTCGACCCCATCCACGGATACGCCGATTACCTTGGTGCCGCGCTTGGTCCATTCGGCGGCCAATTGTGCGACCGCACCAAATTCCGTGGTGCAGACAGGAGTGAAGTCTTTGGGGTGTGAAAACAGGATCGCCCAGCTATCACCAATCCAGTCGTGCAAGGCAAAGCTGCCTTGGTCGGTATCTACGGTCAGGTTTGGGATCGTGTCGTTTATGCGCAAACTCATGGTGTGGTTCCTTTTGGAAAACGAAAAATGACAATCGACCCGTCGCCTCGCAGGTGACGGGATCTTGGAACCAAAATAGGTCCTGCAACGGTGTCGTGGCAAGAGGTCCCGCAATTTCCAGGAGTGTGCCTGTTATTGGCCGTCAATGATACTGTGTGCGGTGCCGGCGTCCGTCCTGCATTCAAATGAATCAGGACTGCACCGTCACAATCCGGGATCAAACATTCAGCCTGCGACTGGCAGAGTCCGGCAGATCATGGCTCACCGCTCACTCAGCCGCCACCGCAGTCGACAGCTGACACATGGCATCGGTGATGTGGCGGGCCAGGCTGTCGATGGCGGCATTGGTTTTTGACGATCTTATCAGACCGATATCGAACGTGCCCAGCGGCGGGAAGCCGTCTGCTTCCGTCAGAACACGCATGCCAGGGCGCATGCAGATTTCGGGGATGGCCGCGACGGCGAGCCCGGCGGTTACCGCAGAGGCAATCGCCACCGAGTTTGAGCTGGCATAGGCGAGTCGATAAGGGCGCCCCACGATCTCCAGTCCATCCAGCGCCATTTGCCGCCAGGCGCAGCCGAATTGCGACAGGGCAATCGGCAGGATTTCACAGCGATGCACCGAATGGCGCGCTGAGGTCACCCACAACAACCGCTCGGCGCGGATGACTTGTGTGCTGCCGATGTCGCACTCGCAGGTGATCATGGCCAGGTCCAGGTCACCGGACTTCACCATTTCCACCATGGCGCGGCTGGTCTGGCAATTGACGTCCACCTGGACTTTGGAATTGGTGCGGGCAAATCGCGCCAGCACGTCCGGCAGAATCCGGTCGGCATAGTCATCCGGCGTGCCGAAGCGCACATGACCGGTAATTTCCGGTTTTGTGAAAACCGTCATCGCCTCGTCGTTCAACTGAATCATCCGGCGGGCATAGTCCAGCATCATCTGGCCATCGGCTGTCAGGGTATTGGACCGGCCAACACGTGCGATCAGCGGTTTGCCGACAAGCTCTTCCAGCCGCTTGACCTGCATTGAAACGGCAGACTGGGTGCGGCCAACCTGTTGCGCGGTGCGGGTGAAATTACCGGTTTCCGCCAGTATGGCGAAGGTCTTGAGCAGGTCGACATCCAGATTGGGCAGCATGACACAAGTCCATCAATATTGTTGATGATTGCCATAAATACTATTCGTTAGACTGATGGAAGGTCAAGCGTCATGTTGAGGACAGTCAAAACGACATCCAACCCCGCCGCATCCGTGCGGTTCACTGCGAAAGACCGAAAAACCGGTTTTCCGCCAACAGGAGAATAGTGCCATGACTGATTGCACCATCCAACAGGTTCGCCCGGCAGCAAGCGGGTTTTCACTGTCTACGCTGTATCGCAACTGGCGTGCACGCTCGAAGGTCCGCGCCATGCATGACCTGGATGACAGGATGCTGGCCGACATAGGTGTCAGGCGCGACGAGGTCATCTGGGCGGCATATCTGCCGCTGACCGTGAACGCAGCAATTGAGCTGGAAAACGCCGCCTTTCGCCGTCGCAGGATAACCCGCTTCAGCTAGGGTCCTGACCCTGGATTCAGTATCCCAGCCTGCGATTGACAGAGTCCAGCAAATCATCGGCGGCGTTGCCTGACCCTGTTCGGGTATCGCCGCCGATCACATCATCCAGCGTATTGCGGCCCCGGCCGATGGCATCGTCATCATAGGACGGGCGCCGGCTTCTGCCGCCACCGGCCCCTCCACCGCCGAGAATGTCGCGCAACAGATCTTCAAGACCGCCACCGGGTGCCGGGCCTGGCTGCTGCTGTTGAGGAGCCGGTGTACGCTGCCCGCCTGAACCGCCACCGAGAATGTCGCCGAGAATATCGCCCAGACCACCGCCTTGACCGCCGCGCGGCTGCTTTTGCTGCCCGCCACCGAGAATGTCGCCGAGAACATCACCCAGGCCGCCGTCCTGGCTTCCGCCAGTACCGCCGCGAGGGCCGGGCGCACTGGCACCGCCGCTCATCCGCTTGAAGATCGCTCCCATGACCATGGACGCTATTATAGGCAGCATTTTCTTCAGAATGGCGCTGCCGATACCGGTGGAGCCGGCCGCCTGCATGGCAACTTCACGACTGACTTCCTTGCGGCCGAACAGATGTCCGAGAATGGCATTGCCGTCAGTTTGAACCGTATTGAACTGAACCGCGTCATCGTCATCGAGATAGCGTTCATGGCGCCCGCCCGACAGCGCTTCGAACAGCGACACCATGCCGTCGGGTTCGCGGGTGTTGCGGCGCACCCCGGACGTCACCATGGGAGCAAGCTCGGCGACGGCAGCCAGCGTCTGCTCGCGCGACAATCCGAACTGCTGGCCCAGCACATCCAGACCCTGGCCATTATGAGACCGGGCAATCATTTCAACGATATTCATGGCACATACTCACTCTTGCTGCTCCCTCGACTGGTTGCCAGTCTAGTCAAATTGCGCGTTTCAGCAATTCCCCGAATACATCACCCAGATCGGGTGTTGTTTTGCGGCGCGAGCGGCTGCGCTGTCTGCGGCGCTTGCGCGAGGTCTTGTAGGATTTCGCATAGGTGGACCGATTGCGTCTTCGCCGCCGTTTGGCCGGCACATGGGTGATGCCCTTGATGATGGCCCTGATCAGTTCGGCGATGAACGTCGAAGTCGCACCGCCTGTATCAGCCGCCAGATAGGTTTGCTGGCCGCGCTTGACCAGCGCTGCCACGCACAAGGTGGCAGCCAGCGTCATCATCCGTTCCATCTTTTCTTCGGTCATGCCGTGCGGCTTGCGCAAGGTTCGCGCCACGCTGCGCGCCCGCTCCAGCGAGCCATAGACATGAGTGAGGATTTCCTCGCCTTCTTCAACTGCCTCACGCGACAGCAGGGCATCAGGGTTGGTGAGATAATCATCATGCTCGCCGGCCTCGATCACATCCAGCAGCAGTTCCATCTCTTCCGGGTCGCGCACCTTGACGGCCATTTTTGAACCGATCTCGCGCACGTGGGTTTTAAGGGCTTTTTCCGCCGTATCAATACTGTAGTCGCCGGCAAGGGCCAGCGCGCCAGCGGTCTTGCCCTCATTGGAAGCCAGTATGATGGCGATCAGTTCAGTGGCTTGATCGCTCATTTCGCGTCCCTCCTCAAAAGGTCCCGTGAGGCCAGGTTTCTGACCAGTGAATAGGCGGTGACCGCGGCGGCTAGACCAAAAATCACGTTGACGGCGCCCATGCCAATCAGCGTGCCGGTCGCACCGCCCCATGCCGCACCCAGGTGCAGCAGCGGAATGGTGCCGATCGTGGCCTTGCCCCAGTTGAACCACATCGACCATTGCGGCCGGTCGAGATTGTTGAATGCGGCTTGTGCCACAAATTGTGCGCCGGCAAATGCCCAGGTAATGGCAATGAAGGTATAGTAAAACGTGATCAGTTCGGCTGCTGCCGGCGTCGCACTGAACCAGGCCGGCATTTTCCCCGCGACCGCGAGCAGCAAGACACTGACGCTGACAGTATAGAACGCCGCGAACAGCATGGCATCCTTGAGTGCCTGCCTGACACGATCAAGTTTGCCGGCACCGTAATTCTGTCCGATGATCGGGCCAACTGCACCCGACAGTGAAAAGATCACACCGAAGGCAACCGGCACCAGCCGGTTGACGACCGCAACTGCGGCCACCGCATCATTGCCGAATGTAGCTGTGATACGGGTCATGTAGGCAATCGCAAACGGGGTGGCGAGCTGGGTGGCGATTGCGGGCAGGGCAATGCGCATGATCGGGCGCAGGTTGTCCTTGATGGAGGCGATCCGGGGCCGCACGACAAACTGATGATGGTGATGCAGCGCGTACAGCCCGACTGCAAGTGACGCAAGGTTGGCAAACACCGTGGCAACCGCGGCGCCTGCGATTCCGAATTCCATCCAGAAAATGAAAATCGGATCCAGCACGGCATTTGCGATGGCGGTGACCAGTGTGACGTACATGGCACGCCTCGGGTCGCCGATCGCGCGCAGCACGAAGCTGACGGTAATCGCGCCCGCCTGCAGCAGGAAGCCCGGCGCGATGGTGATGAGGTACAGCCGGGCAAGGTCAAGCGCTTCGCCGGATGCCCCCAGCAGCAACAGCATTGGCCGGGCAAACACTGCTACTCCAACGGCGACGCCGAGCCCGGTCAGCAGGCTCAGGCACAATGCCGCTGATGCCGTTTCGCGCGCGCGGTCCTCGTCACCGCGTCCCATGGCCTGTGCGACCAGCGCGCCGGCGGCAATTGCCAGTCCGAGACCGACCGACAGGTTTGAAAATACGATGGTACCGGCAAAGCCGATCGCAGCGGTAATCTCGATCTGATTGAGCAAGGTCAAAAACCACAGATCAGCCAGATCAACCAGGAACATGGCCATCAGACCAATGGCGCTGGTGGCGGTCATGACGATCACATGTCGCATGGTCGAGCCGGTGACGAACCGCGCACCTATGCGTGATGCATTGGGTGGAGCGCTCATGCACCAGCCTTTACAACGCCAAGCTGCTCCAGCCGGATTCGCAAATCGTCAATGCCGTTGAACCGAATGCCCGTCATGCCGGCTGCGGACGCGCCGTTGCAATGGCGTTGCTGGTCGTCGATGAAAATACACTCCTGCGGCACGCAGGCGAGCCTGGCGGCCACATGCTCGAAGATCTTCTGGTCCGGTTTTTTCGTGCCGAACTCACAGGAAAAAAACGCCTTGTCGCCAAACAGTTCCGCAGTCTCGGGCGCCAGCTGGCCAAATGCAGTCTTGGCGAGTGGGCCGTTATTGGTCAACAGTGCCAGTTTGTAGTGTTTCGACAACCGGGTCGCCAGGTCGTGCATGTCGGGCCAGTGCTGCATGGCAACGGCCCGGCTGGCTATCCACTCATCGCGGCTGAACCGGTAACCGAGGTGGGCGCTGAAGGCGTCCAGATAGGTGATATCATCCCGGTACCTGCCGCTGTCTGCCGCATCTTCAAGCCCGGAAGTCCAGATTCGATCCAGGATGGTTGCTGTGTCCAGTCCGGTCATGCGGGACATCTCATCAAGTCTGTCGGCTCGGTGATAGGCCGACAGCACGCCATCAAAGTCAAAAATAATGGTGCTGATATTCATTGTGCGTGGCTCAGGCCGCTGTGCCGCCAACAGTGATGCGATCCAGGCGAATGGTTGGCTGACCGACCCCGACGGGGACGCCCTGACCGTCCTTGCCGCATGTCCCGATGCCCGGGTCAAGCTGCATGTCATTGCCGATCATGGAAATGCGGGTCAGTGCATCCGGCCCGTTGCCGATCAGGGTGGCTCCCTTGACCGGGGCACCGATGATGCCGTTTTCAATCCGGTAGGCTTCGGTGCACGAGAACACGAACTTGCCGCTGGTTATGTCAACCTGGCCACCGCCAAACGACACCGCGTAAAGTCCGGACTTGACCGACGAGATGATGTCTTGCGGATTGCTGTTGCCATTCATCATCACTGTATTGGTCATGCGCGGCATGGGGTGGTGGGCATAGGATTGCCGCCTGCCATTGCCGGTAGAGCTTCCACCCATCAGCCTGCCGTTCATGCGATCCTGCATGTAGCCGACGAGAATGCCGTCCTCGATCAGCGTGGTTTTTTGCGCCGGTGTGCCTTCATCATCTATCGACAGTGATCCACGCCGGTCATGCAATGTGCCGTCATCTATGATGGTGACGCCCGGGCTTGCGACCCGCTTGCCCATCAGCCCGGCGAAGGCGGAGGTTTTCTTGCGGTTGAAATCGCCCTCAAGCCCGTGACCGATGGCTTCATGCAGCAGGATACCCGGCCAGCCGGGGCCCAGCACAACATCCATTTCACCGGCCGGTGCATCTTCGGCTTCAAGTGCCACAAGACTTTGGCGCAGGGCTTCGTGCGCTGCAGCCTGCCAGTCATCGCTGCCAACGAAGGCGGCGTAGTCCGTGCGCCCGCCGGCACCGTAACTGCCGCTGCCGCGCTGGTCGCCCTCACCGGTCACAATCGAGATGTTGAAACGCACCAGCGGTCGGCGATCGCTGTAGGTGTGGCCGCCGGGCCGGATGATATCAACAGCTTGCCATTCGCCGGACATGGAGACCGTGACTTGACGCACCCGGTCATCGAGGTTGCGGGTAAAACCGTCAACTTCCTGCAGCAGGCGCACCTTGTCTTCGAACGCCATTGTCTGTACGGGGTTGGTGTCATTGTAGAGGCTTGTATTGGTGCGTGGCGGTGCCGCGGACACGTCACCTGTGCCGGACTGGATACTGCGGACCGTGTCGGCAGCACGTGCCAGTGCTGCCTGCGACAGTTCAGCGGAATGCGCATAAGCGGAAGTTTCGCCGCACACCGCGCGCAGACCAAAGCCCTGATTGACATCGAAACTGGCGGTTCTGAGTTGGCCGTCGTCAAACACCAGGTTTTCCGACTGACAATATTCGAGAAAAAGTTCGCCGTCATCGCTGTTGACCAGAGCGTCGTCGGTCAGCCGCTGTGCAGCCTCGCGGTCCAGCCCGGTATCGGCGAAAAACAGGTCGTCAGAAGCAACGGTGTCTGTCACGAGTGGCTGATCTCCGCAAAAGTGTACTGGTATGGTGTACTGGTATAACGTCAGACATATCACCCGACAGTGCAACTGCCATGACACTTGCATATTTTGATACAAGTTCAAGGTGCCAGCGTACTGCCGGACGGAAAAACATGATCAGGCTGCTTGCGACCAGCCCGATCCAGTTGCCGGGACCGGCATTAACTGTTGTCGAGCAGAGCCTTGTATGAGGCTGTGAAACCGTCCAGCGAAATCGGCATCTTGATGGCCGCTCCGGGTGCTTCATAGATGATGAAGTTGGCCGAATTGCCGGCTTTCATTTTTGCAACTGTTGCCGCCTGGGCTTCCGCCGTTGCGGTGCACAGGCCCGGTGCCGAACGGGTTTGCGGCAGGCACCGGACAAAAGGCACCCGGCCTACTGCGGCACCGTCGATTTCCAGGGCAATACCGGTAGGCAGGAACACGCCGATCGGCGCCATGATCTGCATCATGGTCGCTGTTTTGTTGCCTTGCTTCTGCTGGCGCATAATCAGTGAAAGGGCAATTTGCGGACGTTTCGCATCGCGGCTGATCTGTACCATGGCACAAGCCTTCCTCGCCGCAATATCCTTGCCCTTGGCATCCTTGCCGGCCGGACGTGTCTCGCACTGTACTTTCCATTTGCCGTTTTCAGCGATCAGTTCCGGTGCGGGCCGATTCGGTGCGCCGGTCTTCGGAGCATTGACCCGGGGACCAAACTGTTTTGGCGATACCGAAGGTACCTTCTGCTGCGCCATGCCGGCCGTGGCCAGTGCTGTCATGATACCGGCTGCTGCCAGCAGTGAAGCTGTGTTGCGAATCACGTTGAATGTTTTGGCCACTGGATGCCTGCTCCCTACAGATTGACTGAGTTTTAACTGCCGCTCGTTCCGATTAATTGCCGTGTATGCCAGAGGCAGGGCCATTTTAGCAACCCGGCTATTCGATTTCATCATCGAAACTTGCTGATTGATCAATTTTCCGGCGCGGACAGCAGTCATCGTGCGCAATTGAGGCTTTATTGCGATCATTGACACGCATATGCTGCAGCAGGCTGAAACCGCGCAATTTTGACGCGCCTCATGACAGTTGCAGGCATTGATCGATTGTGGTTCAACAGACACAGGGCAGAAGTGCGGCAGTGTTTTATATGGCCAAGCCTGCACGTTTGAATGCAATGCATGGCGGGTTTAGTTCCCGTCTGCGAATTTTAAGAGGGCAATATGCGCAAATTGTTTGCGAGTTTGACTGTATTGGGAGCCGCCCTGTCGGGTGCACCTGCAGCAATCGCGGCGGGTCTGGGCCAGCCGGTGGAATGGCAGATGAACCTGCAGCAGGCGGCAACGCCGGTGATGGAGTTCATCAGGGATTTTCATAATGGCCTGCTGATTCTGACTACCGTAATTTGTCTTGTTGTAGCGGCACTGCTGATCTGGGTTTGCGTGAAGTTCAACGCCCAGGCCAATCCGGTAGCCTCTCGCACAACCCACAACACGCTGGTTGAAGTCATATGGACAGTGGTTCCGATCATTATTCTGATTGGCATCGCCATCCCGTCTTTCCGGCTGCTGTATCTGCAGCGCGACTTCCCCGCGCCTGAAATGACCGTAAAGGCAATCGGCAACCAGTGGTTCTGGTCCTACGAGTATCCCGAGCATGATGTATCTTTTGATCAGTACCTCAAGACCAAGGCGGAACTGAAAGACGGAGAGCCTTATCTGCTCGCCACCGATACCGAGGTTGTGGTTCCCGTGAACAAGATTGTGCGTGTCATCGTCACTGCAAACGACGTGCTGCATTCCTGGACAATTCCGTCGTTCGGCTCAAAAATTGACGCCGTACCCGGCAGGTTGAACGAAACCTGGTTCAAGGCGGAAAAGGAAGGCATTTACTACGGCCAGTGCTCGGAACTGTGCGGCAAGGACCACGCTTACATGCCGATTTCGGTTCGGGTTGTGTCTGAAGACGAATACAATACCTGGCTGGCGACCGCCAAGACTGCAGGCGTCGAAAAGGCGCAGCAGCAACTTGCCGCCATCCTGAAAACCAAGGGCAAGCTGGCGCTCGGCGCTGCCGGCGCGTCCGCAAACTGAATACACTGATCTAGAACGAGGGAAAGCCTTATGGCACACGCAACAGCGGCACATGACGATCATGACCACAATCCGTCAGGTTGGAAACGCTATGTCTACTCTACCAATCACAAGGACATCGGCACGATGTACCTGTGGTTTGCGATTTTTTCCGGCCTGGTAGGCGGCTTCATGTCGATCATGATGCGCTGGGAACTGATGGAACCCGGTATCCAGATTTTCCATGGCCTGGCGCACATGGTGTACGGCATTGGCGACAGTTCTGCCGATGCCATTGATGCCGGCAAGAACATGTACAACGTGTTTGTCACCGCGCATGGTCTGTTGATGATCTTCTTCATGGTCATGCCCGCCATGATTGGCGGCTTCGGCAACTGGTTTGTGCCGTTGATGATCGGTGCGCCTGACATGGCGTTCCCGCGCATGAACAACATTTCCTTCTGGCTGTTGCCCCCGGCGCTGATCCTGCTGGTTTTGTCCATGTTTGTGGAAGGCTCATCGGGCACATTCGGTGTGGGCGGCGGCTGGACGCTGTATCCGCCTTATTCCACCTCCGGTCAGCCCGGACCTGCAGTGGACCTGGCGATCCTGTCCATGCACCTTGCCGGTGCGTCCTCCATTCTGGGCGCGATCAACTTCATCACCACCATTTTCAACATGCGTGCACCGGGCATGACCCTGCACAAGATGCCGTTGTTCGTGTGGTCGGTGCTGGTCACCGTGTTCCTGCTGCTGCTGTCGCTGCCGGTATTTGCCGGGGCGATCACCATGTTGCTGACCGACCGTAATTTCGGAACCTCGTTCTTCCGCCCTGAAGGTGGCGGCGACCCGATCCTGTATCAGCATCTGTTCTGGTTCTTCGCGCATCCGGAAGTGTACATTCTGATCCTGCCCGGCTTCGGTATTGTCTCGCAGATCGTCTCTACATTCTCGAAAAAGCCGGTGTTCGGTTATCTGGGCATGGCCTATGCCATGGTTGCCATCGGCCTTGTCGGCTTTATCGTCTGGGCGCATCACATGTACACAGTCGGCATGGCAGTGGACACGCAAGCCTACTTTGTGGCGGCCACCATGGTCATTGCGGTGCCCACTGGCGTCAAGATCTTCTCCTGGATTGCAACCATGTGGGGCGGGTCGATCGAATTCCGGACACCCATGTTGTGGGCTATCGGCTTCATCTTCCTGTTCACCGTTGGTGGTGTGACGGGCGTCGTGCTGGCCAATGCAGGCGTCGACCGCTCGCTGCATGATACCTACTATGTTGTGGCGCATTTCCATTATGTGCTGTCGCTGGGTGCCGTGTTCTCGATCTTTGGTGGCTGGTATTACTGGTTCCCGAAAATGTTCGGTTACATGTACAATTCGACCCTCGCACGGGCACATTTCTGGATTCAGTTCATCGGTGTGAACCTGTTGTTCTTCCCGCAGCATTTCCTCGGCTTGGCCGGCATGCCGCGCCGCTACATTGACTATCCGGAAGTGTTTGCAGGCTGGAACTACGTGTCCTCGATCGGATCCTACATCTCTGCGTTCTCGATCCTGATCTTCCTGTGGTGCATCGTTGAAGCCTTCATGAAGAAGCGCGTTGCCGGTGACAATCCATGGGGCGAGTCCGCAACTACGCTGGAGTGGACACTGTCGTCACCTCCGCCGTTCCACCAGTTCTCGACCCTGCCGGTTATCCGCTAGGAAAGAACCAGACATCCGGCCCGTTGCCTTATTGGTGCGGGCCGGGTCCGCAACCGGCTCCCGCAGCCGGCAACTTTGAGATACAAGATGACCGACATTCGCACAGATCTGTTGCAGCAAGGCCATGACGCCGCCCCCTTCGGGCTCGGCGGCAATGGTGCTGTCGAGGATTTCTGGGCGCTGCTCAAACCCCGTGTCATGTCGCTGGTTGTGTTTACCGCCATTTGCGGACTGCTGCTGGCACCGGGTGAGATTCACCCGTGGACGGCGTTCGTCGCGATTTTGTGCATAGCGGTCGGGGCAGGTGCATCCGGTGCACTGAACATGGCCTATGATGCAGACATTGATATTCAGATGAGCCGCACTGCCAAGCGTCCGATTCCGCGCGGAGCCATTGAGCCGGGCGAAGCCTATATATTCGGCACGGCACTTGCTGTCGGTTCGGTGGTTCTGCTGGGGCTTGCTGTCAACTGGGTTTCTGCAGCGTTTCTGGCGTTCACGATTTTCTTTTATGCCGTGATTTACACAGTGTTTCTGAAGCGCTCGACGCCGCAGAACATTGTCATTGGCGGTGCAGCAGGTGCCTTTCCTCCAATGGTGGCATGGTCTGCTGTGACAGGATCGGTCGACCTGGCAAGCGTATCGCTGTTCCTGATCATATTCATGTGGACCCCGCCGCACTTCTGGGCGCTGGCGCTGTTCCGGTTTGGTGATTACGAGACAGCCGGTGTGCCGATGTTGCCGAACGTGGCTGGCGTTGACGCGACCCGGCGGCAAATCTGGTGGTACTCACTGGCCATGGCCCCGGTTGCAGCGCTGCCGATCATTGCCGGCATTGCCGGCTGGGTCTACGGTGTGGCCGCCTTGGTGCTGACGGCCAAGTTCATCTGGCATGCATGGGCAGTATATTCGCTGCGTGAAGGCGAAAAAGCCGAGCGCGCGCCAAAGAAGCTGTTCAGTTATTCGATCATCTATCTGTTTGCCATGTTTGTTTCGCTGCTCGCCGACCGGGCAGTCCACCTCGCGGGGTTGATCTGACAGATGGCTGAAGACATGCAGACACATACTCCAACCAGCGAAGAGCGCGCGCGTCAGCGCAAGCGTTCGATCGTGATTGCCTGGTCACTGGTGGCCCTGGTTATCCTGTTTTTCGTTACGACCATGGTTCGGCTGAGTTCGAATATCGCCATGCAGGCGGGAGGCTGACATGGTTCAGAGGCAGCCTCCGGGAAAATCCAATTTGCGGGTCGCCATTATGGCCGGCTGCGTGGCCGTGGGCATGGTAGGTGTGGCATATGCCGCTGTTCCCCTGTACCGGGTTTTCTGCCAGGTCACAGGGTTTGGCGGCACCACGCAGCGTGCCGAAGCATCGCCGCACACCGTACTTGATCGCAAAATCACCGTTGCCTTTGATGCCAATGTGAATTCATCACTCAACTGGACATTTGTCCCCGCTCAGCACAGCCAGACCATTCGCATCGGCGAACAGACGCTGGCCTTCTACAAGGCCGTCAACAATGGCAGCCAACCGGTCACCGGCACGGCCACGTTCAATGTGACACCGCTGGCAGCGGGAGCCTATTTTTCAAAAATTGACTGCTTCTGCTTCAGTGAACAGACCTTGAAACCGGGCGAGCAGGTCGACATGCCGGTGAGTTATTTCGTGGACCCGGATATCGTGAACGACCCGGACATGAAGTTGGTGAACACGATTACGCTTTCATATACCTTCTATGCAGTGGACGAAGAGCCGGTGAAGACGTCATCGGCACTGCAGTCTCGAAATGATAAAACAGTGAATTAATTGACTTTGTCCAATGCCAATACGCATATTGGCAGGACAGTTTGAGCGGGAGAAAAGGGCAATGGCAGACAGCCACGCTAAAAATCACGACTATCATCTGGTTGACCCCAGCCCTTGGCCGGTTGTCGGTTCCATTGGCGCGTTGATACTCGCAATAGGGGCTGTCTACTGGATGCACAATGGCCAGACCTGGAGTGTCTCGGCAGGCGCTCTGCTGGGCTTCGCCATTGTCTTCTACACCATGTTCATGTGGTGGCGTGACGTCATCAAGGAGAGCAACAGGGGGGATCACACACCGGTTGTGCAGCTTCACCTGCGTTATGGCATGCTGATGTTCATTGCGTCCGAGATCATGTTCTTCGTGGCGTGGTTCTGGGCATTCTTCGAAGCCTCGCTGTATACGGATTCCGCAATTCAGGTGACCCGTGTGGAACTGACAAAGGGCCTGTGGCCACCTGCCGGCATGGAAGTGTTTGATCCATGGCATCTGCCGCTGCTCAACACGTTGATTCTGCTTTTGTCCGGTACAACGGTGACCTGGGCTCATCATGCACTTCTCAACAATGACCGTGAGGGCCTCAAGTGGGGCCTGATCTGCACCGTTGCCCTGGGTGCCCTGTTTACCTGTGTCCAGGCTTACGAATACGGACATGCAGCATTTGCCTTCCAGGCTGACAATGGCGGCAATATCTATTCGTCGACCTTCTACATGGCGACCGGTTTCCACGGTTTCCACGTTCTGGTTGGTACCATCTTCCTGCTTGTCTGCCTGTTCCGTGCCGTGGGCGGAGGCTTTACCCCTGAAAGACATTTCGGCTTTGAGGCTGCTGCCTGGTACTGGCACTTCGTTGACGTCGTCTGGCTGTTCCTGTTCGCCTGCATTTATGTATGGGGCAGTGTGGGTGCGACAATAGCCGGAGCACACTGATCGGGGGAGTTGTTCCTGATCATCTGATCAATCGACCGCATGAGGGGCCGTCTGAAGGCCTCGCATGCGGTCTTTCCATATGGAGCATCGCAGAGCTCACTTGAACCGGCTGTGTTGCTCTACCATTTTGGAACCTGTCAGGTTTACGGATTTAGGTTGCTGCAACCAGAAATCATCCTGATCCAGTACATGAGTACAAATAGAGGCCGTTAACTGGATGACCCAGCAACCCTATTACCCGCCACAATCACCGGTCAGCAACGGCATCAAGGGGCTGTGTCCGCGATGTGGCCAGGGCAAGCTGTTCAAGGGCTATCTGACGGTGCCCGACAAATGCGATCACTGCGGGCTTGATTTTTCCTTTTCGGACAGCGGTGACGGTGCTGCCTGGTTCATCATGCTGGTGTGCGGCACGCTTGCCATGGGCGGTGTGCTGTTTGTCGAGCTGAACTGGCAACCCGTGTGGTGGGTGCATGCACTGGTGGCCTTGCCGCTTGCGGTTGGCCTGCCGCTGCTGTTGTTGCGACCGGTCAAGGGCATTTTCCTCAACCAGCAATATCTCACCAGTGCGCGCGAAGGCAGGCTGGAAGACAAGTGACACCTGCAACGTCACATGTCGCGCGCCGCACCTGGCCGATTGTTGCCGCCGCTGTTGCCGGCGTCTTGCTGCTCGCCGCGCTGGGGTCGTGGCAGGTATTGCGCCTGCAGTGGAAGCTGGAGCTTATTGAAAAACGCAGTTCGTCCCTGACCGGCAACCCGGTGACCATATATGACATCGAGGCCGGCATGGAGCATGGCTATGACGTGGATTTCCTGCGCGTTCGCCTGAACGGCAAATATCGCCACGATGCCACGCGCCATGTCTATCGTCCCCGCGGAAAGTGGCCGGGGTTCCAGGTGATCACGCCATTTATCGACAAGTCGGGCTTCATTGTGCTGGTGGATCGCGGTTTCATTGATCAGCGGATGCACAAGGCACCGATTGCAGGCGATACCCGCAAACCGGAAGGTGATCTCACCATCACCGGTATTACCCGCAACAGGGCATCTGATCGAAACATGTTCTCGCCTGAAGCCGACACCGGGCAGGGCATCTGGTACTGGTATGATCTGGTCGGTATCTCTGCCTCGATGCCGGACAATTTGCTGGATGGCTATGACGGACCGGACCCGATTACCTCGGCCATGTTCGTGCAACTGGAGCCGGGCGGCGAACCGGGAGCCGGAAAATGGCCGGTGCCTGAGGATTTGAAGGTTGAATTACCCAACAATCACCTGCAATACGCTTTGACATGGTATGCACTGGCTCTGGTGCTGGCGGTGATGAGCTGGCTGTTCATCCGCAAGCGTCGTCGCGAGCAGGAAGCAGATGACGCGTAATCGCTAAAAAGTGACACGACAAATGAAATATATTTCGACACGCGGGCAGGCGCCTGCCCTTGGTTTCACCGACGTGCTGCTGGCAGGCCTGGCGCCTGATGGCGGGCTTTATGTGCCTGAAACCTGGCCGCAACTGACGCACGATGAGATGCTTGGCCTGCGCGGCAGCAGTTACGCCGAAATTGCCTTTGCGGTCATCAAGCCGTTTACGGGTGGCGAGATCGAAGACGCGCAATTGCGCGCGATGATTGACGAGGCATATGCGACGTTTGCCCACA
>Ga0316187_10000576_pt1 | contig 29427 bp, 30 predicted proteins | sample CroRivburrow1_MG_FD_204927 | JGI IMG/M metagenome (GOLD analysis project Ga0316187, IMG submission 204927) | Coastal sediment microbial communities from Maine, United States - Cross River worm burrow 1 | ecosystem: Environmental > Aquatic > Marine > Coastal > Sediment | place: USA: Maine... | reverse complement strand
CCTTATGTCCCCGGATTTTTCGGCGAGCGCCTTTTCGACCACAAACTCCAGAAACGCCCTCTGGGCCTCGGTGGCCCTGAATTCCAGACTGGCCAGAATCCGCCGGAGTTGCCCCCGAATCTGATCGGCAGACATCGGCAAATCCGTCTTCACATGGGCTTTCTCAGGTGTTTCATCTTTCGTGGTCATCTTAAAAACTCTGGATTCCGAATCAAATTATATCTATAAATTCCAATTAGATACGAGAAAATATTTAGGATAATTTATCCTAAATTAGGTTTACAAACTATTCGGATTTTATTACACAAACAATCATCCAAAGCAATCTCTTACTGACCTTCACTCCAAGCAAGCCGATCGGAACTGCTGACTGCTTTTCTGCTGACCGTTTTTTTTCAGACAGTTGCTTTCCCGAACTGTTCACTGCACTTCTTTGTTAGTGGAGGGATAGACATGACCGTCATCCAGCCAAGTCTTTTTAGCCTGTTTGAGCGATTTCCCGATCGAAAGCAAACGGTCAAAACGTGTTTCAAAATCAGAGCTGCTGGGAGAGCATTCTACCCATAGAATGGAGGGAGCATGAAAAATTCGGTCGGTCGGTTCGCGAGGGTTTTCATCTGCGGATAATTTGCTTGCTGGTCGCTTGTTTTTCAGCCCACGCGGAATCGAGTGGCAGCAAAGAATGGGAATTTCAACTGACTCTCTACGGCTGGCTGGTTGGCCAAAACGGAACAGTGGCCACCTTACCCGGTCTTCCGCCGACCGAAATTGATATCGACTTTTTTGACGACATCCTCGGGAACATCAATTTTGCGCTATTTCTCGTTGGTGAGGCCCACAAGGGGCGTTCCGGAAGAGAATTGGCTGCCGATCAGCCGCAAGGACGAGGACATCGGTGCCATAATGCGGATCTACGTCCCGGACCTGGAGAAGATGAAGACGTGGACGCCGCCTAAAGCGGAGAAATTAAATCCATGATTGCGCCAAAGCCCGGGATGCGATAAGCCGGAGGCGAAAGGAGAAAGCTTTGAACAAACGATTAGTGGCAGTGATATTCACAGCGTTCCTGTTGATGGGTACCTGCCTTGGGATTTCCTGTGAAATTCCGTCGGACTTTCCGTTTAACCCATAAACGAGGAGGAGTGCATCATGATAAAAAGAAGTGCGATTATTATCCTATCTTTACTTGTCTCCATCTCTATCATTTTCATTGGCTGTTCCGGCATGACGCCGACCCAGAAGGGAGCTGTCGGCGGTGCAGCGGTAGGGGCCATCGGCGGGCAGCTCATCGGCGGCAATACCAAGAGCACGCTGATCGGTGCCGGAGCGGGTGCTCTCGGAGGTGCCTTGCTCAACGATGCTGTGAACAAGGATAAATAGGGTTTCCTGAAACGACTGGCCATCATTCAGCAAAGGAGGTCTAAGATGAAATCTTTGCATAGGGAAAAAGCAACACTAAGTGAACGGATGAACAGACTTGAAAAAAAGAATCGACAGCTGAAAACCTGTATGGCTTTGTTGAGCATATCTTTCCTGGCCCTGGTATTGATGGGAGCCAAGGCGGGGCTGCATGACGGGCATTTCCGCCAAATCATTGCCGAAGGAATATCCATTGTCGATGACACCGGCCGAGAGATTATACTCATCGGTTCCAAGAAAGAAGAAGGGACGGGGATGAGAATTCTTAACAAGGCCGGGAAAAGGGTCGTTGGCATCGGAATAACCGCCGATGAAGGAGGAAGCGGTATTCTAGTGGCTGACAAAGAAGGCAGACCCCGAATCGGTATGGGGATGGATGAAGGGGTTCCCAGTCTTGCCATGACCAATGAAAACGAAAAGAAGATTTTGGCTATGGGCGGAGACATGATGGGATACGGCTTTGTTGTCATGGATGAAAACGAGGTGGAACGGGCCGGCATGGGTGTCAAAGAAGGAAATGTCGGGGTTGTGATCTATGATGATATGGGACAATACGTGAGAGGCATGATTCGGCAAAAGAACGGGACCCACTACACATCATATGTGGATGAAAAGGGGAAGGAGATCATTGAGAGATAAAAACAGTGAGTGCAAAGCTGAGAGCCCGGGTAGCCAGATTGTTTTCTTTGAGGATAAACGGGCCTACGACGAGTTCACGACTGGAAATTTCGAGTTTGGCGCTACCGCTCAGGCAGTCGCCATAACAGCCGGAGCCCAGGCCCAGGCCGGAACCGCCGGGAAAAGTGCCGGCGCCAGTGCAGGCCCCAAGACCGGCGCCCAGGCAGAAACCAAATATCATAAAGGCATGGCCGTCTTTGTTCATGCTAAAGGTGGCCTCATGGGTGAGGTTTCCGTCGGGGGGCAGAAGTTCACGTTTGAACCACTGTGATGTATTTTCGATAAATATCCCTGCGACTTGCTGCAGGGATATTTATCGATATAGTCCAGACCGCTAACACGACAGCAATACGGCGGCATGATTCTAAAATATCAAAAACCACTTCAGCTGACTCAAAATTGCATGTGCAGAACCATAATATAGTCGAGCCGTATCTTAAATTTCGATTTTATTTCTAATAGTTACAAAAACAACAAAAGAAAGGAGGTACACTCAGGTGAACAAGAAAGGTCCAAAATCAGTGAAAATGTTTGTGCGCTGTATGGTCGCCGTGGCCCTGTCCTTGATCGTTCTCTTGGGGACGTCCGCGGGAGTGAGCGCCGATGAGGCAGATGCCAAGCGGATCCTCAAGGCCATGTCCGATTACATGGGAGCGCAGAAGTCCCTCTCGTGTGAATTCGATGCCACCCTCGAGGTCGTCACCAAAGATGAACAGAAACTCGCGCTGGCGAGTTCAGGCACTGTGACTCTCAACCGGCCTGACAAGATCCGTGTCACGCGCAAAGGCGGGTTTGCGGATGTCGAGATGTCCTTTGACGGGAAAACGCTGACGCTGCTGGGCAAAAACCTTAATCTCTATACGCAGCTTGATGTGCCCGGCACGATCGGTCATCTGATCGACGAATTGAGGGACACATACCAAAAGCCGCTGCCAGCCGCGGATTTGCTGTTGCCGAATATCTACGATGCGCTGATGCTCGATGTCGTCGACGTAAAGGACCTTGGCAGCGGTGTGATCGGCGGCGTTGAATGCGATTTCCTTGCTTTTCGAACAAACGAAGTTGATTTTCAGATCTGGATTGCACAAGGCAAGCGCCCTTTTCCTTACCGATATGTCATTACCTCAAAGCGCATTAGCGGTGGGCCGCAATACACCATTCAGACCAGAGATTGGAAGACTGGAAGCAAGGTGGTGGCAACGGATTTCAGCTTCAAGAACACAACCAAGGCCGATAAGGTCGAGTTGAAGGATCTAAAGAGTATGGATGTTTTACCGGACAATTTCAAGAGAGGAGACGCAAAATGAACACGTTGAAGATACTTGTTATCGTTCTGATTTTTGGGGTCATCATGACTTTCGGATCTGAGATTGGAGAGCAGTTTTCGGTCCCCGGGGCCCAACGTTTGGTGCCGACGGCCGAAGCCAGAGTCGGGCGTCCACTGACCCCGGTGAGCGTTGCCGGGGTGGCGCGGCGCACGGTGCGGCGCTGTGCAGTCGGCGTATATAACTGCTGACTTCCCGGGCCCCAGTCTTTGGACAGCCTGCTTGGGCAGACGAGCGCTGAGCCGATTCGCCTTAAGAGACATCAGGCAGCACCCTCTTATTGCCCCGAGAATGTACAGCCTGATGCAGCCCGGGATCGACAAGACCTGGCGGCCGGGTGAAATCGAGTTGGTTAAGTGGAGACTAAAAAAACAGGCAAGAGGCGGCCGGAGTTTTCATCCGCCTCTTGCTAAAACACAGTATGTTGGGGACTAAGGGGGTGGTGTGAAACCGGTGATGCCTCAAACAAATCTCAAAATGGCTGAAATAGGTGCCTGCCAATATGGACCCAAACTCATAAAGTTTTTTTTCGTCATTTTTATGATAGCAGCGGCTTTGCCGCTAAGAAGCGAGGCCGATGAATCGTTGCTCGAAATAGAGCGGAACTGGACCGGAGATTTCGACCAGATGGCCGAGCGCCACCCATCCGCGCCATGGTGCCCTACAGCAAAACGTTTTATTTCCTGGACGGTGCCGACCAGCGTGGATTGACGTACGACCTTTTGAAAGAATTCGAGAAACACCTGAACCAAAAGCTGGGCAAAAAGACTCTCAGAATACAGATTGCCGTGATCCCGACCCCCCGGGACCAACTGATACCTAACCTGGTTGAAGGCCGCGGTGACATCGCCGCAGGCAACCTTACTATCACCGACGATCGTCGGAAGCAGGTCGATTTTTCAGACCCCCTATTCACCGGTGTCGACGAAATTCTGGTTACTGGACCCGACTCCCCGGCGGTGCAAACCATCGCGGACCTTAGCGGAAAGGAAATCCACGTACGAAAATCGAGCAGCTATTACGAAAGCCTTTTGCAATTGAACGCCCGGCTCCAAAAAGAAGGCCGCAAGCCAGTTAAAATAGTGTCTGCCGACGAGCTTCTCGAAGACGAGGATCTACTGGAGATGCTCAATGCCGGTCTCATTCCGATGGTCGTAATTGACAGCCACAAGGGGCGGTTCTGGGTTCAAATTTTCAAGGACGTGACCCTGCACCCGGAGATCAAGCTTCGAACCGAAGGGCAGATTGCCTGGGCGATTCGCAAAAACAGCCCCAGATTGAAGAAGGCTGTAAACGAATACATCGGAACGGTAAAACAAGGGACTCTGATGGGCAACATGCTGTTCAAGCGATACCTAGAGAGCACGAAATGGGTCCGCCGGGCTCTGAACGAGGAGGGGATGCAACGGCTCCGGGGAACGATCGAATTCTTTAAAAAGTATGCCGACCGTTACGATTTCGATTGGCTGATGATCGCCGCTCAAGCCTACCAGGAATCCGGAATCGACCATAGCAAGCGCAGTCCCACCGGAGCGATCGGCGTCATGCAGGTGCTGCCAAGCACGGCCGCAGATCCGAACGTGAACATCGCCGACATCGAAAAACTGGAAAACAACATTCATGCCGGAGTTAAATATCTGCGTTTTCTGCGGGATCAGTACTTCGAAAACGAGCCCATGGATAAATTCAACAAAACGCTGTTTTCCTTTGCCGCCTACAACGCGGGGCCGGCAAAAATTAACAAGCTTCGTGAAGAAGCCCGCCAATCGAGCCTTGACCCTAATATTTGGTTTCGTAACGTCGAAGTGGTTGCCTCTCGTCGAATCGGGCGGGAGCCGGTGCAGTATGTGAGCAACATCTATAAATACTACATTGCTTACAGGCTCCTCGCCGACAAGTCGAGTGAGAAAAAGGAGGCCAAGCGGAAACTGCTTTAAATCATACCCATCGCCGGCATATCAATCAATTCTCTCCTCCGGACTCAAGGCATTGGGTATGTACCAGATCTTTCTCGACTGTCAGCGTGACGGTATCGACTACAACCTTGCCTATATCCCGAAGGCTTTCGAGCTGAAACCCAACGAAGACGTCGACCCGGTTAACATGGGCAAACTCTTCGATCTGGGATATCAATCGGCCGGAGACGGATTTCAATGGTACAAGGCCTCGCCGGTTTTTGAGTAATTCTGAAACCGGTCGATACTCGACGAGGGCGGGAACATGGCATCTAAGATCATCTCCTTTCCAAGGCATGGGAGCCATGGACGGCGGAGCTGTCCGCAGCCGTAAGGCTCTTTTCTGACAACGAGGATTTTCTCGGCGGTAGGACACGCGAGCAAGACCCGATTTATTCGTTCCAGGGACACCTCATCTACGGTTTTCGTTCCGGTATTTGGATGGCGGTTACCGGAACCTACTTTACAGGAGGGCGCACTGAGGTCGATGGCGTCACCAGCGACGACCTTCAGAGGAACTCCCGGTTGGGCGCGACCTTGGCGCTGCCGCTGAATCGCCACAATTCTATCAAGCTTTATGCCAGTACCGGTATATCAACGCGCACCGGTAGTGATTTTGACCTCATCGGCATCGCTTGGCAATATCGCTGGGGCGGCGGGCTTTAGTGCTGGATAAAGTAAGGATGCGACATCCGGTAAGAGTCGAGTGGCCCTACGGCGCTGATGCCTGCCTAAAAGAATCCGATTCATCCCAAGTCAACACCGGCCCAAAAATCCCGCCTGCATGCTGGCGCATCTTTTCTTCAAGCTTTGCGATCTCGGCGTCAAGGGCTTCACTAGTCTTGTCATAGTCTTCGTAGTTAATATTTAGGTTTATGTGCTTTTCGGTATAAGCCCCTTCGAGCTTCCAGCTCTGGTCGAGGGCCTTCAAAGACACGTTCGGATCTCTGTCATCGACATGCTGCTTTAACTTTCGTCCCCTATAGGCCCTGGTCAGGCCTTGTTGCTGCATCAGCTCCGCTACCGCCAACTGAATGTCGAACTTTGTCATTAAAGTGCATCCGAGACTCTTGGCCGATGCCCTGGAAGTGACGTCAAAGGCCGTCATGGCCGCACCGGTCTGTGTCATGCCTTTAAGGTGTCACATTTCCTTTCGACCTGCCCCCTCATAGCTTTCACTGGCGTGATCTGCGGGTTTGAATTTTTATCGGACTTGTGCCATAAAAATATGCGGCTCACTTTGGATAGGGGAGGAGGAGATTATGTCAGCCCGTCAAATCGATCTCAATTCGGATGTCGGCGAAAGTTTCGGAAACTACAAACTCGGGCTCGATGAAGAACTCATTCCGCTGATCAGCTCCGCCAATATCGCCTGCGGGTTTCACGCCGGAGACCCGTCGGTACTGCGGCGCACCGTTGTCTTGGCCCGTGACCACGGGGTGGCGGTGGGGGCTCACCCGGGGCTTCCGGACTTGATGGGCTTCGGGCGCCGCGCCATGGAGGTTTCACAAGAAGAGATCAGGGATTACGTCACCTACCAGATCGGCGCCATTCAGGCCTTCGCAATTGCAGAAGGGGTCAGGCTTCAGCACGTCAAACCGCATGGTGCGCTTTACAACATGGCGGTCCGAAATCCGGCCATCTGGGAAACCGTTGCGGCCGCGATGGCCGAACTGGATAAGGACCTGGTTTTGTTTGTTCTCGGCGGAACCGACCGGGATGACCTGCAGGCCATGGGCGCGCGCCACGGGATCCGGATCGCCTTCGAGTTTTTCGCCGATCGGGCCTATAACCCGGACGGCAGCTTGGTGTCGCGGAAAACGCCCGGTGCGGTCATAAAAGATCACGACCTGGCGGCACAGAGAGTCCGCAAAATGGCGACCGACGGCAAGGTGACGTGTGTCGACGGTACCGACATCGCGCTGCATGCCGATACGATTTGTGTCCATGGCGACAATCCAGCGGCCCTGCAGCTGGTCAGGAAGATAAGGGAGACCCTGGCTGCGGCCGGGGTCGACATCCGCGCACCGCAAACGTTCCTTTAATGATGGAATATAAGCAACCGAAATTCCGGGTCATGGGGGACCGTTCCCTGCTCGTGGAGCTGGGGGATGACATCAGCCGCGAGGTGAACCGGCGCGTGCGGATGCTCTATTACAGTCTGATAGACCGCAAACTCGGTGGCGTCGTCGAGCTGATACCCAGTTACGCCACATTGCTGATTGTTTTCGATCCCCTAAAAATTTCGCTGGCCGCCCTCAAGGCCGGCACCCTCCGGTTGATGGAAACCGCCGATTCGTCCCGGATACCCGAACCCAAGACCGTCAGGATTCCGGTTGTCTACGGCGGAGAATTCGGACCGGACCTGCCTTGGTTAGCCGAAATCCATCACATGACACCGGACGATGTCATCCGGTATCATTCGGCGACCACCTACCACGTCTACATGATCGGTTTTACCCCCGGTTATCCGTATATGGGGGAAGTGCCGGTCGAAATAGCCACGCCGCGCCGTGATACACCCCGGACCCGCGTCCCGCAGGGCTCGGTGGGGATCGCCCAACGGCAGACCGGCATCTACCCCGTCGCAAGCCCGGGGGGCTGGCAGATCATTGGGCGCACGCCGGTCAGGCTGTTCGACCCCGCGGCATGGCCGCCGACACCGCTCGAAATTGGCGATGCCGTCAATTTTTATCCCATCGAAATGGAGGCCTACAACAATTGGCAACCGTAGCGGTCATGGAGGTCAAGGCTGCCGGCCCGTTGACAACCATCCAGGATCGGGGCAGATTCGGCTTCGGTCGCTACGGCGTCGCGCCAAGCGGCGCTCTCGATAGCGTCGCCATGCGAATCGCCAATCTTCTGGTCGACAACCCGGAGGAAGAGGGCGTTCTGGAAATCACCCTGCCGGGTTTTACTGCTACCGTATTGGCTGACGCTGTGATGGCCGTTGCCGGCGCCGACCTGGGGTGGCACCAAAATGACCAACCGCTGGGGATGTGGCAATCACACCGCTTTCGCAAAGGTGACACGATCGCCTTCAGGGAATTGAATTCCGGTTGCCGGGCGTATCTCTCTGTCGGCGGGGGGTGGGAAGTGCCTGAAATCATGGGCAGTAAATCGACCAATCTCTCTTCCGGATTCGGCGGCCTGGGCGGCCGGCCGTTGCAAAAGGGGGATGTCCTGTGGTCGGCATCGCCGCAGCTTTTCCTGGGGGCGGGTGGACGCAAGTTCGATCTGAATGCCGTACCGGCCTATCACGGCTGTTGGGAACTTCGGGTTGTCTTAGGCCCCCAGGATGACCATTTCGATAAAGCGGCGCAGGATCTTTTTTTAAATGCGGTTTATCGGGTGTCGGCCCATACCGACCGCACCGGCATCCGGCTCATAGGGGCGCAAATCTCGGCCAAAGAGGGCATGGCTGAATCGATTCTGTCCGAAGGGGTGGTGCCGGGGACCGTTCAGATCCCCGGCGACGGACAGCCGATCATTCTTCTGGGAGAAACGGTAAGCGGTGGGTATCGCAAGATCGCCACCGTGATCACGGCCGATCAACACGTGCTCGGACAGGTTCTGCCGGACGATCACATCCGATTCCAGGCGGTGACCCTGCGCGAGGCGCGCCAGGCCCTCTGGCGCCTGGAAGACATGATCGGCCGGTTTCGGGACAGCCTGTCATGAACCGCACCTGAAAGCTACTTGGACCGACTCTTCAACAGCGCCTTCTTTTGTTTTTCGTATTCGTCTTTGGTGATGACGCCTTTCTTGTAGGCCTCCTCGAGATCGATCAATTCCTGCCCTAAGGTTGTCTTGGGTGATTCCTTGATCTCTGTTTTGGTTGTACTGCCGCAACCGGTCAACGTGAATCCCATCCCCATCATAATAACAGCAACCAGTAGAGTGACAGCCAGTCGCTTCATTTTTCCTTCCTCCATTTTTACGGTTATGGTCGGTTTAGTACGAAAATAAGGTAATCGCCTCCGCCCGGACAACCGGTTTCGAGTGGCGGCTGAAACTCGCCGACAACAGGCCCTATGACCGGACCAGACTCGGCATTAAAAATGGATTCGTTTTCTGCCGAGCGGTTGTGAATTCAACGCGACATCGGTGTTGGGTCCGGTCCAAGCGCCTGTAGACGGCTCAAACAGTCAGACGCCTTCTCAACCGCTCATCCGGGCTCCAGCGAGTCATTTTCATGCATTGTGGCGGCCCGAGGGCCATGAGTGTTTAACATAATAAGCTATAGGGGTCGATCGTCGCGCTTCTTATACAGCTGTGCCTGGCCGACCAGGCGGGCAATCAAAACGGCCAAGTAAAGCTGACCGAAAATGGCTTCCAGAACCGCCAGATTTTTGGCCGGTCGGGTCAGCGGTGTCATATCGCCGTATCCGAGCGTCGTCAGTGTCACGAAACTGAAATACGTGAACCGGTCGGACTGGTCGCGTATCGGCTCAGGGCTGGAGACCGTTTCTGCCGCGATAGAAGCGTCAGCAAAGGAACCGGGCACCATATTTTCCAGGATCGCAAATACGTGAGCCCACATCGACCCGATCAGCAAATAGGCACAAATAGCTCCGGTAATGGTCTCCCGCGTGATGCGCGTCGATCTGAATACATGGGCGAGAATGGCGGCCACGACCAGAGCCAGGAACAGAACGTTGAGGAAGTGGACCGACAAAATAATGGAATACCCTGGAAACCAGTGGGCATACCAGGTGCCGGTGATGACAGCGACCGCCAGCAAAATGAAAATCAACAGGAGCCCGCGTCTTTCGCTCACCGATGCTACGGCAAAAACCGTGACGGCCGTTACCACGAGATCGGGAATCCACCTCCCTTCTAAGAATGGAACAACAACATATAATACCAGCAATACTGCCAGCAATAGCTGGAACCGCCATTTGTTAATAGTATCAGTCTTCATCGTTTCGGAAAGTCTTCGCATGAAAGACCACCGCCGTCAAGCACCGGTAAAATCAGGCCTATGGCGAGGGACATCCAAAATGGACACGAAGATGCATGCGCTCGACTGGTTGGTTTCAAACCGGGTGATATGCACCCGGTTACAACCGCAACGATTAACGCATTTACGTGATTTTGTTTTTACGGCCAATTGCGGGAAATCCAAACCACCCGTTTTGCGGGTGATCGTTGACTCAAATTCGGTCTATGTCTGGCAACCCTTTACTCTTGAACCTTTCCGTTAGCGCTGCTTTTAACCAGCAGCTCCCGTGTGCCCACACCCCAGAGGCTCAAGACCTTGGAGACGTCACCGATGTTGGCGTCCAGCATCTCCACCCGGTCTCGGCTCACGACCTTTACGGACCCGGAAAAGGCCGTGGGCGCCCAGGGGACCAGCACTGTCAGGTGTCCGTCGCCGTGATCCTCTATCACGTAGACAATATCCTTCCAGCTTTCTGTGGAAGTCAGCAGGCCCGGCTTGAAAGCGGCCGCCTCCTCTTTTGCAAAGCCCTTGGTCAGTCTTTTGAGAACGGTGTAGACCGGCAAACGAGTCAGTACGGTGCTTTCGATCCAGCCGCCGAGTCGGCTCAAGGCGGCCGATCGCAAAGCGATTCCCAACAGGAAGGAAACGCTAACAATCAGGATCAGCGCAATTAAAACCGGGGCATTAACCTTGGCGAAAACCCCTTTCGGAAACAGGTCGGCGATCGGGGTTGCCAACGCCACGACCAGCTGCAAGGCCTCGGCCAGGAGCATGTAGAGGAGCAGCACCGGCAGCAGCACGAAGAGACCGCCGATCACCGTCGTCTTCATGAATTCAACAATCTGTTTCATATTTTTTATTCTCCTTGCAGACCCCCCGTGAAAATTGTGGTCGACAGTCGCCGGTGTCCATCCGGTTGGCGATAGCCCGCATATTTCATGAATATTTTTCAGCAGATCTGTAAAAAAGCATAATATCAATAGGTAAAAGATTATTCTGCCGTTAAGTTTCGGTGTACATTTTGTACCCCAACGATCAGATAAAAAATGCTTAAAAATATTCACCCTTTGGGCGAGCCGCATTCGCCCATTTTCTGCGTTATCAGGGGCTTGCGGCATCAAATTACAGCTGCGCCCCTGAATGCCTTGTAAATGAACGAATGCGACTCGTGAAAAATGCGGGTTAAAATGATTAAATGAATTCAAAGATTATTTGCTTTTGCCTTTTTCGGTCGATGTCGGTGTTCTTGTCCGGAGGGCCTCAGCGCACATCTGATCGGCTGATAATTTGGATGCCTGCCCCCTGTATAAAGCTGTCATCCCGAAGGTCGCCACATCTATTCCACGTAAAACGGTCGTTTTGGCAACGCCCACTGGATCTATCTCCGTTTGTGGTTTTGACAGGGTGCCCCGGATGCGCACAAGGTCTGACAACAGGTCGGCACCGATACCCAAACCTTCTTTTGCCATGGGACGGGCAAGAAGATCGATCTTTTCAGTGTTCAGGTTCACAAAGCCGGCCAGAGAAACGCCCACCTTGTTCGTTTCGAGGGCAACGGTGTCATCGATCAGAACGATTCCGTCGTTTACTGGAACGTTTATGACCAGGCACTTGAGCTGGCTTTTATTCTCTTTGGTGTGGAAGGGGTCGATCGTATTAATGACACCAGCAAATACATCACCGAGCAAATCGTCCAGATTTCTGTTGTACACTTGACCCGGCCCCACGGAAACCCGCACGTGCCCTTTCAATGTCGATGCCAACTTTGCCGGCGATCGCCCTGACGCTTGCAAATCTGCGACGACCTCCGTAAGACCGCCTTTCAGATCTTCCTTTCCTGAGACGGCATTGAGCAGTCGGCCGAGATCGATACCGGATGCATTTAGATTGATCAAAATTTTCGTGTTCTCTCGACCCAACCCTTCCGCATCGCCCTTAAAATTGAAGTCGGCCCCGGCGATGTGCATCTTTGAGGGCTTCAGGGAGAGCCGTCCGCCGGCGAGGACGATGTTGGTTTGCAGGTTCTGAATGGTCAGGTGACGTGCGGTCAGAAGTTTTTCGATCGAAATGGTCAGGTTGATGTCGGCCATATCGAGCGGGGGGAAGGCGATGGGCTCGGCAGGTATCAATCGGCTGCCGGGACTGGAGCCCTCGGTTTTGTCCACCGTTTTTTTCCCGTTGCCTTTCAGTTCGGCAATGTCGATAAGTTTTGCCGAGAGCGTCCCTTTTATCTTGGGGCGTTTGGCCCCCATATCGGTTTCGAATTTGCCCGTGAGCGAGCTCTTTCCCATGGAGACGTTCAGCTCGTCCACATTAATTCGTTGACCGGAAGCCGCTACATCCGCCGCAAACGTGATCGGCGGCAAAGCCGGCAGGGAAGCCTGGACCAGTTTCCCCAAACCCTGCAGATCCTTGATGTCGGCCCGGATATTTCCCTTGACGATCGGGCTTTCAGTGTCCTTGGAAGCCAGCCCCTCAAATTTGAGTTTCGCCCCGGAGATGTCTGCCTGACCATCGATGGATAGGGTTTCTTTTTTGGCGGCGATATCCTCTGCGGGCCTCACGTCGACGTCCAGTTTCACTGGCATATCGTTCAGGTTGGCCTCGAGACGTCCCGCGTAGCCACCCGTCAGCCGTTCTCGAATCAGCAGTTCGCCGACCGCCAGTCGCCAAACGTTTCCAGACGGATGCTCACGGAACACGACCTGCCCGCGTGTAACGCTCAATTGCGCAAACGCCAATTGGGCCGGCAATTCGATGCTGAGCGACCAGTTTTTCTCACCGCTCGCAACGGTTTCAAGAAGCACGTCGGGCTCGCTCAAGTCGATGCTCAGGGTCAGCTTGCCGCGAATGAGATCAGCCAGTTTTAATCGTGCACCGACCCTTTTGACTGTGATCATTACGTCTTTCGATCCGCCGGGAGCATTGGCAAACGTCACATCGTCGATGAGAACACGGGCAGGAAAAATCCTCAGCTTCACCGGACCACCGATCTCGAGACGGCGGCCTGTCTGCTCCTGCACGGCCGCGCTTATGGGTCGCCGCCAGTCAACGAGGTGCACGACAACCACGGCCGCGACAATGAGCACTATGACCGCTATCCCGGCCCATAGGGCGACACGAAGAACGGTTTTTACGGTGGAGCGCTTTTTGTTCTGAGGTTGCATGGCGATCTATGTCCTCTAACCTTGTTTGCCTCGAACGGCAACAAAAATGCCCAGAAATGTTTTCATGCTGCTATTCTCCCCCCAGATGCGATCATTCTTTAATCTTATTGACAGAATCCACAAAAATGTAGAGTGTAGCTATGCATAAAAGGAGGATCCGATGAAAGCGAGTGTTGACGATTTACGTTACAAAATGAATGAGGTTTTAAAGGCCCTCGACCGGAGAGAGAAAGTCACCCTCATCTACCACGGCAAAGTAGCGGCTACAATTGTCCCCTTGAAAAGCAACCAAATGACCACAATAGCTGAGCATCCCTTTTTCAACATGTCCGGAGAAGAACCGAAGATCGTCAATCACCAGATGGATGTTTTTAGGGCTTCCCGTTTCAATGATGTTTGATGCCGACATTTCCATCCGAATTCCGACGCGGCAATTAATACATTCCTTGAAAATTCGGATTGTCATTCCAGATTTTCAGGGTACACAGCTCGTGACCTCTGGCCTACGCATCGTCTTGACATCAAACGCTTGATGCGATGACATCAAACATCAGATGTAATTCATTGAAAATCGCGACGAAATTTTACAAAAGATTCCCTGATATTCATGGAGGTTTTATGCGCACCACTGTTGATATTGAAGAAGATGTCCTCCTTGCGGCCAAGGAAATTGCCCGGCAGCGAGGAAAGACACTCGGCCGGGTGTTGTCGGATTTGGCCAGGCAGTCATTGACGCGAAAGTCTCCCACATCCGATAAGCACGGCCTGCAGCAGTTCCCAATCCAGCCGGATGCCGGTGTCGTAACCACGGAGCTCGTTAACCAACTGCGAGACGAATTGCCTTTCGGATAATTCTCATTATACCCCGTCACTCTCGCCACACTTCTTGAAGTAGTCGAACATGTCGTACCCGTACAGGTGGACTTTGAAGGCTTTGTTCCCTTCCTTGCTTTCGAGGCTGCGGGGCGGCACGCTGACCGTGCCGCCCGCCGCCCCTGCTAATCAAAACTACTGCCTTGCTGCCGGATTCTCGAGCTGTTTGATGACGCCGTCGATGCCCAGCGTGGTGCCGCCCCGCGGCGGGAACTCCTTGAAAGTCTCCAGCCACTGCCTGGTGTAGACTTGGGCGGGAACGAAGAGCCACATGTTCTCGGCCATCCAGCGCAGGTACATCTCCGATTCGTGCCAGGCTCTCTCGAATGGGTCGGCCCTTAAGTTGATGACCTTCGGCCACGCCGTCTGGACGCGAACGGCGGAGGCGATGTTCCCTTCGAGGATGGCGAAGTGGAGTTTCCAGTTGTTGTAGCGGATGGCGTTGAGGTTTCCCACTTGATCGAAGTACATGATCTCCTTGCGGGGTGACGTCTCCGCCTCACCCTTGAACCAGGGGAGGAGGTTGTAGCCGTCGAGATGGACCTTGTACTGCTTGCCGTCTATGGTGAGACCTTTCTTGAGCTTTTCCTTGATATCCGGCTCCCCGACGGCCGCCAGCAGGGTGGGGATCATGTCCTCGTGGGAGGCGATGCCGTTGAGCTTGGTCCCCGGTTTAATGACTCCCGGCCACTTGATGAAGGCCGGCACGCGGAATCCGCCCTCCCAAGTCGTCCCTTTCTCGCCGTGGAAGGGGATGGTGCCGCCGTCGGGCCAGGTGAAGGTCTCGGCGCCATTGTCGGTGGAGTAGAAGACGATGGTGTTGTCATCGATGCCGAGCTCCTTGATCCTGGCGAGGATACGGCCGACGTCATGATCGTGCTCGAGCATGCCGTCGGGGTATAGGCCGACACCGCTCTTGCCTTCCCACTCCTTGGTGAGGTGGGTCCAGACGTGCATGCGTGTTGTCGTCACCCAGGTGAAAAAGGGCTTGTTGGCCTTGTGGGCCCGGTCGATGAAGTCGATCGCTGCGTCGGTGAACTCGGTGTCGGCTGTCTCCATGCGCTTGCGTGTCATGGGCCCGGTGTCCTCGATCTTTTGGCCGCCCTTGCCGTCAGCCCAGCTGTGGATCACGCCGCGGGGGCCGAACTGCTTACGGAACTCCGGATCCTTCGGGTAGTAGTAGCCCTCGGGCTCCTCTTCGGCGTTGAGGTGGTAGAGGTTGCCGAAAAATTCATCAAAGCCGTGGACCGTCGGCAGGTGCTTGTCCTGGTCGCCCAGGTGGTTCTTGCCGAACTGCCCGTTGGTGTAGCCGTGGGGTTTTAAGAGTGTGGCGAGCGTCACCATGTCGTTGCCGATCCCCTGGTCCGATCCTGGCATTCCGATGGTGAGCAGACCGGTACGGAAGGGGTGCTGCCCGAGGATGAAGGCCGCCCGCCCGGCGGTGCAACTCTGCTGGGCGTACCAGTCGGTGAAGAGCGCCCCTTCCTTCGCCACGGAGTCGATGTTGGGTGTCTCGTAGCCCATCATCCCCTGGTTGTAAGCGCTGACGTTCCAGTAGCCGATGTCGTCGCCCCAGATGACGAGAATGTTGGGTTTGTCCGCCGCTTGAACGGCCGGAGCTGCAAATCCCATGGCTATCAGCAGGGTTACGAGAAAAGTAAAAGCTTTCGATTTCATTTGGCGATCCTTTCTTTGTGGTTATTGGTGAAATCTATTTCGATCGTGCCTTTAGCAACGCCGCACGCAGCGTATCGACATAGTTCGCCGAAAATGTCCAGATCGGCTTGCCGCCCACCTGTTCCAGACCCCGTTCCCCCGGTTTGAGATCGAACGCCAACGTTGCCAGGATATCACTGCTGGTCCATGGGCTCTGCCGAAAATAGGCGTGACCGTTGCCGCTATCGGCACCCGGCGTATCTGTGCGGACATCGGTCACCTTGAGCGGATAATCTTCGGGCCGCTCCTTGAGCAAGGAGATGCGCCTGGCCTCTTCCCAGGTCATGCCCTCCTTGCCGGCAGTAACCTGAGCCACCCCGAGGCGCAGCGCATGCCCGCGCTCGTCCAGATAGTATCGGCGTTCTTTCCGGGCCGGTTCGCGGTCGGTGGCGTAGAGAATCCCGCCGTAGGGGATGTCCTTGATGGGGTCACGGTCCGTAAACGGGTCCCAATCCCCCTGGTCGAAGACATCCGGAGCCGGCATCAACATGATCTGGTCTTTCGGCTGGGAGGCGCAGCCGCTGAGGGTCAGCACAATCGCAAACACCATCAGATAGGCCCATATGCCCGTTTTCATACCGTGTTTTCCTTCTTGTTGATGATCATTTCACCGTCAGAGTTATCTATGTCTACCCACTTTCATAAACAGTCTCACGCAACGCCGCAACGACGCTACGAGATCTTTTTATTGGTCTTTCAGACCATTAACCACACGTTTAAAGCCATGTTTAAGTAGGTTCTCTCCGAAATTGATCAGCAGCCCCAGACGCAAATCGGTTAGACGAAGATACGTTAAAAGCTGCTTAGAATGAACAGGTTGTAACCGTTCCACGGACTTCAACTCCACGATGACCTTCTTCTCCACAATCAAATCAGCTCGAAATCCCTCATCAAATTTGATGTTTTCAAATTGAATCGGGACCGGAACTTGCCGTTCAACCGCTACACCCATTTCGCTCAATTTCTTCGCAAGAATGACTTCATAGACGCTCTCCAGCAAACCAGGCCCAAGAGCCCGGTGGATGATGAACGCAGCATCCATGACCTGCTTGGCAATTTCGTTCTCTGTCATTGATCACTTTTTTCTCTCGTTGCGCCGTCGGGTCGTTGCGTGAGCCTTAATTTTACACGCCGCGCCGCAACGACGTCACGCGATGCTTCTCAGACCATTTCCTCTTTTCGATGTCCGGCAGTACCCAGGTCTGATCGAGGAAAGCCTTTTTCGGTAGTACAACCGGAAATAGGGTAACCAGGCCTTGCCTGCCACCGTTGGGATCCAGTTCTGCTCTTTGCCCTTGAGCGCAATTGGCCCCTGACCAGACGACTCTTCCTTATAACGCAAAATTTCCCCGTCACCGTGGAAAAAGACCGGCACACTTTAACACCTTCGGGGTGCGCCGGGTTAAATTAAAAATAAAACAGTACTGACTCGCTCCCATTCCGGCAACTCAGTTGGGAGCGAGTAAACTCATCCGATTCAAACACTAATTCGATTCAACAACAATTGCTTCCTTGGGATCTTTGAATTCATCTTCTCCAGTCAACGTTACAACCACTTTATCCAATGTGCCGGTAAACGGGTAATGGTTCTTAACCCGATACTTGTCACTGACCGGTGTTCCCGCATCGATCCCCACATCAAATGTTTCCGAGAGCGAGAACGTGGAGATGTGCATGTCCGGCATCTTCACGTCAGCAACCTTCTTGCCGTTGATGTGTAACTCTCCTTTGCCCCCGGGCAATCCCTTTGTGACGCCACCGGTTTCAGTGAAAGCAAACTTGATGTTCACCTCGCCCTTGGGAAGTGGCGGCGATTCGAGCGTGTAGTAGAGACCGTTGTAATAGTTGTAGTCGTAGTAGGCCTTATTGTCTTTGATGAAGAGCGTGTATCCGCCGGTGAATCCGCCGCAGGCAACCAGGACACCCTCTTCCTTACCGGTGAGGTTCACGGTTGTTTCAATGGTGTGTGACCGCCCCTTGACCGGCGCGGAGGCCTTTTCCGCGATGCGCCGCGCACCGGGATTGTAATAGACGAATTCCTTGCGATCACCGAACAGTCGGCCCTGCTGCTTGGCAATGCGTTGAATCATATCGTCATAGAGCGGATAGACGTTGTTCTCCCAAGCCAGTTCTTCCCAGCGCGCCTTCAGCGCCTCCAGCTTCTCGGGATGTTTGTCAGCTAGATTGACCGCCTCCGAGAAATCCTCGTTGAGGTTGTAAAGCTCCCAGACATCATCTTCAAACGGGCTGGTCCGGTTCAGATCCCACGGCATGCGATTGGCGTGGATCGTAACGGCTTTCCAGCCGTCCCGGTAGATGGCGCGGTTGCCAAATAATTCGTAATACTGTTCGGGATGCTGGGTTGGCGCATTCGGATTATCGAATGAGTAGGCTATGCTCACGCCATCCAGATCCATCTGTTCCTCGCCATCCAGTTCCTTAAGGAACGGGGTTTTGGTCACATCGAGGATCGTCGCAGCAATATCGGTGATATGATGATACTGTTGGCGGACTTCACCTTTCGCTTTGATGCCGGCTGGCCAATGGATCACCAGCGCGTCCTGAATGCCACCGCGGTGAACAATCTGTTTGAAATACTGAAACGGGGTGTTGCCTGCCAGCGCCCAACCGGCGTGGAAGTGCGGATAAGTGTCCGGACCGCCCCAACCGTCGTAATGTTTCATGTTGGCATCGAAGGGCGTTTGCAGGCCGTTCAACACGTAGGTTTCATTAAAGCTGCCGGTCAGCCCGCCCTCACCTGACGAGCCGTTGTCTGCCGTGACGAAAATGAGCGTGTTGTCCAGTTGACCGGTGCGCTCCAATGTTTTCAAAATCCTTCCGATCTGGGCATCCACATGTTCGAGCATGGCGGCAAAGACTTCCATCTGGCGGGCATAGAGCTTCTGTTCTTCCGGCTTGAGTGAGTCCCACGACGGAATTTCTGCAGTGCGCTTCGTCAGCTTGGTATCAGGCGGAATGATGCCTATGTCCAACTGCTTTTTGTGAATGCTCTCACGGGCCTTGTCCCAGCCCATGTCGAACTTGCCTTTGTATTTTTTAATATAGTCAGGCGGGGCCTGGTGGGGCGAATGCATGGCCACCGGCGCCCAAAAAAGCATGAAGGGTTTGTCGGGTGAAACGGAGTTGTGCGAGGTGATGTTGCGGATTGCCTCGTCCGCCATGGCCTCGCTGTAGTGGTAACCCGGTTTCTCTTCCCAATCCTCCGTGGGATAGTGGTCGCGCCAGACCAACGAACGGTAGTTGTCGGCATCGGCCGCCATAAAACCATAGAAGTGATCGAACCCTTCGCCCGAGGGCCAGCGGTCGAACGGGCCGCTCTCGGACACTTCATAGAGCGGCGTGTGATCCCACTTGCCGATGGCGTAGTTCACAAAACCCGCCTTCTGCAGATGTTTGGCCACAGACTTGCCGCTTTCCGGCGGAAACGCATTGTAACCCGGGAATCCCATCGCGGTGAGGGAGTGCGACCCCAGGCCGATACGGTGGTGATTGCGACCGGCCATGATGGCGGCACGGGATGGCGAACACAGAGCCGTGGTGTGGAAGTTGTTGTAGCGAAGGCCATTTTCCGCAAGGCGGTCAATGTTAGGCGTATCGATCAGGCCGCCGAAGGAACCCAGATGACCGAAGCCCGTGTCGTCGAGCAGGAATATAATGACGTTGGGTGTGCCGGCAGGTGGTTTGGGTGAGGAAGGCCACCATTCCTTGGATTCTGCGTAGGATTTGGCAATCTTGCCCTTGAAGACTTGGCCGTACTGAGCGAAAGAGTCGTCCGGACTGGTGTCACCCGGTTGCTGAATTTTCTGCGCGACGGCATCGGCGCCTTTGGCTGCCGCAGCCGGTTTCGCAATCTTATCCGGGCCGGTCACATCATGACCCGGGGACCCAAAGATCAAAATTCCAACCAGAAAAACCGCCGCCAAAACGACCGCGGCCAGCATACCAGTTGCCAAGGTGTTTTTATTTGTTTCCATTCGTTCCATCCTTTCTTATTTTGCTGGTTGACAGTTTGAAAGGTTTATCACCCGAAACTGTTCAGGATTTAATAAACCACCGCCCTTAAGCGACGAAGTCGCGTTTCATAAATTCGCGCAGCGAATTTATCAGCCGGCTTTATTTCGGGAACAAAAACTGAAACGTAAACACCAATTGCCAGTCGGGCCCGGCATCCGGCGTGACGACGTTGTAATAAGCCTCCAACCTCGAATTGATCGGCTGATTGCCGATTTTAAAAAGCTTGCCCACCCCGCCGCCCAGCGGAACAGTCCAGCGCTGACTGGAAGACGCGTTCCAATTTGCCGTGAGAATCATATCTGAGATCAGGTACCAGCCGCCGTCCAGGTTGTAGTTGATGAACGGTTCGATGAGCATCTGGCTGACGCTGGCCCGATCGTCGTCACCGGCAAAGGACCACAGTTGACGAACCAGCCCGCCGTAGGTCCCCCACTTGGGCTGGACCAGAATGACGCCTGTGGGGCCGGCGCTCCACTTGCCAGAACCGAGCTGATCCTTGGAGGCCGTGGGCAGGTTGATTGACGGTCCCAAACCCCAGATGAACCCGGAAGACTTGGCCGGGGAAAAGAACAACGAATAGTTGATGTCCCCCAATCCGGTTTTGCGATCCTTCGAAGGGAATCCCTCCGGGATGCCAGGCGTTCCCTGGATGAATCCGTCCACACTGACGACAGCCGGAATGAGGGCCCGGTTGATCAGGTTCCAGTCCCCCACCGTCACCGGAATCACCGGGTTGATGTTGAAGAAATAGGCGCTGCCGTCGGGGGCCCCGAAATCAGTGGTGAATTTCAGCGGCAGGCTGTACATGGCACCGACTGGATTTTGGACAGCTGCCCGGAGGTCCCCGCCGCCCTGAGCTTTGCTTGCCGGAGGTTGGGTGCCCGTCTGGTCTGAGGCAATTGCCGCGGTCCAGCAGAAGAGCGCCAGAACCGCAAAGAATATCAATATGATGTTCAATTTTTTCATCCACATACCTCCTGGTATTTCTATCACGTCATTTCAGACTTTCATTGAGTCGGACTTTTCCGGCAGCACGACTATGGCATCGTGAACGAGCAGCGAGCGTATTTTGTCCCAGAAATCCCCTCCGAGCACGATGAGGCTGCTGAAAAATACAAGATCACCGGCTGCGGCCAGCAGAACCCGATTTTCCTCGTATTGCGGAATCAGCTTTTGCAGGTAGGGCGCTAACCAGCCAAAAAGGAGCGGGATGACGAACATAACCAGCCCGATCCGATAACGCGTCAGGCTCACCCGATCAGAGGGGCCATATTTTTTCAGAAAACCGAAAATGCGGTTTTTCATCGTGTTGAAGCCCGACTTACCAATGATGGCAATCGCCAGTATCGGGCCGATCTCGGGAATCCCGGCGGCAAGCGCACCGGAGAGAAGGGTTTTCCAACGGGCCGACAGGTCGGAAGTCGCCACCAGAGGTATGAGAAGGGGGCTGCACCAACTGATGGCGAATATGATCACGCCGATGCGGAAACGAAAGTTGGACTGTACGGGATCCTTCGCCATTTAATCGTCCTTCTGACTGTTTTCTGAGTTTTATAGCGAGTGTTAGAATTTATTCCGATTGGCCATTTTTAAAATCCCCCTCTCCTCCTTTGTCAAAGGGGGGACTGGTAAAGGCCTGGAGTGAATTCAACACGGCTCTTGCGACAAGAAGGAATGCCGGTGTGCAAGCGTTCCCCCTTTCAAAAAAGGGGGGCCAGGGGGGATTTTCTACTGTCGCACCCACACTCCAATCGGAACATATTTATGACAACAACTATAACCGTGGGGCTGCACGTGACATCGCCGATTCAGCCTGTTTCTGCGACAACCAGAGGTTGTATCTGGCCCTACCGGTGTTGTCCGTGTGTCCCTGTATATCTCCTTTCAGCTTTCGATGTTAGGGTTCACGAAAAAATAAGTTCGCAATTTTGGGTGTTTAGGCGCCCGGCCGGCAAGGCGCGAAAACGCAGGAATATCTATATATTCCGAGTTTTCGCAACACAGCCGGACGGGATGCATCGGCGTCTAAAATGTGACGTTATTTTTGAGGGAGCCCTTAAGTTGGCTCGTCCAAATTTTTCGGTTGAGCGGTATGCTCGTCGCCTTCGTTTCGTCCATCATCCGGACAGATGCTCGACCATTTGCTTACCCGGACGCATCCTTTGCGGCGTTCATCGCGCCGCCGGCGTTCCCTTGTTTTTCGCCTTTCCGCCCCCCCGTTTTCAAAATAGTCCGCATCGTACACGCGCCGCCGGTCTTCCCCTTTGCGACGATCCACAAGGGTATCCGTTTTTCTTTGATCTTTTGTGCCGCTGCCGTTCGGTGCATCCACCATGTTCGTTCTCCTAGTATGATCTCTGCAGACCAAGCATTTGTTGGTGCAAGCCTCAGGCCCCGGCTTGGTCGATTTCTGTAAGCTCACCTTTATGAATGGCGTCCAGTTTTCCCAGCACCTGAATGGCACCCAGAAGGGCTTCAAAGCGATCAGTATTCATGTAAACCTCGAGTGATTCTAAATCGGTCCACTTTTCCATCCAGATGAAGCGGTTGGCGGTGCCCATGTTTTCAAAGATACTGCGGTCAAGACACCCGGCGGTGCATTTTGGGCCGTTTTCTTGTTTATTGGATAACATTTCAAATGCTTGCAAAAGCTCGTGCCGGTGCTTTGACGGGATGTCCATAAGAATTTGGAGACCGATCATTTTCTTTCTGCCATTCGTTAGGGGGTGTCTGAAGTGACATATGGAGCAAGTTCAATGCCGGAATAGGGAAGGGAGTGTGCTGGAACTTTTATGCATCTGTAATAATAATAAAATATTAGAAAGAGCCGTACGGGTGCAATGAATTTTGTTAGGAATTGGCAAGTATTTTTTCGCAGTATTTTACGAGTTCGCAAAATATTGCGAGCATAATTTAGTGACTTATAATTCAGAATACCGTATGAAAGGATAGGGGAGAAAACGTGACCTGAGCTCTTGAGTAAAGTTTACGATGGATCATTCATTTTGTCAGGTACGCATCTTTTTGGACAAAAGATAGAATTGCTTGACAGCTTTATGTGCAATATATTATATAGTTATGTATGAAAACAACTGTAGATATATCGCAAAGCATCCATGAAGAAGCCCGCAAAATAGCTGCCGGTGAGAAATCCTCGATGAAAGCTTTAATCGAGGAAGGGTTGCGAAAGGTCATTGAAGAGCGAAAACACCTAAAACATTTCAAGTTGCGAAAGGCGACGTTCAAGGGAAACGGGCTTCAGGCAGAACTGTCGGACGCTTCATGGGACAAGATTCGTGAAAAGGTCTATGAGGGGCGAGGCGGATGATTGCCGTTGATACCAATGTTCTCGTTTATGCCCATCGCGAGGACTCGCAGTGGCATCCGCGTCTACGCAGCGGCGCGCATGGCACTCCTGCACGAGGATAATTTTACACCAGAAAACCGTATTGTCTATCGCCGTGAATAATCCGTCTGATTTGAACTGTTTCAAATTTGACGACATAAAAGACAAGGTAGCTTTCGATGATCAGCATCCTGTAGCCGAGTCTTTTTAGACGGTCGTCTTTGGGAACCACCCCCAATTTCGGATGATCGGCCAATTGCGAAATGGTTTGGTCAAGTTTTCGAGAAGTGAAACCGCTGCAGCCGGTCGGTCTTTTGAGATGTAGTCGAAAACATCCTCCATATCCCTGACTGCTGTTGCCAAATAGCGGATCTCAAATGATTGGCTCATTTTATTTTTTCTTTGAGCCTCTCGAACAGCTCATCATGAGAGACCCCACTTTCACCGGATGCGTCCAACGCCTCAGCTTCTCCGAGTTTTCTATACAGTTCAAGCATGCTCTGCATCCGGTCGTAGTGGGCGAGGCTCATCACGACCAGGTCGCCTTTCCCGTTGCGTGTGATGAACACGGGTTGATCCTCACGGTGACAGATCTCAGAGATTTCAATGGCTCGATTTCGCAAGTCGGATATGGGTCGAATCAGTGGCATATAATCTCCTTATCATAATATTGATAAAGTTTTATCATAATAACGTAAAATTTCACACCCAAATATTGTGTCAAGAATTTTTACTGATACCGAGTTTTTGCATGCGGAAGCGCAGGGTGGAGGGATTCAAACCCAGGATTTTGGCCGCGCCCTTGGGGCCGCTGATGCGCCAGTTGACGGAGTTTAACACCGAAATGATATGCTGCCGTTCAACAGTCTGCAGGTCCATCGGTTGGACCTGAGTATCCCTGGTATTGACGAATGGTTTTACAGGTTCGGCCATTTCCTCGGGCAGGCGGATCACCCCATCGTGCGACGTGATGATCGCCCGTTCGATGATGTTTATCAGCTCGCGCACATTTCCCGGCCAGCCATAGGCGGTGAGTTTTTCAAGCACGTGCGGAGAAATCTGGTCGACGGTCTTGCCGATTCTGTCAGCGATTTGCGGCACGAAGTGGTTCACGAGCAAAAGGATGTCCTCCCGGCGGGTGCGCAGGGGCGGGACGGTGATCGGGTAGACATTCAGGCGATAAAAAAGGTCGGGGCGGAAGCGGCCTTCGGCAACCTCCTCGGAAAGGTTGCGGTTGGTGGCGGCGATCACCCGTACATCCACCTTCAGGGGGTTGGAGCCGCCGATGCGTTCGAACTGACCCTCCTGCAGCACACGCAGCAGCTTAGGCTGCAGATCCAGCGGCAACTCGCTGATTTCGTCCAGAAAAATCGTCCCCCCATCGGCCAGTTCGAAACGACCTTTGCGCAGGCGGTCGGCACCGGTGAACGCACCGGCTTCGTAGCCGAAAAGTTCGGACTCCACCAGGTTGGCCGGCAAGGTCGCACAGTTGACGTTGATAAAGGGATCTTGTGATCTTCGGCTGGTGTTGTGAATCGCCCGTGAGACCAGTTCCTTGCCCACGCCGGTTTCCCCCTGGATTAGAACGGTTGCGTCGGTTTCGGCCACCTGCCGGACTTTTTCGAGCACATACAGGATAGGGTTGCTGCGGCCGATGATTTCCTTGAATCCCTGGCGAGTCTCGATTTCTTCTTTTAAGTAGATGTTTTCTTCTTCCAGTCGCGCTTTGAGCGTTTCGAGCTCTGCCAAATAGCGGTCCCGGGCCGCCTCAGTCTTTTTCCGGCTGGTGATATCAGTGGTAGCTTCCAGCACCTGAACAGCTCTGCCGGTTTCATCTCGGATCGGCAGAGAAACGATTTGCACCCATTTGTCAATGAGTGCGTTGTAGCGTTCCGTTGCGTGCACACGGCCGTCTGCCAAAGCTTTTAAGGCGCCGCAATCTTCGCAGGGCAAGGTGCGGTTCTCGGCGATCGCATAACATTTTTCTCCGATCGGAACGCCCTCCGGAAACAATTTCCGAAGGGTTTCGTTGATCCAGACGACCTTCAGCTCGGAATCGAGCAGCACCAGCCCGGTATCCAATGTGCTCAGGATGACGTCCATCCGCTCTTTTTCATCCACCAGGGCCTTCTGAGCTTCCTGAAGATCGGTGACATCTTCGCCGATGCTCAATGTGCCCGTTATCCGGTCGTCGGAGTCCCTCAGCACGACTTGAAACCAGTTCACTTGCCGCAGTCGACCGTCTTTGGTGAGCATTACACGGCTTACCCGTGGTCGGACTTGACCTTCCCGGGCCTTTTCCAACCGCTGTTTCAGTTCGCTGCGCTTGTCTTCCGGAACCAGATCGGTGGCCCGTTTCCCCAGCAGCTCCTCGGGGGAATATCCGAGCACCCGGCAACAGTGTGGATTGACGTAGTTGATGTCTCCTGCCAGATCGCTGCCGGCCACCAACAGATTGACATTCTGCATGAAGGAAAGCCAGCGTCGTTCTCCGGCGGCAACCTCACCGCTGAGAACCGAGGCCGACACGACCTCGTCGACCAGCGCGGCGTTCATGACCAGGATCAGCGCCAGGAATGTCAAATTGGTGATATAAGGCGGTCCCAGGATACCCAGGTCCATCAGGGTGCCGTGCAGGTAGCCGACACCCAAAAATATAAACAGGCCGGCCCCAAAGATGACGGCGCGACGGTTGAGTCCGCGTTTTGCCATTCGCACGATGCTTTCGACTGCCATGAAAATAAGCAGAATCCAGGCGATATCCGCAAGGAAACGCCACGGGTTGGGGGAGCCGGAAACATATGAAATCTTCTCATTCCACGGCAGATAATGCGTTTGGAGGGTATCTATTGCGGCATAGATAATAGTGTTGGGGGATAGGATATTGACTAACACTGCCAGGGCATAAGCCCCGGTTACGAAGAAAGCCAGACGACGCCGGGTGGCACCGGTCAGCAGTACGATGAACCAGACGAAAGCCATCCAGGTGATGCCCTGGAAAGTGAGCATCGATTTGAATGCCGAAACGGCTTGAGTTAAATGAACTGCGATATAGAACCGGGTTTCGAAAAAAAAACTCACACCAACGGCAACGGCCATGACCGCGAAGAAGAACTCGACCTTGCGGTCTCGCCGGCGAAAAAATATCGTCAAGTGGAGCAAGCCCACCGCCAGGCAAATGCCGCTTATCATCAGAAATGCAATCGTTAATGGACCCATAGACAGATTTAAAACTGATCGGTTTCCCGCCTATCCAGGCGGGATTCAGGATTCAGCCCTGCCGCTGGCCGGCGAGGCGCCCAGTTTGATCGTTAAAGAAACTTTTTAGTTTTGGTGAAAAATTCCAAATCGCAATTAACAAATAACAAACAAATCACAATGACCAAAATTCCAAATGACAAACCTGTTTGGGTCATTGGATATTGAAAATGGTTAGAGCGTCTATAAAATTTTCCCAGAGTTGACTGGTAATAGATAAAGGAAAAATCCACAACCTGCAAGCCGGTCTCAAGGTCACGGATTATACAGGCCTGCCAGGACCGGCAGGTAGAGGGACAAAATCGGAAAAAGGGAAAGGATCAGCAGCACGACGATGTCCATGAGAACGAACCAGATGGCCTGTTTGGCGATGGCATCGAGGTCGCCGCCGATCAGGTTGGCGGCTGTGAAGAGGTTGACACCCACCGGCGGGGTGGCCTGGCCGATGGCCAGGGCCGATATAAAAATGACACCGTACCAGAGTGGATCGATCTTGAACGCTGCCAGCACGGGGATGAGAATCGGCACGACCAGATAAGAGATCGAGATGGCATCGATGATCATCCCTAAGGCCAGCAACAGCAGGTTGACAAGAATGATCATCACGGCGGCATTGGGCGATATGCGGATAATGGCTTCGGCGGCCTGGTCGATGATGCCGATTACCGAGGCGGCCCAAGAAAAAATACCGGCAAACACCACGATGAACATAATCACCGAACTGGTGACGCTTGCATCTACCAGGATGTGAACCATATCCCGCCACGTCACGGACCGATAGACGACTACCGCTACGAACAGGCTGTAGAAAACGGCCACCACGGCTGCTTCCGTCGGGGTGAAGATGCCGGTGTAGATGCCGCCCAGAATGATGACCGGGGTCAGGATCGCCCACAGGGATTCCTTCAGGGCAATCAGAATCTCCTTGGTCGAACCACGGCGTTCCAGCCCGCGGTAGCCGCGTCTGCGGGATATCAGGTAAGCCACCAGAAGGGTTCCGGCACCGGTGATCAATCCGGGGAGAATGCCGGCAACGAAAAGCGCGCTGACCGATACACTGGTGATGTTGCCGTAGATAATGAAGGCGATGCTGGGGGGAATGATGATCGAAAGATCGGAGGCGTTGGCGATCGTAGCGCCGGCGAAATGCTTGTCATACCCGTGACGAATCATAGGCGTCAGCAAAATCAAACCGACGGCTGCGGTTGTTGCCGGTCCCGAGCCGGAGAGCGCGCCCCAGAACATGCATGTCAGCACGGCCACCATGGCCAGCCCACCGACGGCCTTGCCGACCAGGAGTTCGAAAAAAAGGGCGATTTTAGCCGCAAGCCGGGCCTTTTCCAGGATAACGCCGGCCAGAACGAAAAAAGGTATGGCCAGGAGCGGGAAGGAGGCAATGCCGTTTAAAAAATTGACCCCCAACATGCCGATGCCGAGGTTGAATTGATAGATCGTGACGACTCCGGCGATTCCGAGGGCCGTTCCGATAGGAACCCCGAGAAACATGAGGACCAGGAATATGGACCCGATGACGACGGCTTCCACTTAGTGGTCCTCATCGCTTTCAAGCTGTGCCAGGTGCTGGGCCGCTTGCCGGTAGATGCCAGCAAAAACAAAGACGGACAACACCGGCACCCCGGCATAGTAAATCCAGACGGGTATATCGAGAGCGGCCGAGGTCGCCTGAAAAAGGGTCAGTTCTTCGTAAATAGCTTGCAGCATATAGTAGTCAACCAGTAGGAACAGAATGGTGCTCAAGCTGGCGCCGAGCAGGATCACTAATTTTTTGTAGCGCTTCGGGAAAATGTTGAAGAGGGTGACCATGCCCAGCTGGCTGCCGCGTTCAAACGCAATCGCCGTGCCCACGACCGTCATCCAGACAAACAGGTTGATGGTGATTTCCTCGGTGGCGGCAAATGAGAAGTGAAACAGATAGCGGCTCAAAACATTGATGAAGGCAATGGCGGCCATCGTGAACAACATCGAGGCCGCAAGCCAATAATCGATTCGAATTCCCTTGATGCGCGGCGTCATCGGGTCAGTTCTCCAGTCACATATCAGGATACGGAAAAGCCCCTGCGCGTATCATTGACTTCGCAAGGGCTTTTGGCTGCGGGATTACTTCGCCATGTCGGCCTTGGCTTTTTCGTAGATACCCTTTCCGATCTTCGGCACCCACGTGTCGTAGAGAGATTTTGTGGCGTCGACGAACGCCTTTTGCTGGGTATCAGTCAGGTCGGTCACCACCATCCCCTTGCTTTCGACGAATGCCACAGGGTCCGGGATTTCCATGGTGTAGTTGAACTCGTCCTTCAGGATTTTAAGAGAGGTACCGTCGTCGATGCCGGCCCGGGCGAGCGCGATTTCAAACCGGCCGGCCTCCAGGGCAGCCTCCTGGATGGCCTTTTGGATATCCGGCGGGAAGGCGTCGAACTCCTTTTTACTCCAGTAGATTACCAGGGGATCGACCAGGTAGTTCCAACGGGTGATGTACTTTTGGTACTGCCAGATCTGGACCGGGATGCAGACGTCAGGCAGCGGGTTTTCCTGGCCGTCGACCACGCCTTGTTGAAAGGCGGTGGTTGCATCGCCCCAGTTCATGTTGACCGGGTCGGCGCCGAGCTGCCTGAAGATGTCGATGAAGATCGGGCTGCCCACAACGCGGAATTTCAATCCTTTAACGTCTGCGGGCGTTTTGATTTCGCGCTTG
>Ga0316187_10000575_pt1 | contig 29432 bp, 32 predicted proteins | sample CroRivburrow1_MG_FD_204927 | JGI IMG/M metagenome (GOLD analysis project Ga0316187, IMG submission 204927) | Coastal sediment microbial communities from Maine, United States - Cross River worm burrow 1 | ecosystem: Environmental > Aquatic > Marine > Coastal > Sediment | place: USA: Maine... | reverse complement strand
TCGCGTGGTTTGCACCGCGGTCCGAAGTGTGTGTGGCCGCGGCCCGGCGCGCGCCCCCACTCACTTCGGACCGCTGAGGTGTTGTTCGTCCGGGTTGGGTTGCTGTGCCACGTGCAGGTGCCTAAGGCGATCAGTGTGGTTGCTGCCAGTGCCAGGACTGTTGCTTGGCGGGCTTTTTGGCGGGGCCCTTCGATTGAGGCAATCCATGCACCCAGATGGCCTGCTAGTAGGCAGAAGCCTAGAGATGGGAGGTAGGCCGGGGGGGCGCCCATCAGGGTTCCGGTGGCCAGGAACAAGATGGCGCCTAGGAACAGCGGACGGCTGCGGCGCCAGCCGTAGGCCGCGATCGTGATCGCGGCGATCGCGGACGTTAGCCCGGTGAGGAGTCTTGGATCCGATGGGTCTTGTACCGTGGGGAGGGCGCCGGCTCTCAGAAGCAATGCCGCCAGGAAGGCCGCACCGTAGAGCGCCATCGAGCGGCCGGCGCGAGCCGCCCGGTAGCCGCCGGCTTCCTTGGCGCGATGCAGGTCGTCGGCGATGAACAGGGCCGGGGCGAGGATCGCTCTTTCCTCGGACAGGATCGCCAGGAAGTAGAGGAGCGTGGCGGTGAGGGTCCACGCGCCACGCGACCGGCTCGAGTGGGCCTCCGAGGCACGCCGGTGGGACAGCCACGCGGCCAGGACCCCCGCGGCCGCCAGCAGCTCCGGCCTGCCCGCGACGTGGGTGACCGCCTCGACGTGAACGGGGTGGACCGCGAATAGCAGGGCGCCGAGCAGGGCGGTTCCGTAGTAAATGCCCGCGCGGCGAAGGGCAAACCAGGCCAGCGCGGAGACCACTGCGTGGAGACCGACGTTGACGGCTTCCGGCGCGAAGCCGTTACCGAGCGTGTTGAGGTAGACGACGACCGCGGCGAGAGCTACGAGCCCGGGCCAGACCAAAGACGCGCGCCTGCCGTCGGCGGACGCGCGCGTCATGGGACGGGGGACGTTTCCCGTCGCGAAAACGGTGTCACGAGATCAGAAGGTGTGCGCGTATCCCGCCTGGAGCGCGCTGTCCGGTCCGCCGTCGGTGACGCCGATGAGAAGCGATGTCCGGAACACGCCACGCTTCGAGACGTGCCAGTTGATACCACCCTCGATATTGAACTCGGAGTCGCCTTCCTCGTAGCGCTCGGTCGTCAGGTTGGCCTGGCCGACGAAGCTGATCGTGTTGGAAAGCGGCAGGATGACCCCGCCACCCATCACTCCCGCGGTCTTGCCCTTCAACTGGATGTCGTCGAAGATCCTGCCGTCGTCGTTGAACTGGATGCCGGCATAGGCCGTGAAGACCGAGTTCTGGAGCTCTTGCCGGAGCGCTCCGAATAACGTCAGCGCGAAGGCGTCGGTGCCGAGCCCCGCCCTGTCGTCGCCGGTGGGAACCGTTACCTCGCCGCCTATCGAGATGTCCGTATTCGGGCTCGAGGCGCCGACCCGGTACTTGGCCCACAGATCGAGATCGGTCGCTCCGGATCCATCGGGGAGATCTCCATCCGTGTCAGTGCTCCCGAATCCGACGCGACCACCGACCTCGAGTTTCCGAAACGGCTGCAGGGCGACCAGCAGCTCGAGCGTGAAGGCGTCGTAATTGTCGAAGTTGGTGTAGACGAGATCGCCTTCCCACCACTGACCGTCGACGATCTCGCCGTCGAATTCGAAGGTCCTCAGGAAGAGGCGGTCTTTGGCGAACGCGGATTTCGATGGCGCCGCGGGGTCCGAGGTCTGGGCCACGGCCGTCGAGAGACCGACGGAGAGGAGGACGCACACCAGCAACGCAGTCCCACGAACGAGGGCTTTCATCGAACGGATCTCCTTCTTTCTAGGTGGCTGGCCGGATCGGTCGCCTATTGTGTTGGCCCGCCGCCGGCCTGTCAAACCCCCCCCTAATCGAGGTCGAGGGGATTGGTCGGGCGGGTCCCGTCGTCCTTGGTCTTCTTTCGCGCTTCTTCGAACTTCTTTTCCAGGAGGTCATCGAGCTTCCGGGTACGGTCGAAGGCTTTGCTGAAGGCATCCTCCCGCCGCTTGGACCCCGAGCGAACCTCGCTGACCGCGTCGTCGAAGGTCTTGCTGGGTTTCGGGCGATCCTCGGAGAGGATCTCTCCTGTGGCAACATCGGCCACCAGGTGGGTTCCACAGCACGGGCAGGTCAGGTCGACTCGGTCCGACATCCGACACCTCCTGAGACGCTCCCATTTTGATCCAGCGGAGAGGTCGGGTCAAACGTGCCCACGCTTCACTCGGGTTCCCGCCGGGGACCGGTTCGCAGCTTCACGATCGTGGCGCCCCAGCCGCCGCGCCCCGGGTCGGCGTCGGCGTAGTCCGCGACGTCGGGATGGCGGGAAAGCAGGGATCGAACGGCTTCGCGCTGAACGCCGACTCCGCGTCCGTGAATCAGGCGGACCTCGAGGAATCCCTCTTCCACGGCGGCTTCGAGGTAGGACTCGACGACCGCGCGCACGTCCCGTGGCCGAAAGGCGTGGAGGTCGATGAAATCCTCGATGGGGACGACGACCTCTTCGGGAGGACGTTCCGTTTCGTCGTCGCGGGCCGACATCAGTTCCCGATCTCGACGGGTCGCCCGTCCGCTGGAATCGCCACGACGCATCCGCCGGACGCGCTGGTTCCTCGGAGCGCCGTCGGCGGCCACTCGATCACGATTCGATCGTCGGTCTCTGACCACCGCACCGAATTGCAGTCGCCCACTCCGGGAGCGGGGCCGATCACCGCCACCCGCTCGGTCGCGAAGTCGGGCCGCAGGGCCAGTGACGCATCGGCGGGTAGATCTTGAAGAAACCGAGTCCACGACTCCGGATCGTCGATCACGACCAACTCCCGCGCGGCGATGACGCCGGGGGGCAGGGCTTCCGCCCGCGGCGGCGCCGCCGCCTTGTCGCCGAGAATCGGGGCGGGGGCGAATTCGCTCTCGTGCAACGATTCGCTCTGCTGCATCCGGAACCGGTCCGGTTCGGCTTCGGGCTGCGGGGTGGCCTGCTTTTTTTGCCGCGCGAAGTTCTCCTCGACGGCTCGATCCCGTCGGGGCGCTTCGACCGACGAGCCCTTTCCCGCCCGGCCTTTCTCGAGATCGGGTTTCGGCGCCGCCGCGGTCCGGGGTTGGGTGACCTCGTCCCGCTCGGCCAACCCGGAGTCGTAGTCGGCGAACGCCTCCCTCTCGGCGGCGACCTCCCGTTTGCCTGAAGGAGGCTCGGACGAAGCGGCCGGGGGCGTCTCGAGCCCGGAGGGTTCACCCTCGACGGCCGGCGCGATCGAGTCCTCCGCCTCCGCGGGAGAGACCAGCTTCCCCTCGGGGGGCGCCGTGGGCGAGGGGGTCGACGGAGGCTCGAACGGCTTCACCTCGGGTGGCGGGCCGTATCGCTCCAACACCTCCGGCAAGACCAGCGCGGTGAGAAGCAGTGCCGCGGCCGCCAGGCCGGTCGCTTCCCACGAAACGAACCGCCTCCAAGTCGGACGTTTGGGCCGGCTGGCCTCGAACCTCGCACGCGTCCGGGCGTAGAACCCCGGAGGGAGCTCGACCGACACATCGCGCAGGGCACGTCCTGCCACGCGGTAGGCCTCGACGGTCCGGGCCAGCGCGGGTTCCCGCTCGAGACGCGCCTCGAAGGTACGCCGCTCCTCTTCGGAGAGCCGTCCGTCCAGGTAGTCGTGGACGGCGCGATCGATCTCGGTCCCACTCACGACTCGTCTCCGAGCAGGCGCCGGAGGTCCTCGCGGGCGCGTGCAAGACGCGAACGGACCGTCCCGATCGGCACCTCGGTCATCTCGGCGATCTCCTCGTACGACCGCTCTTCCACTTCCCGTAAGAGAAGAACGAGCCGTCGGTCGGGCCGCAGCCTGGCAACGGCCTTGCGCACACGGACGGCCCTGTCTTCACCTTCCATCCTCTCGTGGGCCGACGGCGCCGGGTCGACAGGGTCGATCGCCATCGAATCGTCGTCGCCGTCGGTACCGCCGACCTTCAACCAGCCGACGATCTTGGATCTCGAACGCGAGCGGAGGCGGTTCTTCCACTGGTTCCCGAGGGCCCGGACCAGGTAGGTCGAAAGCTTCGCCCGTCCCTCGAACCTTTTCAGCGCGGGGAGGGCCCGCACCAGGGTTTCCTGCACGAGATCCTCCGCCTCTTCGGCACGTCCCGTCAGGTGGACCGCCAGCCGATAGAGCCTCGGGGCAGCCTCGCGCGCCAGCTCCTCGAATGCATCCGCGTCGCCGCGGCGGATCCGGTCGACGAGGTCGGCCGCCTCTCCGGCCGTCCGATCCACCTCGGGGGAATGGACACCGGCACGCTCCAGAGGTTCCCGAGCTCGTCTCATCGGTCAGGCCTGGCCTCCGGAGCCGATGGTACCAAGAAGCCGGCCTCGAGGGGCAATGGGCTTGAAGGTCGGCCCATCCGGCCGTAAGATAAACGGTTCGGGATGCTTTTACTTACAAGGCGGGGCGAGGAGAGAACATGTTTCCCAACCGGTGGTCCGTGGTCGGAGTCGGTCTCTGGATAGTGGTGCTCGTGTCGATCGTCGGCTGCGGTGGGTCGTCGGAGAGCACGTCGCAACTGGTGGAGATGTCCGACGCCTCCGGGGCACAGGATCCGGGTAGCGTCCTCACCAATACTCCCGAGATCGCCGGGCTGATCAAGGCCGAGGATCCCGGCGCGGTCGTCGCTTCGGTCAACGGCGCGTCGATCACCGCCGGTCAGGTGACCGAGCTTGCCCAAACCAACAAGATCCGCCTCCGGGCGCAGGGGATGAACCTTCCCGATGGCGCCGACCAGGAGTTGATGCGCGCCGCCCTCCAGATGCTGATCGACGGCGAGCTCATGATCCAGCAGGCCCGCAAGGACGGGGTCGAGCTTCCGGCCGAGGAGATCGAGGCCGAGGTCCAGGCCGCGCGTGCCCAGTTCGCTTCCGAGGAAGAATTCGCGAACTACCTCCGGGACGCCGGCATGACCGAGGAAGACTTGCGCGAGGAGGCCGAGCGCCGGGTGTTGATGAGGGCCTACCAGGCCCTGGTGGCCAAGGGGCAAAAGGTCGACGACGCGATGGCCCGTGAAGTGTACGACGCGAACCCGGAATTGTTCACCGAGGGCGAGCAGGTGAGAGCGGCGCAGATTCTCGTCCGCACCGACCAGAACGACCCGCCTGCCAAGAGGCAGGAGGCCCGCGACCGGATCGACGAAGTGCACAGCAAGCTCGAGAAGGGTGAGGACTTCGCGGAGCTGGCCCGGGAGTACTCGCAGGCGACCACGGCCTCCAAGGGAGGCGACCTGGGGTACTTTCCGCGGGGCGTCATGGTTCCGATGCTGGAAGAAGTCGCCTTCAAGACGCCGGTCGGCGAGTCCAGCCCGGTCTTCGAGACGATCTACGGATTCAACATCCTCAAGGTGCTCGAGAAGCGCGAGCCGGAGCTCAAGCCCTTTGAAGAGATCAAGCCGCTGCTGATGGTCGAGCTGGCGCGCATGATGCAAAGCCAGGCGCTCCAGGCGAAGCTACTGGAGCTTCGCGCCGACGCCAGCATCCAGATCCTGGACGAGGGTCTCGGGTCGGACCCCGAGCCGGATCCCGAGGCGGCGACCGTCACCGAATAAATCCCTTAGGGCGGATTCGTCCCCTCGACCTTCTCGTCGACCTTGACGCCGTAGAACCGGTAGTTTTCGTACTCCCGGATCGAGGCTTCCGTCATCAGCACGTCCTTCCGGCTGACGGCGCGGAAGGTGTCGTAGCGCAGCTGGGTGGGGAAGGTCAGCCCGTCCTTCTGCATCCGAAGGGCGACGCGGCAGCGATAGCCGAGAGGCGTCGGCTTCGTTTTCGCACCCAGAATGCTGAAGGACTGGTTCCATCGCTCGTATTCGGCGCGGATCCGTTCCGATTGACCGGCGGGCTGGGCTCGGACCTCTAGGAGCGTCATGTCCACCGCGTTGACGATGGCGATGCCCTCCCACTCCCGGATGTCTTTCCCGTTGAGCCAGGGAAGTGAGCCCTTGAACTCGATGGCGCGGACCCAGTCGAACCCTTCGAAGCCGTCGCCGAGATCCCGGTAGGCGAAGTACGGCTGGTTGAACGTGCTGAACAGCAGCGTCCAACCGAAAGCGGGGGGGAAGCCGATCTCGTCCGCGTCGCTGTCGACCGGCTTGGTCTGCCCGCCGCGCTTGACCTTCTCTCGGGATTCCTGAAGTCCCTCGCCGTCGCTCTCGCGAGAGAGGATGTACTCGTACTGTTTCGTCTTCTCCTTGGTCGCCTCGCCACTGCCGTCGTAGTTTGCGGTCCGCACCGTCTCGTCGCAGATGAACCGCAGAGCGTAGGTGCGGTAATCCACGGCCCGGGCCGCGAGCTTCTCCCGCAGGTCCTCGGGCAGGCCCCACTCGTTTTCGGAGTCGGGTAGGAAATCGCCGTATGCGCGGGCCTCCTCATCCTGCGCTTCGCCTTTCGTCTCCTCGGATTCCTCCTCTTCCTGCAGAGACGGTGGGGGCGGCGGGAGCGGGGGCCAGAGTGGATCGTCGGGGAACTGGGCCTGCCCGGACGGCATCCCCGTCAGCAGGAGCAGGAGCCCCAGAATCCAGATCGAAGGCGATTTGAAGTGGCGCACCGGATGATTCTACCGCGGATGAGCCTGTCGGGCCGACTGGAGGCCCAATTCTTGACAACAGGCCGCTCAAGTCCTATCAAAGCTTCGTCAAAATAGGCCCGCCGCGGACGTGTGTCCGGAAGGAGGTATCCGTTGACGGTCGGCAAGAAGGACTACTACGAGATCCTCGGCGTCTCGAGGAGTGCCTCCGACAAGGAGATCAAGGCCGCTTACCGCAAGCTGGCCCGCAAGTACCACCCCGACGTCAATCCGGGCGACAAGGCTGCCGAGGACAGGTTCAAGGAGATGGCCGAAGCCTTCGCGGTGCTCTCCGACACGGATAAACGGGCCCGCTATGACCGCGGCGGCCACGAGGCCTTCGGTCCCGAGTTCGATCCCTTTGCCGGCTTTGATGTCCGTTCCGCGGGCGTCGGACTGGGAGACCTCGCGGATCTTCTCGGGATGTTTGGCGCCGATCTCGGTGGCCGTCGACACGTGCCGCGCCGCGGCCAAGACCTGCAGGTGGAGGTCCGGATCCCGTTCCAGGATGCCGTGATGGGCACGACCCTCGATTTGATCCTGCCCCGCCGGGGCTCGGGACGGAAGCCGACCCAGGACAAGGTCAAGGTCCGGATCCCGCCGGGCATCGGCGAGGGCGACAGGGTCCGGGTTCCGGGCAAGGGCGATGCGGGGGCCTCGGGCGGGCCGGCGGGCGATGCCTACCTGGTCATCCGGGTCGAGCGGCATCCGCTGTTTCGCCGCGAGGGTCGGGACGTGGTGTGCGAGGTCCCGATCGGGGTGACCACGGCGGTGCTCGGGGGCACTCTCGAGGTTCCGACCCTCGACGGACGGGCGACGATCAACATTCCTTCCGGGACCCGCAGCGGCCAACGCTTCCGCCTCAAGGGCCGAGGGGTGCCGGCATCGGGCAGGAAGCCCGCCGGAGATCTCTACGCGCTGATCCAGATCCACCCTCCGAAGAAGCTCGACGCGCGAGCACGCGAACTGTTCGAGGAGCTGAAGCGACTCGAACACTGAGCCCGTCGAACTGTTCTCCGTACCGTTCTCGTCGCCCCGCATATAATCCGCTCCCCGGAGAGCCTCGTGTTACATCTTCTCCATCCGGCCCTGGTGCACTTCTCGATCGCGTTCCTCGTGACCGGTGCCGTGTGCGAGGCCTCAGGCATCTTCAAGGCCCGCGAGGGCCTCGAGAGGTTCGGGGGAACGCTGGTCCTGCTGGGCACCGTGAGCCTGCTCCCCACCCTGGTCACCGGATTCCTGGCAAGAAATTCCATCGCGATCCCGACCGGAGCCGTGGACGTCGTGGCGCTGCACGAGCGCCTGGGGCTCATCGCCTCCGCGCTGTTCCTCGGCAGCCAGTTCTTGAAGGCGTGGGGCGGCGGGCGATTGGCGGCCGGTCTGCGATTGCCCTACGCGCTCGTCCTGCTTGTGGGGGTGCTGGTGGTCGTCGCCGGTGCCGCGACAGGCGGCCACATGGTCTACCGTCTCTCTGTCGGGATCGAATGACCCCGGTCAGCTCTTCGCGAACATCGCCTTGAACGCGTAGCCGGCGATCTGGGGGTTCTCTCGCAGCCGGCGGGTTGAATACGAGTACCAGTGCTCGCCGTAGGGAACGTAGACCCTGAGGCGGTGGCCGGCGTCGATCAAGATCCGGCGCAGCTGCTCGTCGACGCCGAGGAGCATCTGGAACTCGTATTGCTCCGGAGAGAGCCCGTGTCCACGGATCAGCCGCAGGGCCTCCCACACCAGCAACTCGTCGTGGGTGGCGATTCCGACGTAGGCTCCCCGCTCGAAGCTGCGCTCGAGAGACAGGACGAAGTTCCGCCGCACGATGTCACGGTCGCGGTAGGCGATGGCGCGCGGCTCGACATAGATGCCCTTGCACAGCCTGAAATTGGAGGGGGACTCCGTGAGGCGGTCGATGTCGTCCGGAGTGCGGCGAAGATAGGACTGGAGGGCCACGCCGACCCGCCCCGGGAACTCCGCTCTCAGGGACTCGTAGATCTCGAGGGTCGCCGTCGTGCAGCTCGAGTCCTCCATGTCGATCCTGGCGAAGTTGTTCTCGGCGTCCACCGTCTTCAGCATCTCGCGCATGTTCGCCAGGCACAACGAGGTGTCCAGAAGCAGCCCGAGGGATGTCAGCTTGACCGAGACGTTGGTCTCTCGGAGCTCTTCGGCCGAGATTCTTCGAACCAGCTCTTGATACAGCCGGGTGTTGGTCTCGGCCTCCTCCCGCGTGCTGATGAACTCACCGAGGATGTCGAGGGTCGTCATGGCACCCTCGCGCTGTAGCTCTCGCACGACGAGGAAGGCATCCTCGAGGCGAATCCCGGCGATGTAGCGTCTGGAAAAATGGCGGACGAGCGGCTTCGGGACGAGGGGAATCGTCAGGCTGACCGCGCGATCGAGAAGGCTCAAGTCCAGGACCTACCGTGAGCGAATGAGCCCGAGGACCTCGCCCTCATCGGGGAACCGTCCCAGGGACTTTTTGGAGAAAACCAGGTCGTTGTCCACGGTAACCTCGAAAACACCACCGTGGCCGGCTACCAGCTCGCTATCGACTTCCAATGCCCGCTTCAAATCGGCCGCCAAACTGGAGGCCCGAGGTTTATAATTTCACTCCGAGCAGTACTCGATCCGGATTCGCATCTTGACCTCGTTCCCACCGGCGCTTCATGCCGGTCTCTCGACCGTCATCCTAGCAAACCGAGGTCCCCGACGACAGTGTGTTAGCCTGGGGCCGATGCCCCGACTCTCTTTCCTGGGCGCGACGAGAACGGTCACCGGATCCAAGTTCCTCGTCGAGCACAACGGCTTTCGCCTCCTGGTCGACTGCGGTCTTTTCCAAGGTCTCAAGGATCTCCGCCTGCGCAACTGGAATCCCCCGCCGGTGGACCCCGCCTCCGTCGACATGATGGTGCTGACCCACGCACACCTCGATCACTCCGGGTACCTCCCCGTCATGGTGCGACGGGGTTTCGACGGCCCGATCCTCGCCACGGCGTCCACGGTCGATCTGTGCGGGATCATCCTTCCCGACTCGGGCCACATCCAGGAGGAAGACGCCCGCTGGGCCAACAAGAAGCGATTCTCGAAGCACAAGCCGGCCCTGCCGCTGTACACCGAGCTGGAGGCCCGCCACAGCCTGGCCCAGATGCGTCCGGTGGGGTCCGACCGTGAGATCCACGTCCACGATGGGATTCGACTCCGGTTCCATCCGGCCGGCCACATTCTCGGCGCCTCGTTCGTGGAGCTCCGGCTGAAGGGCCGGACGCCGTCCTCACCGGAGAAGGTGATCCTGTTCTCGGGCGACCTGGGCCGCCCGGACCAGCCCATCATCAAAGACCGCCGGCCCCTGCCGCCGTGCGACCACTTGCTTCTGGAGAGCACCTACGGCAATCGCGACCACCCGGAGGAGGACCCGAAAGACCAACTCGAGGCGATCATTCGGAAGACCGTCGTGCAGGGAGGGTGCGTGCTGATTCCGGCCTTCGCGGTCGGCCGAACCCAGGCGATTCTCTACCACCTCAGGCAGCTGCAGCTCGAGAACCGGCTTGCCACGGATCTCCCGATCCACGTGGACAGCCCCATGGCCATTCACGCCATCCGCATCTACATGAGCCATCCCGAGGCTCACGATCTCGAAATGCGTGCCGCTGGAGATCGCGGCGAGGATCCCCTCGGTCTGAGGAACGTCCACCTGGACTCCAGGGTTGAGGACTCGAAGGCGCTCAACGATCTCAGGTATCCGGCGATCATCATCTCGGCATCCGGCATGGCCACCGGCGGTCGAGTTCTGCACCATCTCGCCCACCGGCTCGGGGATCACCGCAACACCGTCCTGTTCGTGGGCTTCCAGGCCGCCGGCACCCGCGGGCGCGCTCTCCAGGACGGCGCCAAGAGCGTCAAGATCCACGGACAAGAGGTGCGCGTCCGGGCAAAGATCGAGACCCTGGACGGATTGTCGGCCCACGCGGATCGCGACGAGATCTTGCAGTGGCTGGCCGACTCGCCGGGCGCCCCGCGCAAGACGGTGCACCTGGTCCACGGGGAGCCCTCGGCGATCGACGCCCTCGCCGCGACCCTTCGCGACAAGCGGGGACTCGACGTCCACATCCCGGAGTATCAGGAGAAGGTGGAGGTCTGATGCCGCTCTACGTCAGAACGCTTCTCGTCACCGGCCCCCTGGAAGAGGTCCGCACGGCGGTTGCCGGTCACGTCGAGCACCTCCGGGGCCTTCACTTCCGCGGCAAGCTGAGGGCGGCGGGCCGACTCGGGAACGACGACGGCTTCCTCGAGATCTTCGAGGCGAAGGACCGCAAAGAGGCCGAGGAGATCGCTCGCTCGAGTCCCCTGGTCGAGGACGGTCTCGGTGCGTGGATGCTCCGCCCGTGGGACGAGATCGAGTTTTAGGGTAGGAAAACGTCTTCTTCGCCAGGGCGGGGGAGACGGCAGCGCTTCTCCTTCCCGAACCAGCGATAGCGTCGGCGGGCGACGGCGTCGTAGACGCGATCCCGGATGGCCGCCGGAACCCACCGGGCCAACCGGCCTCCGAGTCCAGGTAGCCCTCCGAGTCGGGCGGCGATTCTGAGGATCGCCTCGGATCGATCGTGGGTGCCGTCACCGTCCACGACCACGATCGACCACTCCGCGGGATCGGCGACGACGACGCCCAGCATCTCGCGGGCCGTCCGCCCCTGGAGTGTTGCCAACCGGTGAACCCGATCGCGGTCGCGCCGCAGAAGCCAGTTGGCCAGGCGGTTGCAGAGCACGCACTCGCCGTCGATGAAAACCACAGGGCGGGAAGGTTCCATCGGCATCGGGCCGCTCAGGCTAGGCCTCTTCGGCGGTGGGGACGGGCGGGTCGACCCACCGACCGTGCGTCTTGATGAGGTCGATGAGGCGCTGGTCGGCCTCGTCGGTCGGGATGTCCTTTTCGACCATCTCCTTGCCGACGAACAGGGCGATCTTGTCCTCGCCCCAGCCGACGTATCCGAAGTCGGCGTCGGCCATCTCGCCGGGACCGTTCACGATGCAGCCCATGACCGCGATCTTGAGGCCCTTGAGATGCGCGGTCTTCGACTTGATGCGAGCGGTCGTCTCCTCCAGATCGAACAGCGTTCGCCCGCAGGAAGGGCACGAGATGAACTCGGTGCGGGTGATGCGAACGCGCGCGGCCTGGAGAATGCCGAACGCCAGCCTACGGGAGTCGTCGGCAGAACCGGTCTCGATCAGGATCGAGTCGCCGATGCCCTCGCACAGCAGGTCGCCCAGGACCAGGGAGGGACCGAGAAGCGCATGGGCGCCCCGGTCGTCCGGACGGTCGAGGAGCACCAGGGGCGTCTCGGCGCCCTCGTCGTTCAATCGCGCGGCCAGCAGTCGCATCGCGTGAAGGGGGGACTCCACTCCCGCTGGATCCAGCGTGAGAAGCAGGCGGTCGAACTCGACCTGGCGCGAGAGTCGAACGGCGCCGACGGCGGTCTCGACAGCCTCGCTCATCACGCCGCGCTTCGATGATCCTTCCACCAGTAGCGCGCTTCCGGCATCCCGCGCCGCCTGCAGCGCGCGGCGCAGCCACTCCCGGCCCGGATCCGCATCGGAGGTCACGCGCACGTGGAGACGGTGGACCGCCCGTGCCAGTCGTTCCAGGCTCGGGGCGTCCGCCGATTCGAGTTTATGGGTCGCGCGACCCGACAGTGCCACACCCGGTGAGACCAGCTCCATCGACCGCCGCAGGCGCTCGACGTCTTCGATCTCTTCAACTCGAGAGACGGTGACCGAAACCAGCTCTGCTCGAGTGTCTTCGGGAACCCGGGCGCCGGCCTGGGAGTCGAGCTCTCGGCGGATCGCGTCTCCCTCCGCAGCCGGGCTGGCCAGGGGAACCTCGACCAGAACCGGATTGGAGCTTCCGATCCGCCGTGGGCCGACCGACACCTCGTGTGAAGCACGCCTGACGAATCCCGCCGGGGAGAGGATCTCGATCAACGGAGCCGTCGGCCGCCCGCTGGCGAGCCGGCGGTTGTAGGGCTCGACCAGGTCTTGCGCCACCGGGATCTCGGCCACCGGGTCTTCGGTGAGGGAAACCCTGACGGTGTCACCGAGGCCGTCTTCGAGAAGCGCACCGATGCCGATCGCCGACTTGATGCGAGCGTCTTCGCCGTCGCCGGCCTCGGTGACCCCGAGATGCAGCGGGTAGTCCATGCTCTCCTCGTCCATCCGAACGGCGAGGAGCCGGTAGGCCTGCAGGACGACGACCGGGTTCGAGGCCTTCATGGACAGGATCAGATCTCGGTAGCCGTGCCGTTCGCAGATCCGTACGAACTCGAGGGCGGATTCGACCATACCGTCGGGCGTGTCCCCGAACCGATTGAGGATGCGATCCGACAGCGAGCCGTGGTTCGTGCCGATCCGCATGGAAATACCCAGCTCCTTGCATCGAAGCACCAGGGGCGTGAAGGTTTTTTCGATCCTCTCGAGCTCGGCCTCGTATTCCGTCTCGGTGTATTCCCGGACGGCGAACTTCTTCTTGTCCGCGAAGTTCCCGGGGTTGATGCGGATCTTGTCGACGTGCTCGGCGGCCATCATGGCCGCGGCGGGTGTGAAGTGAATGTCGGCGACCAGGGGTACGTCGATACCGCGCGCGCGAAGCTCACGCCGGATGTTCGGCAGATTGTCGGCATCGGCGGACGACGGCACCGTGACCCGGACGATCTCACACCCCGCGTCCACCAGCCTCTCGATCTGCTCTGCCGTGGCGACGGTGTCGGTGGTGGCCGGTGTGGTCATGGACTGAACGCGAATCGGATTGTCACCGCCGACGCCGACATTGCCCACTCGCACCACACGCGTCGCGCGTCGTCGATACTCGAATCGATGGGATTCCGGGCTCGCCAAGGAAACCTCCGTGCTTCCCGCTACGACGAAAGTCCGACCATTCTATCAAGGGAAGATAACCAGGCGCCCGGTGCCGAAAATTGACAGTGGCGCCCGCGCCGCCGTCGAAGGATATAGAGGTGGATGCGGTTCCGCAATCATTGGACGACACTCATCCTCGCCGCGATCGGTGTCGCTGTCTGCCTAGTCGGCGTTGGCGGGTTTCTCTGGGCTGTCTTCACCAACAACCTGGAGTGGGTGCCGAACAAGTCCGCTCAAGAGTACTACCTCGAGGTCGGTAGCGCGTTCGGCGACGGGTTCATCATGGGGTTCTTCTTGTGCTTCTTCCTGGTCCTGGGAGTCGTCACGTTGGGGACGTTGCTCGGCTTTGTCCGAAGCTCCCACCTCCCGGCCCAGGTGCAATCCTCGCAGCGGAGCTTTCACGTCATTCGCGGCAACCGTCGCTGACCTTTACCTCACCGCGGCCCCGGATTCGTCGATGAGCCCGACCAGGGCGCGTGCGGTGACCCTCGCCAGGCGCTGTGCCGCTCGGGGAGCGTCGAAGAGGGCCTGATTGAACTCGAGCTCGAGGTTCGTCAGGCCGTGATGCGTGCCGTGGCGGTCCACGGAGTACATCATGCCCGCCAGACCGGAATAGGGCTCGTTGTACCGCACGCGGAGACCGCCGGTTCTCAGCGCCTTCCCGATCCTGTACGCCAGCTTCGCGTGATCGGTGAACAGAACCCCGGCGTCGAATGGCCGGTTCCTGCCGTTCAGCTCCGGCGTGAACGTGTGGATCGCCACCAGCGTCGGACGGACGCCGCGCACGAGGTGGCGAAGGATCAGCCGATCGATCTCCGCGTGGTACGGCGTGTGGTAGGTGAGGATTCGAGATTCCAGTTTTCGGGGTGAGAGACGGCGGTTCCACGGTAGCTCGACGCCGCCTGCCTCTCTCCGGGCGAGCGTCGGATCCGAGACCGGACGATTCAGGTCGACGAGCAGGCGGGACCAGCGCCCCACGACCGCCGCGGCTCCCAGCCGACGGGCGACCTCCCGGGTCAGCGCCATCGCTCCCGGGTCCCAGCCCCAGTGCGAGTCCAGAGCCCCACGCACACGCCCGTCCGCCCGGCCGGGAAACGGCAGCCGGTTCGAGGCGTGCTCGCAGGTCAGCAGCACCGGCGTCAGCGCGCGGGGCGAGAGCGTGCGGTAGGCGGAAGCAGGCAATTCGACCTCTTGCATGGCGCGCCGACAGCAGCGGTACGCGCGTATAAGATGGTACGCGCTTCTCGCGTGTTTTGGAGGAACCATGAAACGTCTATCCATGGCTCTCGCTCTGTTGTTTGCGGTGCTCGGATTCGCCACCGGCCGATGGTGGCCCACCGGGGGCTTCGATGCCGTGGCGGCCATGGCGCCGGCAACGGCAGCCGAGCGATCCGACGAGCAGGCGACCATCGAGGTTTTTCGCGACGCCTCGAGGTCAGTGGTCTCGATCCGTGCCGAGTCCCGCGGCTATGACGTGTTCTCCCTCGATGTGACGAGAATCAGGCGGGGCGAGGGGAGTGGATTCGTCTGGGACCGCGAAGGTCACATCGTGACGAACTTTCACGTCATCGAGCCGGGGAATGCGTTTCGAGTAACCCTGGCCGATCAGTCCGAATGGGACGCGGAAGTCGTCGGCGTCGCACCGTCGAAAGATCTCGCGGTCCTCAAGATCGACGCCCCCGCGAAGCAGCTGCACCCCCTCGCTCGCGGAAGATCGGCCGACCTCGTTGTCGGGCAGAAAGTCCTGGCGCTCGGAAACCCGTTCGGTCTGGATCAGACCCTGACGGTAGGCGTGCTCAGCGCACTCGGGCGGGAGCTGTCCTCGAGAGAAGGGCGGGTGATCCACGACGTGCTCCAGACCGATGCGGCGATCAATCCAGGCAATTCTGGCGGCCCGTTGCTCGATTCCGGAGGCGAATTGATCGGCGTGAATACCGCGATCTACACGCCGAGTGGATACTCAGTGGGCGTCGGTTTCTCGATCCCGGTGGACACCGTTTCCGGGCTCGTGCCGCAGCTCATCAGCCACGGGCGTCCGATCCAGCCCGGCATCGGAATCGAGCTCTTTCCCGAGCACATCGAGCGGAAATTCAGGTACCAAGGGCTGAACGGCGTACCGGTTGTTCGAGTCCAGCCCAGAAGCCCCGCACAGCGAGCGGGTATCGAAGGTGCGCAACAAAACCGGTACGGCCGGATCGTGCTCGGCGATGTGATCGTGGCCGTGGACGGCGAGCCGCTCGAGTCTCGCGGCGAGCTTCTGGACCGCTTCGAGGCCAAGGGAGTCGGTGGAACCGTAACGCTGACCCTGGAACGAAACGGAGACCAAAGAGAAGTCCGCGTCAATCTGATCCGCCTCAACTAGAAAAACTGGGGACAGTACACCTATTTCCGGGTTATCGGGGTTCTTCGCCGCCGCTAAGTGAGAATCGACTGACGGTCTTCCACGTGGAAACTGGAATACCCGGAAATAGGTGTACTGTCCCCAGTTTTTCTAGCGGATCGGGACGCCGGGTAGGGGGACCTTGAAGCGGATGTCGATCGGGGGGTCGATACCGCCGCCGCCGACGCGCAGGGTGAGCACGCCTTCGAGGCCCGACTTTGGGCGCGGAAAGTAGATGACGTCCCGGAACCACGAGTAGGGCGAGAGGTGGACGCGGTCGATCCGTCTGCCGTCACCCTTGGGCGGGTAGAAGTCGGAGGGTTCGCGGCGACTGAGGACGAATTCCTGGGCCGTCACCGGGCCGCGAGAAAAGCGGCGATCGTAGAGTAGAGGCGGATAACCCTCCACCACCTCCTCGTAGGATGCGGCTCCGTACAAGGTGCCGCTGTGGTCGATCAGGAAGAAGGACTCCCGCGTGAACGTGTACTCCTTGCCGTAGGCCTGGAAGCCGATGGCCACCGGTATCGGGATGAAGGCCTCGTCGGCCCGAAACGACGCCGTCAGGCTGTCGAGAAGAACCGTGACGTCGTCACGCTTTTCCCAGTAGGTGGCGTAGGCATAAGTGTCGCTAGGCTTCAGACCCCCGCCGATCGAATGCGGCGCCGCGATCAGGACGATGGCCGTTGCGGCCAGTGCGATGCGCTTGGGGTTCATCGCTTCCTCCAAGACCCCTCATTCGGTATCTTACACTTACCGGCGACCGGGATACCGTGGTGCTCGCGAGGCGAGACGAAGCTGCACATGCACCGCGCGGGCGTCGGGGCTATCCTGTCCCGCCAGGAGGAAAGGCGATGAGACTTGCCCACACGATGATCCGGGTCAAAAACCTGGACGACACGCTGGATTTCTACGTGGGGTTCCTCGGGCTCAGGGAGGTCCGCCGGAAGCCGATCGGAGACGAGGCGACGCTCGTGTTCCTGACGGACGAGAACGAGGGCTACTTCATCGAGCTGACCGTCAACCACGGCAAGACCGACTACGAGCTCGGCGACCAGTTCGGGCACCTGGCGTTTTTTACCGACGATCTCGCCTCCGTGACGGCCGAGGCCGAACGCCGGGGCTGGTGGTACCGGGGCTCGCGTCCCGAGCTGTCGTCGAAGTACATCTTCCTCAAGGATCCCAACGGCTACGACGTCGAGATCCTCGAGCGCCTGTGACCCGCGGCACGGTGAGATCATGACTAGCGCATCGAAGAAGATGGAGACCTTTCCCAACCCGGAACCGGGCCGCGACTACACCATCGACTTCACCTGTCCGGAGTTCACTTGCCTGTGCCCGAAAACCGGGCAGCCGGACTTCGCGACCTTCAGGATCAGTTATGTACCCGGCGAGACCTGTGTCGAGCTGAAGTCACTCAAGCTCTACCTGTGGTCGTTCCGGGACGAGGGACACTTTCACGAGGCCGTGACCAACCGGATCCTCGACGATCTCGTCGACGCGGTTCGACCGCGAAAGATGAAAGTGGTCGGCAATTTCAACGTCCGCGGCGGCATCCATACCGTGGTGACCGCCGAGTACGCGGCGCCGGTCCGGAGGTGATCCATGGCCCCCCGGAGAAGGATCCCTGCGGCCCGCTCCAGCGGAAAACCGTAGATCCCGCTGGAGATCGAGGGCAGGGCGATCGAGTCTAGCCCGCGCTCCCGGGCCCGGCCGCGGGCCTCGCTCGCAGCCGAGGCGGGCAGATTGGCCCCCTCCCGCCTCCAGGGAGTGGCTTTTTGCGGCCGTTCTCGTCTATATTAGCCGCGGGTCGAGACTTCCGGGACCCATCCTCGGAGGTCGCGGTTACTGAAAAATATCCGGGGCGGGTGCGTCCCAGGAAAACGGAGGTGGCGAATCGACGATAGAGTCCGAGTCAACGAGCAGATCCGTCTCAGCCCAGTCCGACTGATAGGGGTCAAGGGTGAACAAGTCGGAATCGTCACACTCGATGAAGCCCGCCGGGTTGCAGCCGAAGCCGGCCTCGACCTGGTCGAAGTAGCCTCGGATGCCCGGCCCATCGTGGTCCGCATCCTGGACTGGGGCAAGCATCGATTCGAGGCCGCGAAGAAAGCCAAGGAAGCCCGCAAGAAAGAGACCCGCATCACCGTAAAGCAGGTCAAGCTGCGGCCCAACATCGACACCCACGATCTTCATACCAAAGTCGGCCACGCCCGCCGTTTCCTCATCGCGGGCGACAAGGTCAAGGTCACGATCATGTTCCGCGGGCGTGATCTTCGGCGGCCCGAGAACGGCCGCAAGGTCCTCAACCAGGTTGTCGAGTTGGTGCGCGATGTCGCGAACGTCGAAGTCGGCCCCGGCGCGATCGTCAACCGAGACCTGAGCATGATACTGGCACCCTTGAAGACCTGAAGTAACGCTTGCCGCGGTCTTGCGCTCCGAGGCGCGACCCCCTAGATTCTCCGAGACCCGGCGACTGACTGGCGCCGGCGGTCCAGGTGGAAGCATGCGAAGCACAGTCTCCATTCGCGCCCTCGTTCTCTTCCTCGGAGGGTTGACGATTGCCGGACTCGCATCGGCGGACGATTCGATCCCGGGATCCGATCGTTCGTCGGCGTGGCGATTGTCGTATCGCATCCCGCAGAACTGGGTCTCCGACCCGAAGACGGCCGAGAAGCTGAACCTCACGGCACTGCTGGTGCCGGAGGGTGAGACTTTCCAGAGTGCAGACCGGATCATCACGGTCGCCTACCAGGAAAAGCGGCCGGGGCTGCCGATTCCCTCCACACTGAGGCAGTTCTTCGACTCCGAGATGAGCCAGCTGGTGCGGATGTTTCCCGATCTTGACAGCGAACCGTGGCATCCGCTCGCCATGGAGAAGACCGAGTTCCACTATGCCGGGCTCGAGATCTTCGGTGACATCCCGCGGTCGATCCGCATCGTGATGGTCGACGCGGGCGACGGATTCTACAGCGTTCACGCGCAGGTGAGCTACCGGCCGGATCTGGACGGCGACGACGTGCGAATGTTCTTCGACAGCCTGCTGTTCCTGCCGAAACGCCACCGAGCAAATTGACCCCGCGCCCGCCCGCGCCGGGTGTGGTACAAGAGTCCATATGGTGAGTACTTCGAAACACCGGCCCCGGTCACGCTTGTTTCTCGTGCTCGTCGCCATCGCCGTATTGGGGCTGGCGTGCGGAGCGCCGACCTCCCCGCCGGTCGATGCGGATTATGCCGCAGGCATCGAGCGCTTCAGGGCCGAGCGCGAAGAGCGACTCCGATCGGAGACCGGATGGTTGACCGTGGTCGGGCTGTACTGGCTCGAGCCGGGAGACAACAGCTTCGGGAGCGGTCCCGGCAGTCGCATCCTTCTGCCGGAAGGTCGTGGGCCTGAGATCGCCGGCTCGTTCACCCTGGCCGACGGCAAGGTCACGGTCCGGGCAGGTGCGGACTCGGGGGTCACCCTCGAAGGCGAGGCCATCACCGAGCGCGAGCTTCATACGGACGTCGAGGGCAAGCCCGACGTCCTGGAGCTTGACGACCTCACCTTCTACGTCATCCAGCGAGGGGACCGCTACGGCATCCGGGTCAAGGATCCCCGCAGCGAGATGCTACGGGAGTTTAGCGGTCTCGAGAGCTTCCCGGTCGACCCGGACTATCGAGTCGAGGCCACCTTGGTGCCGTACGACCCGCCCAAGGAGGTCCAGATCGCGACGGTGGTGGGAACGGTGCAGCCCATGTTGACCCCCGGCCGGGTGGAGTTCACCCTGAACGGTGAGAAGTTATCGCTGGAACCGATGGTCGGAGAGCCCGACGACGAGGAGTACTTTTTCATCTTTCGAGACGGGACCAGCGGTAAGGAAACCTACGGCGCGGGCCGCTACCTGTACACCGAGGCGGCCCGGGACGGCCGCGTGGTCCTGGACTTCAACAAGGCCTACAATCCGCCGTGCGCCTTCACGCCGTACGCCACGTGCCCGTTGCCGCCGCCCCAGAACCGCCTGCCGATTCGAGTCGAGGCCGGCGAGAAGGTCTACGGTCACTCCTGATCGGGGTCTTCCTCGAGACCTCGCAGTAGCTCCCTCGCCTCCTCCAGCCGGGCCACGGGCACGCGCACGATCGCGCCCAGGGTCCTCTTGCTCACGCCGACGCCGAAGCGGCCCAGCGGAAACAGCCCCAGAGTCTCGTCTCCTTGAACCAGGTAGGGGATCCCGGCAGAGTCGAGGACCGACTTGACGATCGGGAGCAGCGTGCTGTCTGCCGTGGTGAACGCGGCGACCAGCTCGGAGCTCGTGTCGCTCTCATCAGGTAGCGATTCAACCAGCGAGGTACCGCACTCGCCGCATGCGTCAATGCCGTCGCGATACTCGGACCGGCAGTCAGGGCAGAACACGCGAACCTCGCCGAACCACTAGACGTGCAGCGCGCGCACGGCGAGAACCTGGGGCAGCCTCCGGATCTCGTCGAGCACGCCGACAGGCACCGCGCTGTCGACACTGATGATCGATACGGCATCGCGCCCCGACTCGAAACGGCCGAGCTGGATGCCGGCGATGTTGACGTTTCCTTCGCCCAGCAGTGTCCCGATCCGGCCCACGACACCGGGAACGTCCCGGTTGCGCAGGAAAAGCAGGTGACCTTCCGGGGTGCACTCGATGGGGACGCCGTTAACCTCCACGAGCTTCGGGATCTCCGAGGAGTACAGCGTGCCCGCCACGGTCGCCGTCTCGCTCTCGGTGGTCAGCGTGAGGCGCAGCAGGCCGGAATAATGCGTCGGCTCGCTGCTGCGGCCTTCGGTGACCGTGATGCCTCGCTCGGAGGCCAGCGACAGCGCGTTGACGAAGGAAACGCCCTCCACCACCGGGAGCAGCACTCCCTTGGTCGCCGCCATCACCAGGGGTTTCAGGGGACGGTCGAGGAACTCACCGAGGCACTGCATCTCGAGCTTACAGCGTCCCCCCTCCACCACCTGGGCCAGGAATCGGCCGAGCCGCTCCGCGAGGTCCATCAGCGGGCCCAGGGCGGCGTACTCTTGGCGATTGATCGAGGGGAAGTTGACGGCGTCGAGAATCACGCCGCTGAGGAAGAAGTCTCGGATCTTCTCGGCGATCTCCGTCCCGACCCGTTGCTGGGCCTCGATCGTCGAGGCGCCGAGGTGCGGGGTCGACACGACCTTCGGGTGCTGAACGAGCTTCGAGTCGGTGGGAGGCTCCGACTCGTAGACATCGAGGGCGGCACCGGCAAGGTGCTCCGACTCGATCGCCCCCAAGAGCGCCGCCTCGTCCACCAGGCCGCCCCGCGCGCAGTTGAGCAGCCGGGCTCCCTGCTTCATGCGGCTCAGGTTCTTCGCTCCGATCAGGTGGTGGGTCTCGTCGGTGAGGGGAACGTGGAGCGTGACGAAATCGGCCCGCGCCAACAGATCTTCGAGGTCGGCGTACTCGATGCCCATCCGGGCGGCGGCCTCTCGAGAAACGAAAGGGTCGAATCCGAGGATCTCCATCCGGAGGCCCTTGGCAGCGCGGGCGACCTCACGGCCGATCCGTCCCAGGCCGATGAGGCCCAGGACCTTTCCCGCGACCTCGATGCCAGTGTAGCGCTTGCGTTCCCACTTTCCGGCGCGCAGGTCGGCGTTGGCCTGGGGCACGTTCCTGGCGAGGGCCATCAGGAGCGAGATCGTCAGCTCGGCCGCCGCCACCGAGTTGCCCCCGGGAGTATTCATGACCACGGCGCCGGCTCGTGTGGCCGCACCGAGGTCGATGTTGTCGACGCCCGTTCCCGCGCGACCGATGGCCCTGAGTCGCGTCGCGTGCTCCAGGACCTCCGCCGTCACCTTGGTGGCCGATCTCACGATCAGACCGTCGTAGCCGCCGATCTCCTTGGCGAGCCCCTCGGGATCGAGGCCGGTCTTGACGGTGACGTCGAAGCCGGGAGTCTTCTCCAGCAGGGCGATGCCCTCTGTCGCGATGGCGTCGCTCACCAGGACCCGAATCCGTTCGGGGCTCGGACGTTTGGTCACGGGACGACCCCGGCTAGCCTTTCTTCAAGACGTTCAGGGACGAACCGGCCTTGAACCACTCGATCTGCTCGTCGTTGAGGGTGTGTCGTAGCGCGACGTTGTCCTCGGAGCCGTCATCGTGGTGCAGGATGGCGGTCACCTCGCCCCCCGGGGCGAGCCCATCGAGGCCGACGATGCTGACGCGATCCGTCTCGCGGACCTTGTCGTAATCGGTGGGGTCCACGAAGGTCAGCGGCAGGATTCCCTGCTTCTTGAGGTTGGTCTCGTGAATGCGGGCGAAGGACCGCACGATGACCGCGATGCCGCCGAGGTGGCGGGGCTCCATGGCGGCGTGCTCGCGGCTCGAGCCTTCCCCGTAGTTCTCGTCACCGACCACGATCCATCGGAGGCCCTTGGCCTTGTAAGCCCGGGCGACGTCGGGGACCTTGTTGCCGGCCTTGCCGTCGAGCTGATTCAAGGTCTTGCCGGGCTCGCCGGTGAAGGCGTTGATCGCCCCGTTGAACATGTTGTCGGAGATGTTGTCGAGGTGGCCTCGGAATCGCAGCCAGGGGCCGGCGGGGGAGATGTGATCGGTCGTTGTTTTGCCGCGGGTCTTCAAGAGGAGGGGGAGCTTTTCGAAGGGCTTGCCGTCCCACGCCTCGAACGGGGCGAGCTTCTGAAGGCGCTGGCTGTCCGGAGCGATCTCGATCGCCACGGAGCTGCCCTCGTCCGGCGGGGCGACGTAGCCCGAGGTATCCCGCACGAAACCGTCCGGCGGCAAGTCCGGCGCCTGTCCGGGGGCATCGAGCTTGAAGCTCGTCCCGTTGACCTCGAGGCTGTCGGTGGCTGGATTGAACGAGAGCCTTCCGGCCAAGGCGTAGGCCGCCACGATCTCCGGGCTGGCGATGAACGCGAGGGTGTCCGGATTGCCGTCGTTGCGACGCGGGAAGTTGCGGTTGAACGACGTGACGATGGAGTTGGGCACGCCGGGCTGGATCTCGTCGCGCTGCCACTGGCCGATGCACGGCCCGCAGGCGTTGGCGAGGACCGTCGCCCCGATCGATTCGAGCTCTGCCATGAGCCCGTCGCGAACGATGGTCGAGTGGATCTGCTCGGAGCCGGGCGAGATCAACAGCGGGATCCTGGCCCTGGCGCCGTGAGACTTGGCCTGACGAACGATCTGCACGACCCGGGAGATATCCTCGTAGGAGGAATTCGTGCACGAGCCGATCAGCGCCACCGAGATCTCGTCCGGGTAGCGTTCGGTCTCGACGGCCTCGGCCATCGCGGAGACGGGCCGCGCCAGGTCGGGCGTGTGGGGGCCCACCACGTGGGGCTCCAGGGTCGACAGATCGATCTCGATCACACGCGAGTAGTACTTGGCGGGGTCCTTCTGGACCTCGTCGTCGGGCCGCAGAAGGTCGGCGTTCTCGCGAGCGAGATCGGCCAGGGCCTCGCGCTCGGTCCCCCGCAGGTATCGCTCCATGTGCTCGTCGAACGGGAAGATCGAGGTGGTGGCCCCGAGCTCGGCCCCCATGTTGGTGATGGTGCCCTTCCCGGTGCACGAGATCGAGTCGGCTCCTGGGCCGAAATACTCGATGACGGCGTTGGTGCCGCCCTTGACCGTGAGGATGTCGAGGACCTTGAGGATGACGTCCTTGGAGGCGGTCCATCCAGAGAGAGTGCCAGTCAGGTGCACGCCGATCAGCTTCGGGTACTTCACCTCCCACGGGAATCCGGCCATGACGTCCACCGCATCGGCCCCGCCGACGCCCGAGGCGAACATCCCGAGCCCTCCGGCGTTGGGCGTGTGCGAGTCGGTCCCGATCATCATGCCGCCTGGGAACGCGTAGTTCTCGAGGATGACCTGGTGGATGATGCCCGATCCCGGCTTCCAGAAGCCGATCCCGTAGCGCGCCGAGGCCGAGCGGAGGAAGTCATAGACCTCACGGTTCTCGTCAAGGGCCCGCTCGGTGTCTGCGGTGGCGCCTTGATGGGCGCGGACGAGGTGGTCGCAGTGCACGGTGGAAGGCACCGCGACCTGCGGGATGTCGGCCTGCGCGAACTGCAGGAGGGCCATCTGGGCCGTGGCGTCCTGCATGGCGACGCGATCGGGCCGCAGCTGGATGTAGGCCTCGCCGGGTCGCAGGTCGGCGGCCGCCGGGTCGGCCAGGTGGCCCAGCAGGGTCTTCTCGGTGAGCGTCAGGGGCCTGCCGAGCCGCTCGCGAATGACCTCGAGGTTTTTCCGGGTTCGAGAATAGATTGAGGATACGTAGTCGGGGGTGCTGTCGATCTTCGCCATGGCGAGTCCTTTCCACTCCATTGTCGGGATTCTCGGGCAGGGTAACCGAAGCCCCGACCGGTCGCAATCAGACGGCGCGTCTTGACCGGTTTCGGGACAGTCGGGATACTGATCGGGAACAGGAGAGCCGGCCGCGTTGTTGAGTGGGTCGAGGCCGATGTGCGGGCTCTCCAGGGAGGTCGGATTGGAAACCTATTACTGCCCTCACGACCTGGACCGCTTTTCGGAAATGGGCGAGAACCGCCCGGAGCTGTGGGCGAAGTTCATGGATTACTACAATGCGGTCTTCGCGGACGGCGCTCTGACCGAGCGCGAGAAGGGCCTCATAGCCCTGGCTGTGGCTCACACCGTCCAGTGCCCGTATTGTATCGATGCCTACACGAAGGCATCGCTGGAAAAAGGCGCGGACCTCGACCAGATGACCGAGGCCGTGCACGTGGCCAACGCCATTCGGGGAGGTTCGTCACTGGCCCATGGTGTGCAAATGCGGACCGTTGCCAAGAAGCTGGGAATGTGACCACGAACCCGCGCCGATGACCGGCGTTCGGAGTTGACGATCGTGTCGAGTCTGTTGAGTATCCATCACCCACTTGCCAGCACCGAGGAGCAGCATGCCGCGCTGAAGCGCGTGGCGATATCGGACTTCGACGAGACGCTGGAACGGCACCAGCTCGGCCGGCTGGAGACCGACCGGATCGAGGTGCTGCAGGTCAACGTCGGAAAGCTGTGCAATCAGACCTGCGCCCACTGCCACGTCGACGCAGGTCCCGACCGCACCGAGAAGATGACCCGGGAGACGGCCGAGTCGGTCGTGGAGCTCTTGCGGAGGCATCCGATCCCGACCCTCGACATCACCGGTGGCGCACCCGAGTTGAATCCGGCTTTTCGTTATCTCGTCGAGGAGGCCAGTGCCCTCGGTCGGAAGATCATCGATCGCTGCAACCTCACCGTGCTCTTGCTTCGTTCCCAGAGGGATCTCGCGGAGTTCCTCGCCGAGCACAAGGTCGAGGTCGTCGCGTCGTTGCCATCGTTTCGATCGTCGGGGACCGACGCCCAGCGCGGCGAAGGGGTGTTCGAGAAGAGCATCGAGGCGCTACGTCGGCTCAACGCGCTCGGGTACGGCGGCGGAAACGGCAACGGGCTGGCCTTGAACCTGGTGCACAACCCCGTGGGTGCCTTCCTGCCGGGCAACCAGACCTCCCTCGAGCGGGATTACAAGCGCGAGCTCGAGTCTCGTTACGGGGTCGTGTTCAACGGTCTCTACACCATCACGAACATGCCCATCAGCAGATTCCTCGAGTTCCTGGAGCGCAGCGGAAACCTCGAGCGCTACATGGAAATGCTGGTGAATGCCTTCAACCCCGCGGCGGTGGCCGGCGTGATGTGCCGCACCCACCTGTCGGTGGGCTGGGACGGGACGCTGTACGACTGCGACTTCAACCAGATGCTGGACCTGCCGACGGGAAACGGGTCGCCGCGAACCCTCTCCGAGCTGCTCGAGTCGGGCAACCTGCACCGCGAGATCGTCACCGCGCGTCACTGCTACGGCTGCACCGCCGGGGCGGGATCTTCGTGCGGGGGAACGGTGGCCGAGTAAGCCCCTGGCTCAGCCTCGCGGGGTGACGTCTCGGCGCGAGTAGGCGAACGCGCCCACGAAGAGCAGGAGCACGATCCAAGACACCCTGTAGAGGATCACCTCGAGGATGGGGCCGCTGTCTCCGGTGGTGCCCTGCAAAGCGCTCATCACGATGCCCGTCTGTCGAATCCCCAGCGGTAACAGCGCGCCGACCGCATTGACGCCGCCGAGGGCGACACCGCTGAGCAACGGGTGCTTCTGGAAGGCGAGGGCCGTTAGATACAAGCCGACGAACCCCACCAGCGCGGCATAGCCGGGCCGGACAAGAGCGCTCGCCGCGAAGAATGCCGTCAGCAACAGCAAGGTCCCCGCAAGTCCGGCGATCATTCCGAGAAGATGCAGAGGGTCGGCTCTTTCCTCGAGCCATGCAGCGCCGACGATCAGCGGCCCCGACCTCAGGAAATCGAGAGCCGACAATAGAAGCGCCACCGCCGCCCAGCTCGTCAGGAAGACGGACGTCCGACTGACCGGCCTCGCCAGGATCCCGAAAAGCGTGCCCGCCGTTCGGTCGCGGTCGAGGAAGGTCAGCCCGAGGGCGATGGCGAGGACCGACAGCAAGGCATCGAAGAACCTGGAGCCGGCGTCCCAGCCCGCGGAACGCAACGCCGCGGCCAGCTGGCTCGGGTCGTTTGCCTGGGAGCTCATGCCCGCGGCGACCGATGCCGCACCCAGGGCCAGGGACAGGATCGCGATGAGGCCGGCGACGAGCGCGACGCGATCGGAGGCCAGCCTGCCCAGCGCACGCCCCAGAAGCGCCCGGCAGCTCCCTATCATTCCGGGTCTCCCGCCGGTGGCGAACCGATTTCCGGGAGCCGATTCCGGGTCAGCGCGAGAAAGAGCGACTCGAGGCCCGGCTCGCAGGGTGTAACGCTGACGATCTCCGCGCGCTCCGCGGTCAGATGTGCCAGGACCCGCTGTTTGACCGTGTCGTTCACGTTCTCGATGCGCGGGTCGCCGGAGTCACGGTCGGCCGGGCCGCGAGCAAGGTCGTGTTCGGCGAGAAACGCGTCGAAGCGCTCGGGGCGGTCGTCACGGAAGACGATGGCGCACCCCTGGCGGGAAGGAGCCAGGGAACCGGGCGAGCCGTCCGCCACGACCCGGCCTCGATCGAGAATGAGGACCCGGTCGGCCAGCGCCTCGACGTCGGAAAGGATGTGCGAGGAGAGCACGGTGGTCTTGCCCCGGTCTTTGCGAGCCTTCAGGATCTCTCTCACCGAATAGCGCGTGGCAGGGTCCATGCCGGACATGGGCTCGTCCAGGATGACGAGGTCCGGATCGCCGAGAAGCGCCTGCGCCAGCCCGATTCGCTGCATCATGCCCTTCGAGTAGGTCTTGATCGCGCGCGGGGCAGCGTCGATCAGGTTCACCGCCTCGATCGCCGCCTCGACGCGGGCCTCCCGACCCTCGACGGGGTGCTCCGCAAGGACGTCGAATCGTCGTAGGAGTCGCCGGCCGGTGGTGAAGCCGTCGAATGCGAACACCTCGGGCAGGAACCCCAGCCTTCGTCGTGAGCCCGAGTCACTCGGGGGGCGGCCGAACAGGGTGGCTCGCCCCCGGGTCGGGCGGATGAACCCGAGCAGCAGGTGCAGGGTCGTCGATTTTCCTGCCCCGTTGGGTCCCAGAAGCCCGTGGACCATCCCCGGCGCGAGGGAGAAGCTGACCTCGCCGAGGGCGGATACGGTCTTCATGAGGAACCCTTCGCGATAGTCCTTGCCGAGACCCTCGGCAACGACGGCGGGACCGGCCCCCGTCCCGTTCACCGGGCTCCCCGCTTACGGTGCTTGCTGAGCACTCCCTGGAGGCGCAGGTCCACGTGGGGGTCGTAGCCGCGAATGACGTCCAGTACGGTGCCCTCGGGACCGACGACGAAGGTTGACGGGAGGGCCGCGGCTTTCCAGCGGGCCGCGGCTTCGCCGTCGGGATCCAGGCCGAACAGGACGCTCCCGTAGAGCGGATTCTCGGTGATGCTCCGGATGTCGTCGGGATCCTCGCCGACGTTGATGGCGACGAACAGGGCCTCGCGGACTCGCAGGGGGTCTTGGTTCCAATCGTTGACGAACCGGACCAGCTCGGGCATTTCCGCCCGACACGGAAGGCACCACGAGGCCCAGAACGCGAGGACAACGACGCGATCGGCGAAATCCTCCCGGCCGATCACGGGCCCGCCGCGGAGCCGCTCGACTCTCAGAAGAGGCGCCTCGGTCCCGGGTTGCAGGGGCACCGCGGCATCCTGCCGTTGCAGCAGTCGGTCTACCTCGCGGTACTGCAGGACCGCCGTCGACAGCACGATGGCCGCGAACAACACTCGTGTCGCAACAAGACGACTCACCGGATCCGGCTCCCTCCGCCGGAGGCACTCGACACCGCCGGCTGAGTGTAGGCCCGTGAAGCGGGAATCGAGCTCGGCGCCGCGGCTTCCCGAGTTGCGAATCGGAAACCCGGGTCGCCTTCGCCCCGGGGCCCGATCCGCAACGCGTGTGTGGCTACTCGGGCGTGACGGGTAGCGAGATCAGTAGATGCTTCAGGCAAAGGGTCGTGGAGGCGAGGTAGCAGGTTCCCGCCACGACCCTCTCCCAGTACGGCTGGTTCGGACAGGAATAGCAGTCTGCCCACGGGTAGTTGTGCCAGCAGCCACCGCACGCACCGCACGAGCTGGTCAGGCAATCGAGATAGGCCTCGAGCGGCGAGGCTGAGACGCGGTTGCCGCTGCTCGCTCCGGCGCCGAAGGTGGCGAGCACCGCCATGACGAGCAGGGGCGAATCCACGGAGGCAGAGCTCAGGTAGAGGTTGACCTCCTGAACCACGGGCCAGCCCGCGCTTCGCTCGACTGCCTCGCGGAAGCGGGCGAAATCCTCGAGGGTGACGTCGTCAGGCCCGGCCTGGGAGATGAAAGCGTCGAAGGTCGCCTCTCCGAAGCGAAAGCTCGTTTCGACGCCCGCCCCCGGACCGAGATCGACCCAGTGCATGCCGAACGTTTCGGGGCCGGCGGTGCCCTCGACGTCGATGGTGCGGCTTCCGATCGAGACCGTCGCGGTGAACCGGGTGATGCCGGACTGCTCGTAGGACACGGAGGCTTGTCGGAGGGTCGGTACGGACGGGAGGGTCCGGACGACGAGGCGCTGGGCGGGATCTCCAGGTCGGTTGCCGCCGACGACCAGAAGCTCGGGAGAGCTGACGACCCTCAGCTCGCCATTGCCTGCCTGGGCAGGCAATACGAGTGCGGCAATGACGATAGCGGCCAGAAGTCGATACGCGGTCATGGTGTTCTCCTACACACCGGCGAGCCGATAGGCGGTCTTCGAGCGGGTCACGGGTTACGGGCAGGAGCCGGCGCAAGGGGTTGACGACGTCCGTGACTGCATGCCGGGACCGAGACGGGAACGAAAACCGGAACGGGCGTGGGTGGCGGACCTCACGGCGGCGCGCGCTGTTGCCGCCGCGGTGTCCGGCCCCCTCGAGAGGGCTACCAGGACCTGGGGATCAAGTTAGGTTCCGGGGGAGGGGGAGGTCCCGCGAAGACGTCGGGGTGGGGGTTGTGGATGCGAAACGGGGCAGGTGAGAGAGCAAAAAAAGCGCCCGTC
>Ga0316187_10000574_pt1 | contig 29443 bp, 24 predicted proteins | sample CroRivburrow1_MG_FD_204927 | JGI IMG/M metagenome (GOLD analysis project Ga0316187, IMG submission 204927) | Coastal sediment microbial communities from Maine, United States - Cross River worm burrow 1 | ecosystem: Environmental > Aquatic > Marine > Coastal > Sediment | place: USA: Maine... | reverse complement strand
ACAGAGTGTGGGCCTCGTACCTGCACCTTCACGCCCTGGGGACTCCCGAATGGGCGACCTCTTTCGCGGCCGTCGCGCGGATCTACCAGCGGGAACGTCCTGAGCCCGTCGAAGGGCCTGTCAAAGAACCTGGGTCTGTCGATGGTGGGGATGGCCCTTCGACAAGCTCAGGGCGGTCGACGCTAAAAGCGTCGACCGCATGAGCCTGAGCAAGGAGATCCGGGAGTTGCTACAGCAGGGGCGCGAGGATGCGGTGGCCGAGTTGGCGATGGCGAACCCGCGGGCGCTGCGCCCCCTGGTGGGCAGGCTCTGGGATCCCGATCGGGAGATCCGGCTTCGCGCGGTGCGCGCCGTCGGTCACGCGGCCACGGCCCACCCCGATCTCGGACTGGAGGTCATTCGCAGGCTGATGTGGGCGCTCAACGACGAGTCCGGGACTCACGGGGTCTACGGTATTCCCGCCTTGGGGGAGATCGGTCGCCGCGCGCCCGATTTGATCGCGCCGTACGTCCCGGCCCTGGTCTCCATGGCCGTGGACTCGGGGCTTCGGCTCGAGCTGCTCCGTACTCTGACCGCGATTGCCGAGTCCGCGCCGCACATCGTGGTGGGCCACCTGGATCGGCTCGCACCTTGCATCGACGATTCACGACCCGACGAGCGGCAAGCCTTGGACCGGCTGGTCGCGGCTGTCGGACAAGAGGCCCGAGATGACGACTGAGAAGCTGGAGCTCGAGCACTGCCTCCGAAGAGCGGAGGAGCATCCGGGGTCGGCGGCCGCGCACTTCAATCTCGGTCTGGCCTACACGCAGAGAGGGTTGACGGATCGAGCGGAGCAGGCCTATCGCAAAGCCCTCGATATCGACCCCGATTTGATCGAGGCATGGGTCAATCTCGGCGGAGTTCTCATGCTCAAGTGGGACTTCGAGGGCTCGCTAAAGGCCAACCGGGAAGCTCTCGAACGTCAGGACGATCTGGTCCTGGCACACTACAACACGGGGCAGGCGTGCCTGTATCTCGGAGATGCAGAAGGCCTGGTCCGCAGCAGCCGACGCGTCGTCGAGCTCGATCCTCACCATGCCGCCGGCTGCTATTTCCTCGCGGTGGGACTCCTGGCCCTCGGGCGTGTCGAAGAAGCCCGCACGGAAGTCGGCCGCGCCAGGTTTCTGGGGCACTCGCCAGCGCCGGAGTTCCTGCGGGCCCTGGAGAACGCGGAGAAGAAGCTCGACACTGACCGAAGTGAAAACACCCAAACCAACACCGGGGCCAACGCTCCGGGCGACTAGCACAGGAGATCACGAGATGCCTACTTTTACTCACGGTGAGCTTTCCCTCGAGGTCGACGAAGACGGCTTCATGCAAGACCCGGATGCCTGGAACAAGGAAGTCGCCGCCGCACTGGCCACCACCGAAGGCGTGGACGCGCTCAGTGAGGATCACTGGAAGGTGGTCGAGTACCTGCGCAACTACTACACGCAGTTCGGCGTCGCTCCGATGATCCGCAAGCTTTGCAAGGAGACGGGGTACGACCTCAAGCGGATCTACGCCCTGTTCCCGTCCGGACCGGCGAAGGGTGCATGCAAGGTTGCGGGGCTGCCGAAGCCGACCGGCTGCGTTTAGCCGGGAAGCTGTTCCACAACGCAACGGGCTTCCGTTACGTCTGGGTAACATCCCGGGACCGCCCGGTCTCGTGGGGGTAGGCTCGTAAACAACACGAATGAATTCAGTGGTTTAGGGTGGTGCGTGCCGAAGCGTCCCGGGCACGCGTGTTGCAAACGGCCGAGACCGGCGACCCATCGATGGAGACTGCCGTGCAGCTACGGGACTTCCTTCAGACCAGGCGGCCGGCGATCGTCGACCGCTGGACGGATCTGACTCTCCGGGTCTACCCATCGGATGCCGCGCGTCTGATGACGCGAGAGAAGGACCGTTTCCAGAACCCCGTGGGTCACGTCACCCGCAAGAGCCTCGAAGAGCTCTACGACGGTCTGGTGGCCGGACGTCCGGCTGAAGAGATGACCGGCCCGCTCGATGGGATCGTGCGTATCCGTGCGGTCCAGGATCTGTTTCCGTCCCAGGCGCTGGGGTTCCTCTTCCTGCTCAAGCCCGCGGTCCGAGACGAGCTCGGCGAGGAAACGACGATGGATCTTTCCGCGCTCGACTCCGCGATCGACCGATTGACCCTCGAGGCCTTCGATCTGTTCATGCGGTGCCGGGAGCAGATCCACGGGCTTCGGCGAAACGAGATCAGGCAACAGGCCTCGGCGTTGCTCGACCGCCGCAACCGGAACGCGGACGAAGAGCAGGACCGAGTCCGAACATGAAGGGAGGATGCGGGGCATGAAGGCGTGGATTGCCTTGCTCGCCGTGGCCGCGCTCTTCGGTGTGGTCTACGTGGGCGTCGGCCTGGCCGGTCAGCAGTTTCTCTTCGGGGTCGTCATTCCGTACGTCGCCATCGTCGTGCTCCTGGTCGGCCTGGTTTACCGGGTCCTCCAGTGGGCCGGCGCACCGGTCCCGTTCCGTATCCCGACGGTGTGCGGCCAGCAGAAGTCCCTGCCGTTCATCAAGCACAGCCGCTTTGACAGCCCCGCCAGCGGCCTTCAGGCGGCGGGTCGGATGGCGCTCGAGGTCCTGCTGTTCCGCTCGCTGTTCCGAAACACGCGGGTCGGACTGACCCCGACGCAGCGCGTCATCCATCAGTCCGACAAGCTGCTGTGGGCGGGGGCGCTCGCGTTTCACTGGTGCCTGCTGCTGATCCTGTTGCGGCACCTGCGCTACTTCCTCGAGCCGGTTCCCGCCCTGGTCCTGTTCCTCGAGCAGCTCGACGGGTTCTTTCAACTCACCGCGCCGACCTTCCTGCTGAGCAGCGCATTGATCGGAGCCGCGCTGCTGTTCCTGCTCGGCCGTCGGTTGCTCGACCCGCAGGTGCGCTTCATCTCGTTGCCGGCCGACTACTTCCCTTTGTTCCTGCTGCTCGGGATCGTCGGGTCCGGGATCTTCATGCGCTACGTCACCAAGACCGATCTGCTCGCGGTGAAGCAGCTCTCGGTCGGTCTGGTCACCTTGCGACCGATCGTGCCCGAGAGCGTCGGGCTGCCGTTCTATTTCCACCTCTTCCTGGTCAGTTGTCTGTTCGCCTACTTCCCGTTCAGCAAGCTGATGCACCTCGGCGGGGTCTTTCTCAGCCCGACGAGGAATCTCGCCAACAACAATCGCATGCGCCGCCACGTCAACCCCTGGAACCCGGAGGTGGAGGTCCACACCTACCAGCAATGGGAGGACGAGTTCCGGGACAAGCTGAAGGCGGCCGGGATCGCGCTCGACGGAGAGTGAGTGATGGACAAGTCACCTCAGGAGTTGCTGCAGATCGAGCTGAATCCTCGCAAAGGCGATTGGTTGGACCCATCGCTCGACTTCGAGGCGCGACGGGGGAGCTGGAGCTACCCCGGATCGATAAAGGCGCTGAACTACATGGGGTTTCCCAACCCCCGGGCGTGGTCGCCGACCGACGACGACTGGAAGCTTCCCGATAACTGGCGCCAGATCATCCACGACGGCCTCAAGGAGCGCCTGTCGAAGTACCGCAGCCTCCGGGTGTTCCTCGACTGCTGCGTACGCTGCGGGGCCTGCGCCGACAAGTGCCACTTCTTCATCGGCTCCGGCGACCCGAAGAACATGCCCGTCCTGCGCGCCGAGCTACTGCGGTCGGTCTACCGTAACGACTTCACCACCGCCGGCCGGATCCTGGGTAAGGTGGCGGGCGCCCGCAAGCTGACCCCCGACGTGTTGAAGGAGTGGTACTACTACTTCTTCCAGTGCACCGAGTGCCGCCGGTGCTCGGTTTTTTGCCCCTACGGTATCGACACCGCCGAGATCACGATGTTGGTCCGCGAGCTGCTCAACCTCGTGGGGCTGAACATCAACTGGGTCGTCGAGCCGGTGGCCAACTGCCACCGCACGGGGAATCACCTCGGCATCCAGCCTCACACCTTCAAGGACAACGTCGAGTTCCTGTGCGAAGAGCTCGAAGAGACGACCGGCATCAAGGTCAACCCGTCGATCAATCGCAAGGGCGCCGAGATTCTGTTCATCATTCCCTCGGCCGACTACTTCGCCGACCCGGGCATCTACACCTTCATGGGCTATTTGCTGTTGTTCGAGCACATCGGGCTCGATTACACCCTCAGCGCTTACGCTTCGGAGGGCGGCAACTTCGGCCTTTTTACCTCCCACGAAACGATCAAGCGGCTCAACTACAAGATCTACGCCGAGGCCAGGCGCGTCGGTGCGAAGTGGATCCTGGGAGGGGAGTGCGGCCACATGTGGCGGGTGCTGCACCAGTACATGGACACCATGAACGGACCGGCCGACTTCTTGCAGGTTCCGGTCTCGCCGATCACCGGCACGCGTTTCGACAACGCGGCGTCCACGAAGATGGTTCATATCTGCGAGTTCACCTCCGATCTGATCCACCACAACAAGCTCAAGCTCGATCCCAGTCGGAACGACAAGTGGATACCGACGTTTCACGACTCCTGTAACCCCAGCCGGGCGATGGGCCTCATCGAGGAGCCCCGCTACGTCCTGCGCAACGTCTGCAACACCTTCCACGAGATGCCCGAGAACACGATCAAGGAGCAGACCTTCTGCTGCGGCGGTGGGGCGGGCCTGGGTAACGACGAGAACATGGAGATGAGGATGCGTGGAGGCCTTCCCAGGGCCAACGCCGTCAAGCACGTCCACGAGAAGCACGGCGTCAACCTGCTGACCTGCGTTTGCGCCATCGATCGCGCCACGTTGCCCCCCCTGATGGAGTACTGGGTGCCGGAGGTCAAGGTCTCCGGCGTTCACGAGCTGGTGGGCAACGCGCTGGTGATGCAGGGGGAGAACGAGCGAACCACGGATCTACGCGGCGAGCCACTGGTCGAGCCGCGCGCCGAGCCGGAGGTCGAGCACGATGCATGACAGGGGCAGGATCATCCTGGGGTTGTTGGTGTTCCTCGCGCTGATCACGTTTCCCATCTGGTACAACCTGATCAGTGGCCAAGAGTCTCGCCCACCCGAGATCGAGCTTCCCGCGGGCGAGACCCTGTGTGTGGCGGATCGCGAGTTCATGCGCACGGAGCACATGCAGCTGCTCATGGACTGGCGAGATGAGGTCGTCCGTGGCGATCGGAGGATCTACACCGCTTCGGACAACCGCACGTTCCCGATGAGCCTTTCCGGCACGTCGAGAACCGAGCACGGCGGAAGCTGTATGAGCTGTCATGACAACAAAGACAAGTTCTGTGACCGCTGCCATGACTACCTCGCCGTGAAGCCCTACTGCTGGGACTGCCATGTCGAGCCGAAGGGGGGCCAGTGATGGCAATCAAGCGGAGGGATTTCTGCTGGTTGGCCGGGCTGTCGGTGGTCGGTGCGGCGTCGGGCAAGGTTCTGTCCGTCGGCGCAGAGGAGACGAGCGGCTCGGGGTCCACCCTGATCGGCGAGCCGCTGCTCGGCAAGCGCTGGGCCATGGTCGTCGACCTGCAGGCCTGTCGCAAGGAAGAGGGCTGCCGCGATTGCATCAAGGCCTGCCACGCGACCCACAACGTCCCCGACCTCGACGATCCCGATGAAGAGGTCAAGTGGATCTGGAAAGAGAAGTTCCATCACGCGTTTCCCGACCAGGAGCACGAGTACCTGCGCCACGACCTGCGCCACGAAGAGATTCTCGTGTTCTGCAACCATTGCGATAACCCGCCGTGCACGCGGGTTTGCCCCACGCAGGCCACGTGGAAACGCCCCGATGGGATCGTGATGATGGATTGGCACCGCTGCATCGGGTGCCGCTACTGCGTCGCCGCCTGTCCGTATGGATCGCGGAGCTTCAACTGGAGGGATCCGCGGCCGTTCATCGACGAGACCCGGACCGACTTTCCCACCCGGACGCGCGGGGTCGTGGAGAAATGCACCTTCTGCGACGAGCGCCTGGCCCAGGGCCGGCCGCCGGCGTGCGTCGAGTCCTGCGAGAGCAAGTGCCTGATCTTCGGCGATCTGGAGGATGCCGACTCCGCGGTCCGGGAGGCCCTGCGGACCCGTCATGCCATCCGGCGCAAGCCCGGTCTGGGAACCCAGCCGGAAGTCTACTACCTGGTGTGAGGTCGAGATGATCGAAAAAGCGTTGACCGGGGGGCGCGGATACTGGATCTGGATCGCCTGCACACTGTCGGCGATCGCCGCCGGAGCCTATTGCTACGTGCTGCAGCTCAACACCGGTCTGGGAATCACCGGATTGAGTCGTGACATCACCTGGGGCTTCTACATCGCCCAGTTCACCTTCCTGGTGGGCGTGGCGGCATCGGCGGTGATGGTGGTGCTGCCGTACTACCTCCACGACTTCAAGGTCTTCGGGCGGATCGCGATCCTCGGCGAGTTCCTGGCGATTGCGGCAGTGAGCATGTGCATGCTGTTCATCATGGTCGACCTGGGACAGCCGGGTCGCGCGTTCAACATGATCCTCCACCCCTCGCCACGCTCGATTCTCTTCTGGGACATGATCGTCCTCAACGGCTACCTGGTCCTCAACGTTCTCATTTCGAGAGCCAGTCTCAATGCGGAACGCAACGGCGAGGCCCCGCCGGCATGGGTGAAGCCGTTGATCATCCTGTCGATTCCATGGGCCATCAGCATCCACACGGTCACGGCATTCATCTACTCCGGGCTCGCCGCGCGCCCGTTCTGGATGACCGCGATCCTGGCCCCGCGGTTCCTGGCGTCGGCGTTCTCTTCCGGACCCGCGCTGCTGATCCTGGTGTGCCTGTTTCTCCGGCGCGTCACGCGGTTCGATGCCGGCTGGGAGGCGATCCGGAAGCTGGCTATCATCGTCACCTACGCGGTGCTGGCCAACATCTTTTTCGTCCTGATGGAGTTCTTTACCGCGTTCTACAGCGCGATACCGGAGCACGTCGAGCACTTCACCTACCTGTACGTCGGGCTGGATGGGCATCGGGAGCTGGTGCCCTGGATGTGGCTCTCCGCCGCGCTGGTGCTGGTGGCGGCCGTACTGCTGGTGAACCCTCGGCTACGCGACCGTCAAGGGCTGTTGACCTTCGCCTGCGTCGCCGTCGTGCTCTCGATCTGGATCGAGAAGGGCCTGGGAATGATCGTCACCGGCTTCGTTCCCTCCCCGCTGGGCGAGGTAACCGGTTATGCCCCAACACTTCCGGAGTTTCTCATCACGATGGGGATTTACGGGATCGGCGCGTTGCTGATCACCGTGTTCTACAAGGTCACGCTCTCGGTGCGGGGCCAGGTAAAGGCGTGACCTCCGGAAATGGAGACGGGGCGTGGGCGATGATCGGCGATCGGTACTGGTGGTGGGGGCTTCTGCGGCCGGCCTCCGCTGCGCCTGTCGCCTCGCTCGCCTGAAGCCCGACTGGACTACCCGGGTCATCGAGGCTCGGGAGGTGTTCTCGTTCGCCGCCTGCGGCCTACCCTACGTGCTGTCCGGTGACATCGGCGAGCCGGCGTCGCTCCGCCGCACCGACTACGGCGCGATCCGGGATAGCGACTACTTCTCGCGGGTCAAGGGAGTGGAAGTGCTCGTCGGTCGCCGCGCGGTGGCGCTGGACGTCGCCCGGCGCCGGCTGACGGTCGGAGGCCCGGACGGAGCCGAGGATCTTCCGTGGGACGATCTCGTTCTGGCCACCGGGGCCAGACCGCTTCGATTGACGGGCCAGGCCGACCATCCGCGCGTGGTGAGCTTTCACGTCTGGGAAGACGTCGAGCCGCTGACGCGCGCGCTGGCCAGTGGCGAGATCGAACGGGTGGCGGTGGTCGGCGCGGGCCTGGTCGGGTGTGAGCTGGCGGAGGCATTCCGCTCGCTGTGGGGCGCCGAGGTGGTCGTGATCGAAGCGGCCGAGACGCCCTTGCCGCGAGTCCTGGATCCCGACCTCGGTGCGTGCGTCGCTCGCCACCTGCGTGACAACGACGTTCGGCTGTTGCTGGACTCTCCGGTGGAGCGAATCCGGGCCGACGATGACCGGGTGTCTCTTACCGCGGGAGGTGAAACCGTCGAGTCCCAGGTGGTGGTCGTGGCCATCGGCGTGGAACCCGCCGTCGAGCTGGGCCGTGACGCGGGTCTCGAGCTGGGGCCCGGCGGGGCGATCGTCGTGGATTCGCGAATGGCGACCTCCGTGCCCCACGTCTGGGCGGCGGGGGATTGCGCGACCGTCCAACACGCGGTGACGGGGGATCGCGACTACATGCCCCTGGGCTCTCTGGCCAACCGCCAGGGACGCACCCTGGCCAACGTCCTGGCCGGCCGCTCCGACGCCTTCCCGCCGGTGGCGGGTGCAGTGGCCGTGAAGGTCTTCGATCGCAACGTTGCCGCTACCGGTTGCACGAAGTCCTCGGCGCTCGACCGGGGCCTGACCGCGCAATCGGCCCGGGTGACCACGCTGGACCGGCCGCATTACTGGCCTGAGGCCAAGGAGATCCACCTCGAGCTGGTCTACGAGATCCCTTCGTGCCGGGTGCTGGGCGTGCAGGCCGTCGGAGAGGGCGAGGTGGCCAAGCGCGTCGACGTTGCAACCCAGCTCATCGCGCGCGGCGCGACCCTGAACGACTTCGCCCACGTCGAGCAGGCTTACGCTCCACCCTACGCACCCGCGATCGAGCCGCTGGCACTGGCTGCGATGGTGGCCGAAAACCAGGTCGAGGGCGTCGAGTCCGTGTCTCCCCGCGAGGGGTGGGGCGAGCACGCCGTCCTCGACGTGCGCTCACCCGACGAGGTCGAGACGCGGCCCGTCGACGCCGATCGACTGATCCGGATACCCCTCGAAGAGCTGAGGGAGCGTCTGGGAGAGCTGGACGATTCCGTGGAATGGGTAATCTGTGAGCGGGGAACCCGCTCGGCGGAGGCCGTGCGCCTTCTCCTCCGCCACGGTCTTCGCGCACGCTATCTCGGCGGCGGCCTTCATTGGAGGGGCGCGACGGGTAACGGCGCCGATACGCGACGCGTCGGTCGCGTCCGACAATCGTGAAACCGGCGAGACCGGGAGGGACGTCATGTTTCCAGTGATGCTGAGGGTGAAGGATCGGCAGTGCCTCGTCGTCGGCGGCGGCGGTGTCGCACTCAGAAAGGCCCAGTCCCTCGTGGCCGAAGACGCCCGGGTCACCGTCGTGGCACCCGAGGCCGTGGAGCCACTTCGGGAGATGGCCCATCGCGGCCAGCTGACGCTTGAGATACGGCCCTACCGGGAGGGCGAGGCGGCGAGCTATACGCTGGTGTTCACCGCCACGGACAACCGGGAAGTCAACCGCCGGGTCTACACCGACGCCGACAGCGCCGGCGTTTGGGTCAACGCGGCCGACGACCCCGAGCTGTGCAGCTTTCATCTCCCGGCACGGGTCCGCCGAGACCCGCTCCAGCTGGCCGTTGCATCGGCAGGGGAAGCGCCCTTCGCCGTCCGTAGGGTCCGGCAGCTCCTGGAAGGGCGTTTCGGTCCCGAGTGGGGAGAATGGGCGGACGCCGCGGCCCGCTTCCGCACCCTCGTGCGCGATCTGGAGCTCGAGCCCGCCGAACGCGAGGCCTGCTTCGATCGCTTTTTCGACGCGACGGTGGATCGCGAGCGCCTGTCGGCACGGGTGCCGACACTGGCCGAGGAACGAACCTGGCTGGTTCGGCCCACCGCCACCCACGCGGGGGGCAGGCCCGCTCCTCGGGACCCGTCGCCCGTGCAGGACGAGCCGGCGGCGACCCTTGCTCCCGGTCTGGTGTCGCTGGTCGGGGCGGGCCCGGGGTGCGCCGGTCTCTTGACGCTTCGGGGGTGGCAGCGATTGATGGAAGCGGACGCGGTGGTCTACGACCGGCTTGCCGCGGGTGTGCTGCCGTGCGGACTCCCGTCTCGAATCGAGCTCCACTGTGTGGGAAAGACGTCCGGCCGTCACCCGGTACCCCAGGAGGAGATCAACGCGCAGCTGGTTCGGCTGGCCCGTGAGGGCAAACGCGTGGTCCGGCTCAAAGGAGGCGACCCCTACGTCTTCGGGCGCGGCGGGGAAGAGCTCGGGATGCTGGATGCCGAGGGAATTCCCTTCGAGGTGGTTCCCGGGGTCACGTCCGGCGTCGCCGCCCCGGGATGGATGGGGGTTCCCGTGACCTACCGTGGCGAAGCGGTGGCGGTCACCTTGCTCACGGCCCACGAGTGCAACAAGGAGAACGGCTCTCAGGTCCGATGGGATCTACTGGCGCAGGACCCCCACTCCACGCTGGTCGGCTACATGGGGGTGACCACCCTTCCGCGGGTCGTGAAATCCCTGCTCGAAGGGGGAATGGACCCTGCTATGCCTGCTGCGATGGTCGAGCGCGGGACGACGGCGCTGCAGCGCTCGGTGGTCACCACGCTGGCCGAGCTACCCGGGGCGGTGGATCGTGAAGGGCTGGGCGCACCGGCGTTGTTCATCGTCGGCCCCACCGTACGCCACGCCGAAAAGCTCGACTGGTTCAGCCGCCAGCCACTCGCCGGTGAGCGACTGGTAGTGTCGGAGGCCGCGCCGGAGCTCGTGCGGAGCCTGGAGGCCGCGGGTGCCGAGATCGTGGCGGCGCCGTGGCCGATGACACCGGCGGCCAGGGTCGTCATCGGCTCCGCTCCGTTGACGGGCTGTGTCGTGCGAAACCGGGCCGAGGTGGAATGGCTCGACGACGAGCGCGAAGGGCCGGGATGGGAAGCGAGCCCCGTCGCGTGGTGCTTGAGCCAGGACGCCGCCGACCGCGCGCGCGAGCTCGGCTGGCGGCCGATCGAGCCCATCGAATCGGAGGGCCAGGACATCGCAGGCGTGGTGGCGTGGATCGGGAGGCTTCGACGCCGTGCGGCCTAGGATCTCCGCGGTCGTCGTCTTGGTGGTGGGACTGTTCTGCCCGGGACTCACGGCGCAACCGCCGCTTGCGTCGAACCCAGAGCGAGGCGAGCCGCCTCGGCTGCTCGGTGTCGCGAGCTTCTACTCTCCCCGGATGATGTACTTGAAGTACCAGCCGCTGGTCGACTACCTCAGCGACCACAGCGGATCGCAATGGGAGCTGCGGATCAACACGACCTATCAGCAGACCGTCGATGAGCTTTGCTCCGGCCGGCTGACGGCAGCCTACATGGGGCCCTTGACCTACGTTCGCGCCCATGCCGCCTGTGGCGCCGAGCCGGACCTGCGCCTGCGGACCGCAGGACGGGACACGTACCAGAGCTACATTCTGGTGCGCGAGGACAGCTCCATTCGCGAGCTGGCCGACCTCGAGGGCAAGAGGTTCGGATTCGGCTCGGTGCTCTCGACGTCCTCTCACCTCATGCCTCGCGCGATGCTTGCGGAGGTCGGTATCCACGTCCCTGACGAGATCGAGTGTTTCTATCTGGAGCATCACGAACGCGCCGCTCGCGCCGTTCTGCTGGGTGAGGTCGACGCCTGCGGGATCCGGGACATCGTGGGCCGGAAATTCCTGGACCGGGGACTGCGCATCGTGGCTCGCTCCCGACCCATCCCCAACTTCCCGTTCGTGATCGCCCCCGATGCCCCCTCCGAGGTGCGCGACGGGATCGTTCGGGCGCTGGTGGAGCTGCCCGCAGAAGACCCTGAAATCGCCCGCCGGATGGCCGAATGGGATGAAGAGCTGGCACAGGGCTTCGTTTTTAGCCAAGATGCGGAGTACGATGGGATTCGAGCGCTGGCGGAAGAGATTATCGGCCCGGGGGCACTGGAGCTTCCCGAAGCAGATCTCCGTTGCGTCGGCCCGGTCCGGTAAGATGCCGAGGCTCGGTCTCAGGGTCAAGTTCTTCCTCTACTCCAACACCCTCATCATGGTCACGATGACGCTGGTGACGATTCTCCTGGTCGTCCACGAGCAGAATTCGCGTTACGAGGCGATCGAGCGCCGCGGTCGGAGCATCTGCGAGGTCATGGCCATCCCGATCACGGATGCGCTCATGTACGAGGATCTCGGGCTGATCCTGGAAACGGGGATGATCGAGAACACCATCATGGAGATCCAGGCGCGCAATCAGGATCTGGTGCGTTACGTGGTGGTGACCGACACCCGGGGCAAGGTGATTCACTCCAGCGACTGGAATCTCCTCGGACAGCCCTTCGAACGGGCGCTCGGCGAGTTCACAACTGGAGTGGATCCGGTCATGGAGATCCTGGAGGACGTCGAGGGCGAACGCATTCTCGAGGGTCGCACGCCGCTGAGTATCTCGACCAAGTCCTGGGGATCGTTGACCGTTGGCTTCTCCCTCGAGCCGATCCGGAAGCAGGTCCGAGCCATCGCGGAGCAGGCGGGATGGGTCGCCTTGTTGCTGATGATCGGCAACTCCGCGCTCACGGCGATCTACGTCGAGACGCTGATTCGGCCGATTCTCGGCCTCAACCGCACCATCAAACGCGCCACTGCCGGGGATCTCTCGGTGCGAGCCCGCTCGGGGACCGCCGCGGAGGTCGGGGAGCTGGCCAACGCTTTCAATCGCATGATGGACGAGATCGAGGAGTCGCGGGATCGCGAAAAGGTCCAACGGGCGCAGCTGGCGCACACCGAGAAGATGGCCGCCGTGGGCACCCTGGCCGCCGGCGTGGCCCACGAGGTCAACAACCCTCTCAACGGCATCATGACCTGCATCGAGAACATGCGCGCCAACCTCGACGACCGTGAAATGTTGGAACGCTACTTCGATCTGATCCACGATGGGTTACAGCGCATCGAGCACACCGTCGTCAACCTGCTGGATTTCTCGCGCGAGCGCCGCATGGAGCTGATGCCGACGTCGATCAACCACAGCCTGCGGCACGTCGCGGAGCTGACGAAATATCAGCTCCGCGAGGGTCGCGTCGACGTAAAGCTCGATCTCGACCCCAAGCAACCCTACGTCACGGCGGATCAGTTCCAGATGGATCAGCTGTTCCTCAACCTGGTGCTCAACGCCCTGCAAGCGATGCCTGGCGGCGGGCGTCTCATCCTGAGAACGATCCAGAAGGACGGCAGGGTCCTGGCCGAGGTCCACGATACCGGAGTGGGTATCCCCCAGGAGAGACGCGAGCGGATCTTCGATCCTTTCTTCACGACCCGGGAGGTCGGCGAGGGGACCGGGCTGGGATTGACGGTCAGCGATAGCATTGCCACCGCGCACGGCGGTACACTGGAGGTCGAGAGCACGCCGGGCCACGGCTCCGTGTTCCGGGTGTCGTTTCCGATCCTCAACCTCCGAACCCCAGGAGAGCAAGACTCGTGACGACAGCCCTGTGCCGACTGCTGGTCGTCGAGGATGAGCCGCTGTTGCGGATGTCCATCTCCGACGCGCTGTCCAAGGAAGGCTGGACCGTGGACACCGCCGAGAACGGGGTCGAGGGCCTGGCGCTGTTCAAGCGACACATGCACGAGCTCATTCTCGTGGATCTCGTCATGCCGCGCATGGACGGCATGGAGCTCCTCCGCCGGGTCAAGGCTCTGGATCCGACCTCCCACGTGGTGATGATCACGGCCCATGGGTCGGTGGATCGTGCCGTGGAGGCCATGCGCGAGGGCGCGGCGGATTTCGTGAGCAAGCCGATCTCGATGAGCCAGCTCATGGTACGGCTCGAGAACGTCTGTTCGATTCGCCACTTGCGCAAAGAGAACGTACGGTTGCAGGAACAGCTCGAAAAGCGATACTCGTTCTCCAAGATCGTCGGCAAGAGCAAGCAGATGCAGCAGCTCTTCGATCTGATCAAGGTGGTGGCGAGCTCGGACGCCAGCGTCTTGATTCACGGCGAGAGCGGAACCGGCAAGGAGATGGTCGCCAACGCCATCCACTACAATTCGCGGCGCCGGAAGGGACCGTACGTCCGTGTGAGCTGCACGGCCCTTCCGGAGACCCTCATCGAATCGGAGTTGTTCGGCTCGGAGAAGGGTGCGTTCACCGGCGCCAGTCAGCGGCGTATCGGCAGGTTCGAGGCGTCGAACGGGGGTACGTTATTCCTCGACGAGATCGGCGAGCTGCCGCTGCCGTTCCAGGTCAAGTTGCTTCGTGTTCTCCAGGAGCGTCAGATCGAGCGCCTCGGCTCCAACAGTCCCGTCGACGTGGACGTACGGATCCTCTCCGCCTCGTTGCGACCGCTGGAAGAAGAGATCGCCGACGGGCGGTTTCGCGAAGACCTCTACTTTCGCGTCAACACCGTGGCGATCCACGTCCCGCCGCTGCGCGACAGGCGCGAGGACGTTCCTCTTCTGGCCCAGACGTTTCTACAGGAGTTCGTCAGGGAAGGTGACAGGGAAATCGAGGGCTTCAGCGACGAAGCACTCGACCTGTTCGACACGTATTCGTGGCCCGGCAACGTGCGCGAGCTACGTAACATCGTCGAGCGCGCCGTGCTGTTCTGCCGCGGCTCGCGCATCACGGTCGAAGAGCTGCCGGCACCCCTGCGGGGTGTCGCCGCGACGACGCCCGAAGCGTCGATCCTGGCCGAGGCGATCTCGCTCCAGGCGGCAACGGAGCAGGCCGAGATCGCGGCGATCCGCGCCGCGCTGGCAGCGTCCGAGGGGCACCGGACCCATGCGGCGGAGCTTCTGGGGATCAGCCGCAAGACCCTGTGGGAGAAGCTGAAGCACCACGGGATCTCGGTCGACAGCTGATACCGGCCTCTCCTTCCAATCTCCGCAGGTAGCGCGTGCCCCCACGGGCCGGGAACGGGTGTTACGCCTGCTTCCCGTCGCGCCGGTTCCTTCCGCGAGCGCCTGTCACGTGCGGGTTACGCCGTCCTTCGCCCTCTGAGGTCGTATCCCGTTGACTGTCAACGATTTACGGCTACTTCCTCCGACGCGGGAAAGGGGCATAGGCCTTGCTGTGCCTGAGAGGCGGTCTCGTGTATTGCTTCGTAGCGTCGTGAACGAGCCGACTCGACAGGAGCGGCCAGGATAAGCAAAACCAGGAGGTGACTATGTTCGGTGACAGAGTAAGACCCGTGGGCGCGATCGTCGTGGCGCTTGCGACGATGTTCGTGCTGGCCGTGCTTTGTCCGGGCACAGCCGACGCGAAGTTCACCCTCAAGGACAACGTCGGCGACAAAGAGATGAAGCTCCAGATCTACGGCTTCAGTCAGCTCGAGATACGCGGAGGCAAGGGCTGGGATCTTCGAAGCAACCTCACCGGCGGAGACGGGCCGATGTTCGCCGCGCAACGCATCCGGTGGGGGATGAACTACTTCCACGGTCCGATCGCGGGGAAGCTGTTCCTGGACTTCAACCAGATCGCCGACTTCTCTGAAAATGTTCCCATCGACACCGACGGGGACGGTCAATTCGACGACACCGAGCGCCTGTGGCTGGACCAGGGCGGCCTGCCGCTCTACATCAAGGACGCCTTCGTGGCCTACAGGCACAGCAACGCGTTCATGGTCCGCCTCGGCATGATCAAGACGCCCCTGGGCATGGACTTCACGGTCCCTGGCTGGAACCTCGACATCGTTCAGCGCGGCGGCCTGGAGAAGGTGCTGGTCCTCGAGCGCGACATGGGCCTGACGATCAGCGGTCGTCTCATCGGCCAGAACAGCCTCGGCGACAAGCAGATGAAGACCAATGGACTCGAGATGGGCTCCGAGCGCCAGGGCTACGGCTTCGGATACGATCTCTTCGTCGGGAACCCCGCGGGTCGCAGCATTGCGGTCGTGTGGGATCGTGCCGTACTGGGCGACGCGCTATCCTACGTGGGACGCCTGCACTTCGACTATGGCAAGCCCCTGCACGTCGAGCTGGCCTACGGTATCTCGGAAAAGGCCAGTGGCGCTGACGACGGATCCGAAGACTACGATGTCCTGGACTTCGGCGTGGCCTCGGAGCTGTTCGAGTCGAAGCTCGAGCTCAAGCTCGAATACATCACCGGCAACAACGTCCGCGGCGAGAAAGACCGGAAGCAGACCACCGCGGTTCTCACCGCCGGCTACACCTTCATCCCCAGCCTGCAGTTCGTGGTCAAGACGTACCAGTCCGAAGCCGAGCGCGTCGGATTCACCGATACAAAGCTGGGCAATACCTACGTCGGTTTCAACTGGTTCCTCGCACGCGTTTCGCAGAAACATCGCGACTTGCAGAGGCACAAAGTCGTCCTCAACTACGTGGTCGTGAACGGAGATGACGCCGACTCCTCGACGCCCTGGAACGGCCTGGCCGGCTACATCGACGACGCCTACCTGCTGCAATGGCAGTACAAGTACTGATCGCCTAGGCGAATCGATCTCGTGTTCAAGGAGGCCCCTTCCGCCCGGCGAGGGCGGGAGGGGCCTCTTGCATGATGGGTCAGTTCGTGCGTCGCCAACGGACGCCGTCGCTCCACTCGATCACGTTCGGGCCATCGAGCTTTCCGCTGCAGCAGCCCTTTCCCAGCCCGACGACGAACGTGCTCGAACCGGTCATCCGTCCGGAGTGCGAGGAGCCGTCGGACCGCGTCATGCTCAAGGCGTTGCCCGTCTGCAAGATCTCGATCCGTTCCCCGTCGGCTGTCGCCCAGGCCCCTGAAAGCGGGTCGTCGGATGGAGGAGGCGTTGCGGGGGGAGCCACAGGGGCAGGAGGAGGCACGACGGCGGCGGGCGGCGAGGCCGACGTCGACGGCGTCTGGGACGTTGGCGCGGACGCCTCTCCTGGAATTCCGAACCACGGGTAGGTGAGCGTCTGTCCGGCCTGGTCGACCGAGATCGTACCGGCAACGATCAGTTTCGTCCCCTCGCCGAGCCAGCCTTCCCAGAATTCCGCCCGGTCTCCGTCCGTGCGACGAACGAACAGATGGCGCCCGGCGACATACCCCGCGACATCTGCGCCCAGGAGATGCCCGGTCAGCGACCCGTCGTCGCGAATCGAGAATTCCAGGACGCCTTCCACTCCGTTGGCATTCACCTGCCAGCGCATCGGCCAGGCACCGGAGTCGGGCGGTTCCGCGAACGCCGAGGTCGTCGCGAGAACCGCGACCGTCAGGCAGAGCAGCAATATCCGATGCCGATTCATCGTCATCTCCGAGCGAAAGGGCTGGAAAGCGATCAGTTCAGATACTTCGCGGTTTCGTCGGGGGACAGCCCCGCGACGAATTCGACCGTCTCCAGGTACTTGTGCACCAGATCGACGGTATCGTCGGTATCGACCCGGACCCTGCTGAAGAGATTGGCCGATTTCTCCTTGTATGAGACCTCCGTCGATCCGTAGTGGCGGTGAATGATCGAGATCGACGTGCCCACGACTTTGCCGAGTGTGTCGGCGTCATCACGGTCGCGGATCACGAGGGCCTGCTTGTCGTTCTGGAAGGTGGCGATGAGGCCTCGCGCCTTGCTGGCGTTGAGTGCCACGATGACCTCCGTCGCCTTCTCCGCGGTGACCTGCTCGTCGCCCAGGACCTTCGATCCCATCCCGAGGATTCGATCGACGGTCGTATCGACCATTCCCATTCCCTGCTCGTAGGTCGTCGCCTGGAAGTCGATTCGATCGATGTCGTCGCTGAACAGCAGGTCCGTCAGCCTCTCCCGAGGCGGCTCCACGAATGTCGGATCGGTCGCCAGGTCGGCACCCGTGGTCGCGTCCTCCGAGGTCGCTTCCGGTTCGGCGCCAGTTGCGGTCTGGGCGGTCCCCGCGAGCATCAGAGCAACCCACAGCGCGACGTGAGCGGCCTCGCGCATCTCGAACCTCCGCGCGCAGTGCGCTGCGCGTTAGTGCGTGGAGCCAATCTTAGCACCTCCCCGTGCCTGGCGCAGGAGCGACAACCGCCCTGGATTGACCCCTTTCACAGCCCATGGTAAGAATCCCGACCGATGGTTTCCGTCATCGTCCCGACGCTGAACGAAAGCGCGCAGATCGCAACGAGCCTCTCGGCGTTACAGGAGATGCGGGGGTCCGGCCACGAGGTCATCCTCGTCGACGGCGGCAGTGAAGACGGGACGCGGGACATCGCCACGCCGTGGGTCGATCGTGTTCTGCTCAGCACCGCGGGGCGTGCCCTTCAGCAGAACGCCGGCGCGCTCGAAGCTCGAGGGGACACCCTCCTGTTCCTTCATGCCGATACCCTGATTCCGCCCGAGGCGATGGTGGAGTTTCTCGACGGCTTTCCGGCATCTCGACGGGTCTGGGGGTGGTTCGACGTGACCTTGAACGGAAGCCATTTCATGTTTCGGGTCGTGGAGACCCTGATGAACGCCCGGGCACGTCTCTCCAGGATCACCACCGGGGACCACGCGATCTTCGTCAAGCGAGTGGCGTTCGAGAAGGTGGGAGGCTATCCGGAGATCCCGCTGATGGAGGACATCGCCATCAGTCGCCTGCTCAAAGGGGAAGGCCGTCCTTTCTGTCCCGGTCGACGGATCGTGACGTCCAGCCGTCGCTGGGAGGAGAAGGGAATCCTGAGAACGATCCTGCTGATGTGGCGGCTGCGTCTGGCGTACGCTCTCGGCGCCGACCCCCGTCGCCTGGCCAGGGCTTACTACGCTCCACCGCGCCCGGATGACCCGTGAGTCGATAGCCCGGTCGTGACCGTGCTAGCATGAGCCCTTCGGGTGCCGATCGTGGCGCCGCCGCACAACGTTCGAGGCCGTGCCCATGGAACCGCACCCGCTGTCCGAGCCGATCATCTATCTCGACAACGCCGCCACCGTCTACCCCAAGCCGCCCGAGATCCTCGACGCCGCGCTGGACCTGTACAAGCGTTTCGGCGTCAACCCCGGCCGCTCGGGCTACGACCTGTGCCTGATGGGCGGAGACCTGATCCGGACGACGCGTGAAGAGCTCACCCGGCTGTTCGGCGGCACGGATCCCGAGCGGCTGTGTTTCGCCTACAACGCCTCGGACGCTCTCAACATCCTGATCCAGGGGATGGTCGATCCGGGGGACCACGTTGTCGCGACCACGGTCGAGCACAACTCGGTAATTCGACCTCTGAATCATCTTCGGCGCGACGGCCTGATCACGGTGGACTACGTGCCCACCGCCTCGGACGGCCGGGTCGATCCCCGGGATATCGCCAAGCAGATTCGACCGGAGACGAAGCTGGTGGTCGTCAACCACGGTTCGAACGTGATCGGCACGATCCAGCCGCTCGAAGAGATCGGGCGGATCTGCCGCGAGCGGGAGGTCCGGTTCGTGGTCGACACCGCGCAGACCGCCGGTGTGGTTCCCATCGACGCGCACAAGATGAACATCGATGCCCTGGCCTTCACCGGCCACAAGTCGTTGCTGGCGCCCACCGGGATCGGGGGTGTCTACGTCGCGGAAGGGGTCGAGGTCAAGCACACCCGGTTCGGCGGCACCGGCGTCAGCTCCGCACACCCGTACCATCTGGACGAGTACCCGTACCGCCTGGAGATCGGCACGCCCAACGTGCTGGGCATCCTCGGGCTACACGAGGCGCAGCGCTACATTGCCGAGCGAGGGATGGGCAAGATCTACCGCCATGAAATGGAGCTCTTCTCGACATTGCAGGCCGGGCTCGTTGAGATCGACGGCGTGACGTTGCACGGAACGACGAGCCTGGACGATCGCCTGCCGGTTCTGAGCCTGACCGTCGAGAACTGGGATCCGGTCGACGTCGGTGTCCTTCTGGACGGCGATCACAACATCGCGTGCCGGACCGGGCTGCAATGCGCCCCCCTGATCCACGACCAGATGGGGACCTCCCCCCGCGGCACGGTGCGGCTCAGCGTCGGCCCACTGAACACCGCGTCGGACGTCCAGGCCGCGATTCACGGGGTTCAGGATATCGCTGCCGCCCGAAGAGCAACGCAGGTCCCAGCCCGCTGAGTCGGTGTGTCCAGAGACGCGAAACGGCCCGCACGCGTGGGTGCCGAATGCCCGGTCGAGACCCGCGGGCCGATTCAAACGCTATAGGTCGCGGTCGGTCGATCAGAACCTGAAGATGTAGTCGAGCTGGAAGCGGTCCATGGTGGTGTCGTCGCCGAGGGTCCAGTCCGTGCGGTACCAGGTGACGTTGACGTAGCCCTTCGCAGGCATGCCGACCCGGACATCGGTACGCCAGCCATCCACGTTGGACGAGCGCCGGGTGTCGGACTGGGCGTAGGCGAAGAAGATCGCATCCGGCTCGGAGTCGTAGCGCGAAAGCCGCACGGCGACCTGCCCCGGCTTCTTGTAGTCGCCGACCTGGATCCGACCGAAGAAGGCGGTGTCGTTGTCGGAGCCGGTTCCGCTGGCCAGCGGCGTCCGCGAGGCTCCCGGGTCCGGCGCCGGCCAGATCTCACCGGCCTCGTCCGATGCGCCGAAGTTCTTGTAGTAGAAGAGGCTCACCTTGATGGGCCACTGGCTGAACGACTTGTTCTTCCACTCGGCGAAGAGCGACCCGACCTGGAAGTCGCTGATCAGCTCGCCGGTGGCCGGGTCCACGAAGTTCGTCACGTAGTCGGCATCGATGACCAGGTCGTCTTCGAAGTAGAGGTCGGCCACCGGCGAAGGATTCTCGAAGGACTGGTAGGTCACACCGACGGCCAGGTCGTTGTTCTTGCCGAGGCCGAAGGTCGGAACCAGCTGTCCGCCGAAGTTGCGGGACTCGGAGCCGCTGCTCGACTCGTTCATGATCAGCTGCCAGAGATTGAAGTCGAGCTTCTTCACCGGTCCACCGAACTTCCAGTCGAAGGTCTGCAAGAAGCCGTTGACCGCCAGGTCGTCATCCCACTCGAAGTCGGCGGCACTCCACAGCTTCTTCGGTCGGAACTTCCCGGCGTAGAGGCCGAAGAAGTCCGTCGCTTGCACTTTCGCGTAGGCCTCGGAGATCGCGATGGTGTTCTTATCAAAGCCGTCGTCGAAGGTCTGGTTATCGGAGATGGGGTTGTCCGGATTACCGCTGACCAGCTGCACGCCCACCATGAGTTTCTGCGTCATCTGGGCCTTCATCCCCACCCGCAGCCGGTAGCGGAATCGTTGCCGCTTGCCGTCGTCGTAGTGCTGATCCCAATCGAAATACTCGAATCGGAGGCGCAGGTCACCGCCAAACTTGATCCTTTCGAACCACTTGTTTTCTTTCTCGGTCTCGCTGTCCGCCGCGAGGCCCCCCCCCGAGGCAACGGCGATGCACAACGCCAGCACCCAAAGCTTTCGCATGACCCTACCTTTCGATGTCCGGCCTGTTGTCGTTCCCCACGGACCATCCGAAGGGACGGCTAGCTTGGGACGGCAGTGTAACGCCGCTGTAACGTGGCGGTAAGGTCTGCGTAAACTCTCGGTCTCGGGATTGCCGCGAGGCTTTCACGGAGACGGCCGGGGGAACCGTCGGGGCGGCTCCTAGGAGTTCGCGCTCCTCCGTAACTCGAGATCCAGCTCCGCGAACGCGGCCTCGGGCTCGGTTTCGCCGTCCCACCCCTCCCAGAACCGAGAGAGGGGCGTGGCGTCGACGTGCATGGCACTCCGGACGTCGCCCTCGGAGGTCATCCCCTCGGGGGTCCACTCAGGTCCCAGTGCTTCACGGGCCCTGCCCAGGAGCTCACGGGCGCGGCCGTCGTCGCCTTCCTTCCAGGCGACGTAGCCGCGCAGGAAGTAGCCGCCGACCGCCTGGGGATTGGTGCGGTTCGCCAGCTCGAGGCGGGCCTCGGCCGTCTCCGGGTCGCCCAGCATTAAGGCGATCTCGCCCAAGGCCAGAAGCGCACCGGTTTCCTCGGGATTGACGGCGAGCGCCTTCTCCAGCAGCTTCGCGGCCTCGTCCATATCGGCCCGCGACCGGGCTGCAGCGGCGCGCACGATGCCCAGGCTCTTGTAGCCCCGGTGGCTGCTGGGATTGACCCGGATCAGCTCCTCCAGAAGCTCGGCAGCTTCCGCGACGTCACCCTGGGACACGAGACAGTTCGACAGGTAGTAGAGGGAGTCCTCGTGGACCGGGTTGAGGGCGAGCGCCTTCCGGAAGTGCCCGATGGCGGCTTCGCGGTCCCCTTCGATCTTGATGGCGTTCATGGCGGCGCGCTGGTGTTTCCAGAACTCGATGGTGCGGGCACGCTCGTCGGCGGAAGCGGGGACGGGTTCCGGAGCCCGACGGGACGCTTCACACTCGGGTTCCGTGTTTCCCTCGGTGATCACGCAGGTCGTCCCGGCGTCCAGGTTCTCGAAGACGGAGGCCTCGCCGGCAAGCCACCGGACCTCGAGGCGGTCCACGCGGCCGGCGTCGCCGAGACCGAAGTGGACGGTCCGGCTGCTCTGGGAGAGATAGGAGGTGCTGGAGACGGTGCGTCGCAGCCTCGCACTTCCGACCGTGGCGATCAGGCGCGCGCCGTCCCCGAATCCCACGGGGGAGCCGTCCGCCGTCAGGCTCCGCAACCGGATCTTGATCCAGTTACCGGACTGCATCTCGTTCCGGAGCAGTCGGACCCCGTCGTCGTGGGTGACCAGAAGCACGTCCTCGTCGCCGTCCCCGTCGTAGTCGGCTACCGCAAGCCCGCGCCCGACCCGAGGCTCCTGGAGAGTCTCGTTCAACGGCGCCAGGTCGTGAAAGTGCTCTCCCTCGCCGTTCCAGAACAGGAAGGCTCGCATCGGCTCGAGCCTCGGGGGCTCGTCCTCGGTCTCGAAGGTGCTGCCGTTGGCCACGACAAGGTCGAGCCAGCCGTCGGCGTCGAGATCCGTGAATTCGGCACCCCAGCCGATCTGTCGCAGCGCGATCTGACCCAGGCCGCGCTGATCGGCGACGTCCACGAACTTCACCGGAGCGTCCGGCGGCGAGCTCTTCCGGTCCTCCGACGTCGCTGCATCTGGAGGACGCGGCGTCTGGTTCGCCAGCAGGGAGTCGTAGAGCGCGTTCTCCTGGGCGATCCAGTGAGAAACGAACAGGTCGTCGTCGCCGTCGCGGTTCCAGTCCCCGACGGCCAGGCCCATCGCGCCGCGATAGTCCGCCACCCACGCGGCGTGGCTGATCTCCTCGAACGAGCCTCCGACGTTGTGGTACAGGACGTTGTCGGAGATGTCGTTGGCGATGTACAGATCGAGCCGGCCGTCGTCGTCGAGATCGTGCCACAGGGCGCCCAGGCTCCGCCCCTCCGGATTGTCGACGCCGAGCGTCTCGGCGACCTCAGTGAAGCTGCCGTCCCCTTCGTTGCGGAACAGCAGGTTGCGAGCGGGCCGGTAGGAGGACGGGTTCAACGTGTACGGCACGCCCTTGCCGTACTGCTGTGAGACGCGGGCGCGATCGGCATCGCTCTCCTGATACTCGACGTACCCGCAGACGTAGAGGTCGAGATCGCGGTCGTTGTCGAAATCACCCCAACTCGCGCCGGCCCAGTATCCGGGCGTGTCGGGGATGGCGAGATCCCGCACGAGTCGACCGCCGTCGTTGTGGAACAGCAGGAGGGCGTTGTAACCGGTCACGATCAGGTCGAGCCAGCCGTCTCCATCCTGGTCGCCCCAGGCCGCTCCCATGCCCAGGATCCGCGTCTCGGGAAAGCGCTGCGTTACGCGAGCGAAGGTGCCGTCCCCGAGGTTCTCGTAGAGCTCGGTCGCCGCCAGCCCCGCGGGCGCGGATCCCAGGGCTCCACCCGGCGACACCAGGAGGACGTCGTCGTCGCCGTCGTTATCGAAGTCTCCCCACGCGGCGCCAGAGCCCATGTCCTCCGGGAGCTGCGACGTCCGGTGGCCCGTGAAGCTGCGAAACGCGTCGAGCCCCGAAGCCGCGGTGACGTCGTCGAGCCGTGGTTCCGGCGCACCGGGAGGGAGGTCTCGCGCGAGAGCCTCGGTGATGGCGGCGTGCTCCTCGCCCGGCCGGTAGCGGTCGGGCCGCGAGGAACGGTAGATGGCAACCGCGGCCACGGTCCCGATCGCGGTGGCGACGATCAGGGTCACCACGGTCCAGCGAAGGCGACGACCCCGTCGGCTCACTCTTGGCCGGGGAGTCATGCCCGGCCGCCCGTTCCTGGCTCCCATGCTACCCGCCGACCCGGGGCTCCTCGCCGGAATCGGCCTCCCGCGTGACGGCCGGAGCCACCTTGACGGTGGCGGTCGCCGTTGCCAGCTCGACCACCGGCGCCGTGACGCCGGAGTCCTCCCCGAACAGGAAGTTCAGCAGGTACTGGTCGACCTTGCGGTAGTGGAGCACGGCGGTGATTCTATACTCACCGGCCGTCTCGGGAACCTCGACCTGCATCTGTTTCTGGTCCTCGGCGGCGACGCCCGGAGGACCGAGGACCGCGGGCATGCACGGCACGCTGTACTCGACGGTGTCCGAGTAGCCCGGGAACAACGCGCGGCGGAACCGGACCCCGACCATCTCCCACAGGTTGTGGCGATCGATGAGGTTGCCGTACTGATCGACGGGTTCGGCCTTGAACAGGAACGAGCCGGGCTCGATGAAGTTCTTCTCGTCGACCGTGCCCGAGGTGTAGACGACGTTGCCGGCGCTGTCGGTCACCGTCATCTCGACCCAGCTCTGGATGATGTCCAGCGGTCCGGTCGGGTAGTCGTGGCCTACCTTGTTGGCGGTCAGCACCAGCCGCACGGGGATCTCCTCACCCGGCGCAACCGTGTCCGGCGCCTCCAGCGCGATCTGAACGATGGGGCCCTCGACCCACTTGTCCCGGATCTCGTCGATGATCGTCTTGCCCTGCAGCCACTCCTCGGTCAGGCGCACTTGCTCCTCCCAGCCTTCGAGCTCGAGCATTTGAGGCATCAGCTGGTTCGAGGCGATGAAGCGGTGGCTGCGGTGCATACCGTCTTCGGGCGAGCGGTTGTAGTCCGCGGTGTCCCCGGAGGCGGGATCGTGGGATGCCACCAGCGGCATGTGGCACTCGCGGCACTCGATCGTGCGGGTGGGATCGCCCTCGACATTCCAGTGGCTCGCCGCCCAGTTGTCGTACTGGTTCTGGAGCTGGACCCACCCGACGCGGTTGATCTCCTCGTCGATGAACTGCTTGTGGCACGCGGCGCAGTACTTCGGGGTCTTGAACATTCGTTTGCTGAGCTCGTTGTGCTGGGCGGGGTAGGTCCGGATGAGGAAGTCACGCAGGATTCGACGGTAGCCCTCGTCGCTCCACTGCCACAGGTACTCCGGGGACTGCCCGACGACGTAGTTGGCATTGCCCTGCAAATCGGTCTCGCGAACAGCGTGGCACGCCAGGCACGAGACGCCCTCGTTGTAGCCCTCGAGGTTGGTCAGGTCCTCGACGAAGATGTTCTTGGTGCCCGAGAACAGTGAGATCGGGTCGTGGCATCCGCCGCAGTACCGCGTCGACTCGGCGCCGTTCTGCTCGGCCATGACCGCCTGGATCTTCTGGAAGACCACGTCCATGGCCGCGTAGCGGTGGGCGCTGGGTTTCCATTCCTCCACGATCTGGGTGTGGCAACCCTCGGTGCCACAGCTGAGCGAGCCGGCCAGGGAACGGGAATCGAAAGCACCGCCGGTCGTGGTGCGCGCCAGGCTCGGAGCGAAGGGTCGGTCCTCGCCGTAGAGGAAATTGTAGTCCTCGGGGAACTCGTTGACGTATTGAACGCCCGGGTATGCGGTGGCGAGCCCCACGACGACCAGGATGCCGACGACGGTGACGCCGATGGCCTGGGCCATGAACGGCGCAACCGGACGCTTCACCTTTTCGCGTCTCATGTGAACGATGGTGAACAGGATGTGGGGCAGCGCGGCGCCGAGGGTGACGAAGGTGGTGATCAGGTGGGTCTGACGCCAGCCCCACGAGCTCTTGATCGCAAACAGGCCCTGCCACGTCACCACGACCCCGGAGAGCGTACAGACCAGCAGCGCCGCGAAGCCCACGTACCCGAGCAGGACGACGTGGGACATGGCGTAGTGCTTGTAGTCCTGCCAGTGGATGGCGTAGTACCACGCCAGGGGCAGGAGCGTGACGATGCCCGCCACCGTGTGGACGATCACGCTCCACTGGATCGAGGCATGGAACGGTGCGAAGGTGATCGCCAGCCCGCTCACCGCGAGGAAAAGAAGCGACGCCATGCCGAGCTTCGAGAGGAAGCTCGACCAGCCGGTGCGAACCTCCGCCTTGCCGCCGTCCGGAACGCTCATAGGGTCCCCCTCCCCGTGACTTTTATAGTATGAGGATCCCTAATGTACGATTCATCCTTCCAATGAATGTGGACATCCGTTGTCCATTGAACAAGCTGCGGCGAGACGGAGAGCCCCCCGGACCACCCATGGGAATACTCGGACAGGCTCCTAGCGCGAGGCTTCCAGATCGCTGCTCTGAGTGCCGAGGCTCGCGAGGCTGAGCAGGATCTCCTGCTCGGTCCGGGTGTCCGGCCCCAGGTCCAGCGCCTCCTCGAGCATGGCACGGGCCCCGGCCGCGTCCCCGCATTCGATGTGGGCCAGGGCAAGCCCCTGTAGCAGGGTCGCTCGGGCCGGAGGCCGATCGGGCGGGGTCCAGTCGAGCCCGCGGCGGAAGCTCGCCGCGGCATTGGCGCAGCGTCCCTCGGCCAGCTGAATCCTGCCGAGCGTGTCGAGGACCAGGTCCCGATCGTGCTCCTCGCTCGACGCGGCCCGCCGTGCCAGGGCCTCGGCCTCGTCCAGGGCGCCACGCTCGTAGAGCAGCCACGCCAGGTTGTTGAGGGTTGCCGCGTCGTAGGGTGCGGTATCCAGGGCTTGCCGGTAGGCGTGCTCGGCCTCGTCGGTCCGGCCCTGCCGGCGAAGGACGTTGCCGAGGTAGGTCCACGCCCTCACGGCGCCGGGCTCGCTACGAGCCAGCTCGCGCAGCCGCTTCTCCGCCTCGAGCAGTCTTCCCTCCGACTCGAGGACCACGGCGTGGCGGAGCCTCGCGTCCGAGTCGGGTCGAATGAGTAGCAGCGCGTGTCCCGTGCCGGCCCAGGCTCGACGGAGACCCCGGCCGAGCGGGCTCCACCGTGTCGTCCCGTCGCCGAAGTGGAAGCGGTAGAAGTCACGCTCCGGGTCGATCCCGTCGACGACCACGTAGTGGTAGTAGTCCACGTTCTTTCCGGGTGCGTCCAGTACACGCAACAGGAGGATCACCGGGACGCTCGATGCCAGCGCCTCCGCGATCTGATCCTCGTCCCCGCGAACCCACCGCGCCTCGTAGCCGCGCTCTCGCGCCGCGATGAGCAGGTCGACCGACAGAACGCCGCCGCCCGGTGATTTCGGAAGCTGAGCGTCGAGCTCTTCGGCGGACATCGGGTCGCCGTGGTAGGCGAGGATGGCCGACAGGCTTCCGGCACCGCAGCTCTCGGCGCCGAACTCCCCGAGGGGCACGCCCTCCAGGACCCACGCGGTGTCGCCGGCGTGTCGCGATCGAGGCGTTCGCGTGGCGCAACCGACGAACGAGAAGATGATGAGAGCCAGGGCGAGCGCGAAGCTCGTCCTGCGAACGGCGAAGAAAGCGGCCTGCCCCCTCACGGCCGGCTCAGAGGATCGCGGCAAGGATGAGGACTGCCAGGAGCCCTCCGGCCAGCCACCAGATTCACTCCGGAACCTGCTCGCCCGCGGCCTGGATCTGGTCCAGGTTCGAGGCTAGATGACGAATGTCCTCGTCGGACAGCTTCGCGAGCCGGCTTTCTACCTCGTCCGTGCTGAGGCCGAAGGATGCGAGCGCGTCGGCCACCTGTTCCTGAACCAGAACGTCCTGGACCACGGCCTCGTCCGCCTCGCGGTCGGCGACGGCATTGTCCTCGGCTTCCGAGGGAATCGGCGCCGCGAGTGCGGGCACCTGGACCGTAAACAGCAGCGCGAGCGACAGGGCCATCGCGCAGATCCGGTCGACACGTCGTTTCATGGTTCGTCTCTCCCGTGAGGGGCCGTCGGGAACACGGGCCCCCGAGCGGCACCAGGGAAATGTCGGGCCCGTCCTGCTAAAGTCAAGCGCTTCGGAACGCACCCGACGCCGGGCCCCGAGGACCGGTTACCGTGTCGTTATCGATGGGCCAATGACGTGACAGTGGAACGACGGAATCTCAACGCCCTCGCCACGGCCCATGGGGTCCAGCTGGGCTACACCGACGTCGAGGGCCGCAGGCGCACCGCCTCCCGCGAGGCGCTCCTGGCGGTTCTCCGCTGCATCGGTGCGCCCGTCGAGAAGGCGGCAGACCTCCCGGGCGCCATCCGTGAGCGACGGCACTCGCTGTGGCAACGGGTGACCGAGCCGGTGGTGGTGGCGTGGGACGGCGAGCCGGTCGAGATCGTCTTGAGGCTGGCGTCTTCGGAATCGGCCCGCCGCCTCCGGTGCCGCGTCTTCCTCGAGGCTGGGGAGGGGAGGACCCACGTCTTCAAGCCCCGCGACCTCCCCGTCGTCGAGCGGGCGTCCGTCGGCGGTGTGCCGATGACGGCCAGGAGTCTCCGCCTGCCGGGCCCGTGGCCGGTCGGTCACCACCGGATCGGGATCGAGCGGCGAGGGGAGCTCCACGAGACCCTTGTTCTGCGTGCCCCCCGTCGAGCGTGGGAGCAGGGCCGTGCCGACAGGGGATGGGGAGTCTTCGCCCCGCTCTACGCGCTACACTCCGCCCGAAGCCAGGGAAGCGGCGATCTCGCCGATCTCGAAGCGTTGGGAGCGTGGGTCTCCGGCCTCGGGGGGAACGCCCTGACGACGCTTCCGCTGCTTTCGGCCTTCCTGGGCGAGCCGTGCGAGCCGAGTCCCTACGCGCCGGTCAGCCGCCGGTTCTGGAACGAGCTCTACCTGGACCTCGCCGCCGTTCCCGAGCTGCGCGACGTTCCCGGCGCGCGCCGTCTGATCGGGTCGCCGGGCTTCCGGCGAGAGACGCTCCGGTTACGCTCGGGTGAACGGATGGACTATCGGGCGGCCATGGCCCTGAAACGACGGGTTCTGGAGAAGCTCTCCGAGGCGTTCTTCGACAAGCAGGGCTCGCGACGGGCCGCCTTCGAGCGCTTCCGTTCAGAGACCCCGGACCTCGAGAAGTACGCGCGCTTCCGGGCCGCCGTCGAGAAGCGCGAGTGCTCGTGGCGGCTGTGGCCGTCGCGGATGCGGGACGGAACGCTGCGCCGCGGCGACTACGCCGAGCGGGCGGCCCGTTACCACGAGTACGTCCAGTGGCTGGTCTCGGATCAGCTGGGTGGCGTCGCCGCAAGCGCCCGCTCCCGAGAGCTCGTGCTCGGATTGGATCTACCTCTCGGAGTGCACCCGGACGGCTTCGATGTCTGGCGAGAGCCCGACCTGTTCGCCGAGCGTGTCTCGGCGGGCGCACCACCGGATGACTTCTTTCCCCTCGGGCAGGACTGGGGCTTCCCTCCGATCCGTCCCGACCGGAGCCGTGAGCAGGGGCACCGCCACCTCCTCGAGTGCCTTCGAGGCCACATGCGCTTCGCCGGTGCCCTCCGGATCGACCACGTCATGAACCTGCACCGGCTGTTCTGGGTGCCCTCCGGATTTCCAGCGGCCGAAGGGGTCTACGTCCGGTACCCCGCGGAGGAGCTCCACGCCCTGATCTGCCTCGAGTCGGTTCGCCACCGCTGCGCCGTCGTGGGCGAGGATCTGGGGACGGTGCCGGCCTACGTCCGGTCCGCCATGGAACGACACGGCTTCC
>Ga0316187_10000573_pt1 | contig 29465 bp, 22 predicted proteins | sample CroRivburrow1_MG_FD_204927 | JGI IMG/M metagenome (GOLD analysis project Ga0316187, IMG submission 204927) | Coastal sediment microbial communities from Maine, United States - Cross River worm burrow 1 | ecosystem: Environmental > Aquatic > Marine > Coastal > Sediment | place: USA: Maine... | reverse complement strand
TTATTGCACTTTAAAGCCTCATTACAAAGTTCTATTGCCGAATTCGGGTTTAATTCTTCCTCCAGAGAATTTTCCATTTTTCATTTCTTATCATCAAATCACATGATTTTTCATTAGGATATCTTATCTATTGATTTTCTAAAGGTAAATACGGAAAGATATAATACGATGAGTACCGTGACTATCAAGGCAGCAAAGATCAGTTTATTTTCTGAAACAATAATCCCAATGGATCCGGATAAAACATTAAGAAAGTGGAAACAGCCAATTAGTATTGTGATTCCAATAATTACTATCATTAAAATATTTTGCCAGTTGTTGTTTTGATAAGCTTTGGGTATTATTCTATTATTGTTAAGAATCTTTAGCAGTGATATTGCGACGAATGGAAGTATTAATCCATTTATAGCCTGTGCCATTATTATTAAATACACGGGTTTTAAATTCATTAGACTAAATGCCAATCCTATGGTCATTACAAAAAGCCATAAGAATCGATATTTGGTAGATTTTCTATAAGAAAGATTACTATCTGTTTTAAAAAGTGAAAAACCCGTTTCAGCAGCGGCTAAAGGAGCTGTAACTGAAGAAGTAAAGCCAGCTGCAAATAAGCCAAAAGCAAATAGAAAGGAACTCCATCTTCCTAAATTATTAACGAGAGATGCCTGTGCTGATATAAATGAAAATTCACCGATTATAAGTGTACCGGAAATTAAAATTGACGCAGTAATGATCCCTCCAATAAGAATTGCAAATGATAATCCAAACCGCGTATCCTTAAGATTCCTGTTTTTGCTCAATCCTGAACCCAAAAATAAGTTGTAAGGAACAATTGTTGTACCTATCAATCCCAGTATCAGTAAACTAGATCCATTGGGAATAGCAGGAGTAAAGAGAGCTCGAATCATTTTATAAATAGATATTTCAGACATCCCTGCCATTATCAGGAAAATGATTGTCAGCAAACCGACCAGGATTCCCAGGGTTTTAGTAATAAGCATGAGTTTACCATGCCACATAATGCTGATTGCTAAAATGTACATCACCAGTAAGATAAAAGGAGTAGGGATATTAAAAACAAGTTTAATCCCTTGTAAGGCTCCGGTTAAATTGCCAGCCTGATAAGCGATACATCCAAATATGACCGCAGTAGCCAGGAGAAAGTTAATATTCAGTTTTTTATTAGAGTTGTAGTTCATTTGAATGGCTTTCCCAAGGGACAATCCAGATGAAATGGTAATTCTGGATGCTGCTTCCTGTAAGACAATACAGGCAACAATAGAAAAGGGAATCGCCCAAAGTAATTTTAAATCGAATGAAGCACCAGCTTTTAATGCTGTTGTAACCGTTCCAGGTCCAATAAAAGCTGCTGATATTACCGACCAGAAAATTATATGCTCGATTTTCCCTTTTCCTGAATATTTCATAAAAGCTAGTATTGTGATGTCAAGGCTAGCAAAGCAAATGAAGCCAGCCAATGTTCTCCTTCATAATTGCCACTGAAAATATAAGGGAAACTGGCCGCAAAGTGATTGTCTGCTATTTTTTTCAAGCTCTTTTTTTGTATATCAGGCAAGGATTTACTGATTCCATAAAGACACCACGTTCTGCTGAAATTTAATCCATCAAGATGAACAATCTTTGGATCAGATCGATCAGATACGATGGCAGGGATCATTACCTCAAAATCAGGTATAAAACCACCAATCCATATAGTATACTTTTCCGGACTTAAAATTCTCTCCATTAAGTTTGCCTCTTCCAGGCATGGAGATAGAAAATCAAATCCATTTGGTTCCCAACTTACGGGACAACCGACATCATCTATAAAAAAATCGCGGCTTCTCGTTTCAATCAATTCCACAAGGGAAGAATTATCAGTACTTAAAGCATAATCATATGCTAAGGATAATGCAAAGGCTGTGTTTGGGTGCTCTCCTGTTCTTATAGGGTAGGTTAGTTTTGGCAGGAACTCTTCGTATTTAATGGTAATAAGATCCGTTAGAGCTTTTAGATTTGCATACCAAATAGTTCCCTGGGGATCATCCCATTCATTTAATTCCTGAGCCAATTTCAATAACCAGGCCCAGCCATAGGTTCTTTCAAAGGTTTTATTATATTTTCCTTCAAAATATGCGATTTCTGCCTCAATATTTTCTTTTGATAAATTTTGATCCAATTTTTCGCGTATCAATGCAGCCTTGGGTATATCGGGGAATAATTTCAGGAGTTTAACAAGCATCCAATGTCCATGTACAGATGAATGCCAATCAAAACATCCGTAAAACGCAGGATGCAATTGGGAGGGGGGAAGAAGATCAATAGAATCTCCCAGAACCTGATTCAATTTATTTGGGTATTCCAGTTGCAAACATTTAAGAGGTATTTCAGCAAGATTGGAAGCTGTTTGATAGCTTATTAACTGTTTATCAACTTGCCCGGGAGATGCAGTTACCGTGGATATTATTAATACCAAAAAATAAATGAGTGGATTAGGTTTGAAGTAAGATGACATCATATTTGATAAATTCATTGCGATTGTAACTGAAATTAGTTTTCTTAGTCGCTGTTTTTTAAGAAGGAAACAGCCTCCAAATTTTTACGGAATAAAAATATTTATAATTTTCATTGAAAGCATTAATAAAAGAATACTATTTAAGTACGGGACTTTTTTTGGCTGTCTTCAAAGTTACTATTCTATGGAATTTTCAAATTCAATAAAGAAATAATCAACGCATTTTTTAACATTAAATATAAAAAAATATGACAACTAATAGTGGAACAAAGCAGAATGCCGGTCTCGTTATCGTTATTGCTGCTATTGCGTCAACAGGAGGTTTGCTGTTTGGCTTTGATACCGGAGTAATTTCGGGAGCCTTACCCTTTTTAAAAGAGACATGGAGTCTTGAATCAGGAGAAATTGAGTGGATCACCACAGCTGCCCTGATAGGTGCTGTGTTGGGAGCAATGTCCTCCGGACGATTAACAGATATTTTCGGGAGGAAAAAAGTTATTTTGGTGACTTCCGTCATATTTGCATTAGGTTCTTTGTTAACAGGAGCAGCTTCTAGTCCTAACTTTTTAGCAATTAGCCGAATTATATTGGGGCTAGCAATTGGAATTTCCTCTTTTACAGTCCCATTGTATATCGCTGAAATATCTCCAACAAAAACTCGGGGAGCTTTGGTTTCTTCTTTTCAGCTGATGATTACAATAGGTATTGTAGTCTCTTATTTTAGTGATCTTGCCTTCGCTGACGAAGGTAATCCGGAATCCTGGAGATGGATGTTTTACGTAGGTGTATTTCCTGCTCTTATTCTTTTTATTGGAATGATGTTTCTTCCAGAAACACCCAGATTCTTAATTGGAAAGGGTAAGGTAGAGCAGGGTCGTAAAGTGTTGCAGAAAGTTGAGCATCCCGATTTGGTTGAAGAAGCTATTTCAAAGATACAAGAAGATATAGAAAGGGATAAGGATTCTTCTTCTATAGGTGAGTTGTTTAAACCGTATCTGCGAACAGCACTTTTAATTGCGATAGGGATTATGTTCGTACAGCAGTTTGTTGGTATTAATACCGTTATTTATTATGCTCCAACTATTTTTATAATTGCAGGATTCAGTGGCGCTAAAGCAGCCATTGCAGCAACAGTAAGTGTGGGTATCGTAAATGTATTATCAACGGTCTTAGCAATGTTTCTTATTGATAAAATCGGAAGAAGAAAGTTGTATTTTATTGGCGTATGTGGTATGATGGTTGCACTTACAGCGTTAGGCACATTCTTCCTGTTGAAGGATACCCTTGGTGATATGTTGCAATGGATTACCGTGGGAACTGTTTTAGTTTATATTATATTCTTTGCTATAAGTCTTGGACCTTTGGGATGGCTGATTATTTCGGAGATTTTCCCATTGAAAGTAAGAGGGTTGGGTATGAGTATTGGCTCACTTTCCAACTGGTTGTTCAACGCGATTGTTGCATTTACATTCCTGAAATTGGCCTGGTTATTTACAGCACCAGGTATGGAGATTGTTAATGAAGGGGCAGCATATCCTGATCCAAATCCCGCAGGAGCCTTCTTCGTATATGCAGCGGTAGCTGTATTTGGATTATTCTGGGGATATAAATATATCCCAGAAACCAAAGGTATTACACTTGAGGAAATTGAAGATCATTGGAGAAAAGGAACTAAACCCAATAAAATAGGGAAATAAAGTTTTTATAAATTAAAAAAAGCCATACCGATTTATTGGTATGGCTTTTTTATTTCATTTGAAGCTTGTTTGGGATCTCTATGGTAAAGTGAGTTCCACTTTCTTCGACACTTTCAACATGGATGTCACCGCCCAGTTTATTAATAGCTTGCTTGACAATATACAATCCAATGCCTGATCCTTTTGAGGATTCATGGCCGCGGTAAAACATCTCAAAAATTTTAGTGATAGATTCCTTGCTGATTCCGATACCATTATCCTGAATATTGATTAATGCTTTATCAGGATGTGTCACCACGGATATGATAACATTATTTGTCTTTTTAGCAGTATCTGAATATTTGATAGCATTTGAAATTAAATTTCTAAAAATTTCAAAAATTCGAATCCTATCATTATAAAATGCACCTTCAGATACACTAACCTTTCGTTTCATCTTTCCTGCGTTTTCTAAATAAGTGAGTTCATTGAAGCATTCATTAATAATCTTTTTAAATTGAATTTTTTCGATGTTGGCAGATGTTCTGATATTTCTGGAATGGCTAAGTATATCTCGTATAAATCGATCCAGGTTCTTAACCCTATCATCCAATAATTCAATATAGGGATTTAAATCAGCTACCTTACCTTTGGATTCCAATTTTATAATGTTAATCAGTCCCTCAACAGAGGTTATTGGTGCCCTTAGATCATGAGAAACACGATATACAAAATTATTTAGCTCCTCATTCTTAATTTTATAAGCTTCTTCGGTCTTTCTATTGTTCTCAATTTCATTCCTTAATAACCTATTAGCTTCCCATATTTCAGAAGTTCTCTCGGAGATTTTTCTTTCCAGATCCAGGTTGATTTTTTTTAACTCCTGCAATAGATAAATATTATCCAGTTTCCCATTTAAAATATTAATGGTTTCAAGAATCATTGTTATCATCTTTATCAGTCTGGTCGTATCTTCATCGTCATCAGCAAATACAAATATCAAAAGCTCATTTGCGATAGATCGACGTGGTACAATTAGCAGAGAACCAGGTTTGAAATCGGGTGTATCAATACTATTAAAAAGTTTTAAATATTTTTTTTGGCTTCGTTTGGCCTGTATAATACCCTCCTCCAATTCTTCCATAATAACCTTGTTCCCTATAAACTCCTGATTAGAATATATATCAGCAAAAGATGCATAGGCTATTTTAATTTTGAAATGTGTTTTATTTACTGAACAAAAACAACATAAAGGAATATCTTTGAGAATACTCATCTTTTCAAGAACTGTTTCGATAAGTACATTTACTTCATTTATCTCACTGATTGATTCAGACACCATAGCCAGCAAATATATTTCTTCAGCTCTTTCTGCCATACTCTCATTCTCAGCAGTTAAAATTGATATCTCTTCTTCAAGTGCTTTTATCTTATCTGTTTCTTTATTTTTCATGCCTCAGAGTTCTTTTTATAAAAGTTTAGCAAACTCTCTGATATCAAATCTGGTTCATCCTCCTGTATGTAATGGCCTCCAGTTTTTACTTTAAGAAGTAGACTATTTGGGATATCTTCCTGTAGTTTTTGAGATATAATGGAATTCAAATATAAATCTCCATCCCCACGAATGATCAGTACAGGGAATTTGATTTCTTTAAGATTTTCGGCTATATCCATTAAATGTTGATTGTTAAGACATTTCGCAAAATGTAAAAAAGACTTCCTCCGTTTTCTATCACCCATTTCCTTCCATACTAGTGATTTAAATTCATCGCTAATGCGGTCCTTATAATATAAGCCTCTTTTGATAAGCTTTTGAAGTATCCCAATATCCAGTGACATCATTGCAAATTGTCTGAAAATGGGTGTCCTCATAGCGGTAATTGGCTGAACTGGCCAGTAGTTATATCCAACAGTATTGATTAGTACCAAATCATGTACATATTCAGAATACTTTACTGCAATTATCTGGGCAATTCCACCCCCGATGTCATGACCAACAATATGAGCTTTATTAATTGCAAGTTTATTTAATAGCCCCATCATCAAATCTGCTTGATTTCTTATAGAGTAATCGGCATGCAAATCAGTAGTTGATGCCCCACATCCCAGTAAGTCAACTGCAATTACATCATATTCCTGATCTAATTTAGGTATTATATTTCGCCATATGAAAGAACTTGTAGTAATCCCATGGATGAGAACAACTGTCTCACCTTTGCCACTTCTGGAGTAGGCGATATCAAGATTATCCACCTTTAATGAATTGCTGGCCTTCATATTTGCAATAAATAGTAACTAAAAAATAATTTTATATGCTGACTATTAAGTTTCCCCTTTTTAAAATTTTCTTGTGTTTAATTTATTTTGAATACACTGCAACTGCAATTTTTGAATCTGCTGTTCCATAATATAATAACCATTGATTATTAAAATAAACCAATCCTTCCAGGAAATTCACATTATCTACTTGCCCGACCATCTCATAGGGTTCTTCAGGTCTAAAGAAATTATACTCTGAACGTGCTAACACCTCAGATGGATCTTCAGGATTCAATAGTACTTGCCCAGCAGCATAAGTGCCTGTTGGAAGGGACATATCTCCATGCTCCGGATCGTTTTTGCTATTGTAAATAAACAATACTCCATTTTCAGTAAGAACTGGTGGTGGACCAGGCTCTACTAAAAAACTGTCAAATTTTCCTTTTCTTGGGGCAAAGATGATTTTGAACGCTTCATAACCTCTCAGCGTATCATATTGCTTTTTCGACTCATCAGTTTCCTTCATTGGGATCCAATCAATCAGATTATCAGAAGTCGCTACATAAATATTGGATTCACCAAAATACATCCAATATTTTCCATTGATCTTAGCGGCAATTAGCTTACCATCTTTTTCTTTGGTTATAATCGCCCCGGCTTTTGTCCAGTAATCAACATATTTTCCATTTTCAGCATTGAGAAATATGGAACCATGTTTCTCCCAGTTGATCAGGTCAGTTGAGGTAGCAATAAATAATCTTGCTTTATCTCCGTCGTAGGCGGTATAAGTAAGATAATAGGTGCCGTTCTCATCTTCTACAATTCTAGGATCTTCACATCCACCTTCCCATTCATAATTTTTCAAATCATCATTGTCTGGAAATAGGATAGGGGTTTTCATTTTTTCAAAATGTAATCCATCATTAGATACGGCGAGCCCTAATCGAGAAGTTCCGTTATACTTTCCAATAACATCTTCAGCACGATATATAAGGTATACGGCTCCATCTTTAACAATAGCGGCAGGATTAAAAACATCTTTTTCCTCCCAGAGTACAGAAGTGCTCCGAATAGGACAAATAAATTCAAGGTCAGTTGAAGGATGAAGAATAGGATTCAAACTATCAATCTTTATAAAAGGTATCCATTCCCAGTCTGTTAAATTATTTTCAATTTGACTGGTAGTCGAAGTATCCTTTTTTGCAGTATCACAACTACTTAAGATGAAAATTGATAAAAATAAGCAAAAATAGAGGTAGTATAATTTCATGCAAGTAGAGTTTAATTATTATACAATGTATTAAAAAACTAGCTAATAGCCTTCTTAATAACACAAAATTTATCTACTCACAATATACCTAATCAAAAATTACATAAATCCATCAAACCTGGTTATCCCTGTGGGTAAGGATGATTACCTTTCTTTCCATTCTGCTCTTTTTTGTCTAATTTAGAATGCTATGCCTGAAAAATATCATGCATATAAGCCATGAATAAAGCATATGATAAAAATATTTACATCAATATTAGTCTTGTTTTGCCTTTTGGCTCATGGTCAAACTAAAAGAGTATTGTTTCTTGGAAATAGTGCTACCTATGTAAATGACTTACCCAAAATGATTGATGAAATCGCCAATTCAATGGGGGAGTCGCTGTATATTGAAAGTAATACACTTGGCGGCTATACATTGAAAGATCATTCCGCTGACAGTACATCTCTAAATAAAATCATGCAGGGAAACTGGGATTTTGTTGTGTTACAAGGAAGTCTGCTTCCTTCATTACCTATTGAACAAGTGGAAATTGATGTTTTTCCTTACGCACATTATTTAGACAGTGTTATCAATGTATATAATCCTTGCGGAGAAACCATGTTCTTTATGACATGGGGCAAAAAGAATGGTGATGCATCCAATTGTGCTGAATGGCCGCCAGTTTGTACTTACAATGGAATGGATGATTTGTTGCGACTACGTTATAGGATGATGGCCGATAGTAATAATGCTGTAGTTATACCTGTAGGTGCTGTCTGGCGATATATAAGAAAGAACTACCCATCGATTGAACTGTATGTGCCTGATGAAATCCATCCTTCCGTAGCTGGTTCTTATGCTGCCGCATGTTGCTTTTATACCGCTTTTTTTAGAAAAGATCCTTCCCTGATTACTTATGATTTTACGTTAAATCCCTCTACTGCTGAGAATATAATAACTGCAGTAAAACAAGTACTATATGATAGTTTGTCATTTTGGCATATTGGGGAATACGACCTTGTCTCAGATTTTACTTATAACCAGCTTAGTGGTACTACTTTTCAATTTATCAGTCAATCTCAAAATGAAAATGGACAATTTTGGGATTTTGGTAGTGCTATTGACACTTCTGCAAATCCTACCTTTACCTTTGCTGATTCAGGAACTTATCCAGTTCAGCTTAGCTCTTTTAACCAGTGCGATACTATTATATCTAATCAGGTAATTTCTGTTTCTGTTAATCCTACAAAAATAGAAGATGTTGACAAGCATGAAAAGCTAACGATATACCCGAATCCAGCAGGTAATAAAATATTCTTAAATCAAACTTCCTATGTTGGGGTTTCAATTAATATATTAAGTTTATCTGGCGGAAATGTGCTTACGATTAACCACCTATCGAGTAATGAAATTGACATAAGTTCTTTAAGATCAGGGTTGTATTTAATAAAATTCAATAAAGAAAGTGAAACAATTACCCAGAAGCTTGTGATCCAAAAATGAATGGTAATAAAGAAGTTGTCTTAAACGTAGTGAATCTTGTTATTGATGATATGATTCATAGTGACTTAGATTTTTCTTTCATTCATAATATCTTGCATGATATCCCTGTATTTCTGAATCTTGTCAAATTATGTCAAAAAAATCCAGTCAACACACCGCTTCCTGAATGGGCTGTAAAAGTACTATTACAGAGGACTATTTATTTTTCTGTACTTTATTTTTTCTCATTTGCACCAGGGCAAATCCAATACATATAATTAGAGGTTGATTTAAAAGATGGATCATGTATCCCTCGGGTTTCTGAAAGGTGTTTCAGGGTATGTTCCAATTTCATGTGAGCATCGTGGTCACTCTTGGTGGCCCATGTTTCAGTAATGCAAAATCTGGTACTGTCATTATACGACTGGAACAACGAATAATCCATGCAGCCAGGCTCGCTGGAAAGTACTTCAATTTTACAGGCATCAAATGATTGTTTTAAAAGTGCCACCTTCTCTGGTTTTACCTTTATCTCGAAACGCATTACAACAACCATTGAGTCTTTGTTAAAATCACAATCTGAATTGGAGGTTTCATTTTTCAAATCATTGGTATAGGATCCCAATAATAAAAGCCCGATTAATCCTAAAAAAATGCTTTTCATAATAATTAATTTTTAATTCAAATTTTTACAAGTGTACTTATATTTTGGCAGACAATATTATGTAAACTTTCAGCTAAATCCAGACTTATATTGAGAAAAGGTAAACTATATATTTTCTGGTGTTTTTAATAGACTATTGTGAAGATATTGTTTTACTCCAGAGAAGAGTCTAGGAGGAAACAATTTATTCTATTTTTTGATTTAAGATTGATACAATATTGAAACCAAAATACTCGTTTCTTTATTTTCATACAGGTGATTACCTTACTGAATGCTAGAAGAAAAATTGAAATGAGATTTTTATTATAGGTTTAAATTGATGTTATTTATAGCCAGATTATTCAATATGATTATCCGAAAATTGTTATTAATAAGCGTTTTAATGGGGGCTTTTATTGTTCAAAGTAAAGCTGACTGGCCTATGTTGCCTAATGGAATTATATTGAATCCTTCAGATCCTACACAAGCATATAGTGATATAGCCTTTGAAGGGGAATTATTTGATATGCTGGAAGGGAATTTGTGGGCTTGGACATTATCAGGAGGAGTAGCATTTGCTAAAAACCGGCATCAATTGTCTATTGATATTCCAATAGTTCGATCGGAATATCCAGGTGTTGAAAATCTTACCGGAATCGGAGACATAGCTTTTCGCTATCATTTTGTTGCCTATAGGTCAGATATTCAAATAAAAACGCATGCTTCTTCTGCCTTATACCTTGATCTATCCATTCCAACAGGTAATACCTTAAAAGGTCATGGAGCAGGTGTGCCTGTGTTGATGCCTGGTTTGGTTTTTGCCTATAAACCTGTTAGCCAGATAGCTATTTATCCCGAGGTCATGTATTTGCATTCTTTTGGAGAAGCAAATGGGGATTGGGGTGGAGGATATCCTGGCTCCATTCCGGATAATCCAGGGACTGAAACAAATAAAATCAGATTGATGCAGGTTCTTATATTGTTCAATGTTGAATTTAATGAAGCCTGGTTGGGACTTGCACCTGCCTATAGTTACTCTTTTACATCCAATGAAAGCACTCTTAGTATTCGCCCTGAAATTGGAAAATTATTTGGTGAAAAGGTTTCTTTAAAACTTTCAGGTTCATTTTTCGTCGCTGGACGCAGACGGTTGAACAGTTGGGCGTATTTTGATATTCGATACTACTTTTAAGTAAATTTTCAAAAATATTTCATAGGGTTACTTTAGAGCTGTAATATCTATAGATAACAAATGATTCAATTATATTTGCCGATTAATTACAATATGACTTTATATGTTTGGTAATAAAAAGTTTGTATTCTTCATAATTTCAATGTTTTTCATTGGAGGGATTACAGGCTATACGCAACATATAAAATCACTACATCCTAACCAGCCTATTAAATCCCTCGTGTTGAAACAATGGACTGCAGAAGATGGTCTGATATCCAATAATTTAACATCTGTGAATATTGATACTGATGGATTTGTTTGGATTACCAGTTTTAATGGTCTTCTTAAATTTGATGGGAATAGTTTTGAACTTTTTGATAAGGAAAAATTACCCTTTTTACAATCAAACGCATTTATTGATACATATGCAAACGCGGATAGTAATCTTTTTTTTGCAACTCAGGCAAGTGGGATCATTCAATTCGAAAAGTGGAAATTCAGTAAACCCGACTTCAACCAGAATATTCCAAGATATATTAGAAATGTATATGTTGATAAGAGTGGGACAATCTGGGCTGGTTCTAACAATGAAGGGTTGTACAAAATTTCAAATGGTGTGGTTGAAAAAATTGATGATCCTGCTGTTAATAACATTACAATAGTGGATATTACTGAAGATGAGGATGGGAGATTATATATAGCTACCTGGGGAAATGGTTTAATCGTTCGTGATGGAGATTTTATAAGAAGAATTACTGAAGATGACGGACTATTTTCCAATACTATAAACTCTTTATTCCTGTCCAAAAACAACTCTCTTTATATAGGCACCACTCATGGATTAAATATTCTTCAGAATGGCAGGATATTACGAGAACTTTTCTTTAATAATATTGAAATAAATGAAATAATTGAAGATGACCATGGCTCTATATGGGTGGCCACTGAAATGGGATTGGGGAGAATTAATTCATTATACAAAGTAAAGGAACTATTTACCACCAATGAAGGTTTACCCACCAGGCAGGTTTCCGGATTAACGTTCGATAATGAAGGTAATCTATGGTTAACAACGAAAAAGGGAGGATTAATCAGATTGAAACACGGGAATTTCGTTAATTATACACGAAATGATGGATTGGCATTAGATCAGATTAATATCATTGTTGAAAAAAGGCCGGGATTATACTATGTGGGTTCTGATGATGGAGCCATTAATATTATTTCAAATAAAATAGTTGGCAAATATAATATAGGAATTGATCTGAGGAAAAATGGAATTCGTGACATATGTTTCGTCAACAGCAATGAAACCTGGATTGCAAGTTATAGGGGGATTCTGATAAAAAGAGGTTCGGAAGAAATTCTCCTGAATAAAAATAATGGACTTCCAACTGATGATGTTCGGAGAATTTATAAAGACAGAAACGGCATTATATGGGCCGGAACACGGTCAGGAGGATTGTTGAAATTCAAGGATGATGAATTGATAGAAGTGTATAATCGGAATAATGGATTGCATTCAAATTATATTCTATCTGTCGAGGAAGATACCAATGGATTAATGTGGATTGGTACAAATGGTGGTGGTTTGTATTCTATTGATACAGTGGGAAATATTAAAAATTTCAATCCTTTTTCAGATGCTTCCGGCATACTTATATTTAATATTCATATTGATGAAAATAATATAAAATGGCTTGCGACTAATGTTGGGATTTTCAGATTTAAGGATGGTGAATTCAAAATGCTTGAAATACAAAGTAATTCTCAAAATGATACCTTTTTTGATATAGTATTTGATGATTTGGACGGTATATGGATCACTTCAAATATAGGAGTATATAAAATATTGACGAAAGACATTATTCGATGGGATAATGGAGAACTGGATCGATTACCGTCTATTCTCTTTGATCATAATGATGGATTGAATAACAAAGAATGTACCGGCGCAACCAGGACCTTGAAAACTGCAAATGGCAATTTGATGATTCCAACACTTGGGGGGGTGGCTATCTTGAATCCGAAGACGATAATAGTAAATAAAGTAGCACCTCCGGTAATTATTTCAGACTTTCTTACAGATAGATCAGGTGAATTCAAGAGTGAAGATTTAAAATCAGGGAAGTTGATATTGGAACCAGGTAATTTCAGGTACCGGATAAAATTTACCGCACTTAGTTATCAGGCTCCCGAAAAAGTAAAATTCCGATATAGACTGGAAAATATTGATGAAGAATGGATAGAAACTATTAATATCCGTGAGGTACAATATACCAATCTGCCACCAGGTAATTATAAGTTTCAGGTACTGGCTTGTAACAATGACAATATCTGGAATGAATATGGTGCTTCTTTTTCTTTTAGAATAAAACCATTTATCTACCAGCAAACTGAGTTGTATTTTGTAGTCTTTTTGCTAATAGCTATCGTTGCTTATTTTTCTTATAAAAGAAGGGTAACTACAATAGAGAAACGCAATATCGAACTTAATAGGATTAACCAGGAGCTAGATAAATTTGTGTATAGTGCTTCTCATGACCTGAAGGCCCCATTGAATTCTGTACTTGGTCTGATTAATATTGCTAAAAAAGATGGTGCCAGTGGTAATATGCCTTTATATCTTCAGATGATTGAGCAAAGCATTAATAAACTGGAGCATTTTATTACCGAGATCATTGATTACTCAAGAAATTCGAGTGTCGCTGTTAAAAGTAGCTTCATAAACTTCGATAATCTAGTAGAGGATGCCTTATCTGATCTGAAGTATCTGGAGGAAGAGCTTGATATCGAAAAGGTCGTAAATATTAAAGGGAAGGGCGAGTTTAAAAGCGATACCAGAAGATTAACAGTTATCTTTAACAATCTTATTTCAAATTCTATTAAATATCATGATAGGCGTAAAGAGGATAGGTTTGTTAAAATAACTATAAGTTATGATTCATCTAAGGCGAAAATTATTTTTGAAGATAACGGAACCGGGATAGGAAAAGAACATTTAGATAAAGTTTTCAATATGTTTTATCGGGCATCAGATAATAGTAAAGGATCCGGCCTGGGCTTGTATATTGTAAAAGAAACACTCGAAAAAATCAAGGGGAGAATAAAGGTCCAATCTGAATTGGGAAAAGGATCCACTTTTTCTATTGAACTCCCATCAATATAATTAGAGTTGAGATGCAGCCTCCGTATCTAGTAGCCAGATTATTTCTCCGTTTTTAAGATTGGCGTATGAGGCAGGATACTTTTGCCAATCTCCTTTCCTATTTATGATTTCATTTATAATTCCTGATTTAGATTTACCAGTAACAATAAATACTATCACAGCACTTGAGTTAATTGTTTTGCCCGTAATAGAAATCCTTACTTGTTTACTTTCAGGATGTATACTGGGAGTACATACTTTATCAGTTTCAAAAAGATTGATATTTCCTGGAAAAATAGATGCAATATGACCGTCAGTTCCAAGACCCAATAGGATAAGGTCAAATTTACCCATGTTTGAGTTCAAAATTAATTCATTGTACCGATCAGATTCAGAGATTGGATTATTTTCACCTTGAATGCGATTAATATTTATCTCTGGAATTATAATATGGTCTAATAAAGAGTTCTTTACCATTAGAAAGTTACTCTGAGGATCATAAGGAGGAACCATTCTTTCATCTCCCCAAAAAAGATGAATCTTATTCCAGCGTATGGGTATAGATGCTAGATGAGAATAAATCTTTTCAGGTGTCGAACCTCCTGACAATGCCATAGAAATATCAGACTTATTCGTAAGTTCTATTAATAATTCCGATAAATATGTGGCAATTTCCTTAGGATCTTTGAAGACCTCAATTCTTGCTTTTTTCATAATTCACAGTAAATACCGTCATCAGTTAAGTTTTTACATGGATACCGCCAATCAATTCCTTTACCATCAATTAGATCTATTGCCTGTTCCGGGCCCCAGGTCCCGGAGGGATAACCATATACGGGTATTTTTTTATTCAACTTCCATTCTTTCAAAATAGGATCCACTATAGACCAAGCTTGTTCAACAGCATCACTTCTGGGATAGAGGCTGGCGTCCCCCTGAATAGCGTCCAATAATAGTCTTTCATAAGCCTCAGGAATATAAAAATCGGAATGGTCATGATAGTGAAAATCCATATTTACACTTTTTATTTCATTACCGGAACCAGGAACCTTTATGCCAAATTTTAGCAATATGCCCTCATCTGGTTGTATCCTGAATACAAGAACATTGTCTTTATCTATTTCCTTTTCCCGATCTCCGTACAAAAATTGAGGGATTGATTTAAAATGTATAACTATTTCAGTTACTCGTGTTGGTAGTCTTTTTCCGGTTCTGATATAGAATGGAATCTCTGCCCACCGCCAGTTATCAATAAATAGCTTCATTGCTATATAGGTCTCGGTTTTGGATTGGTCAGATACGCCTTTTTCTGACCTGTATCCGTTCATATAATCACCTCGGACCTTGGATTCAGTATATTGCCCCCTAACAATATTCTTTTTAATATCCTTTTTAGAGAATGGCCGAATTGATTGGAATACTTTAATAGATTCATCCCTGATTGCTTTTGCTGTCATGTTTATTGGTGGTTCCATAGCTACCATTGCCAAGAGATTAAACAGGTGATTTTGAACCATGTCCCTGAGAGCACCAGAACTTTCATAATATCCTCCACGATTTTCAACTCCAATACTTTCAGCAGCAGTTATTTCAATATGATGGATGAAATTACGATTCCATAAGGGTTCGAAGATACTATTAGAGAACCTGGTAGCCAGCAAGTTCTGAACAGTTTCCTTACCAAGGTAATGATCTATTCTGTAAACCTGATCTTCTTTAAAACTCTCATGAATTTTGTTATTTAATTCTATTGATGTTTTAAGATCATACCCAAAAGGTTTCTCAATAATTAATCGTTTAAACGTATTATTATTTTCCCGGTTCAATCCCTGACCGGATAAGCCTGAGGCTATTATCTCAAACATGCTGGGAGGAGTGGATAGGTAAAACAGAAAATTTTCAGGAAATTTATATTGGTTTGAAAGGTTATCCAATTTGATTTTTAAATATTTGTAGTCACTTTGAGATTTGGTATCAATAGGTTGATAGTATACCCGTTTCAGAAACTGTTCTATTTTTTTATTATCACTTTCATTTTTGATATGTTTGTTTTCCCTGACAACAATTTTTCGAAATTCTTCGTCCGTATATTTTGTACGACTCACTCCCAGTATTAAAAAGTTCTCAATTTCTAATAATCCGGTATCATACAAATTAAAAAGTGCCGGGATTAGCTTTCTTGAAGTCAGGTCACCAGATGCTCCAAGTATGGTTAGTATAAATTGGGCGTTTTCTCTCATTTCAAATTTGCTATGTTAATGTGGTTTAATTAATCTCAACTTTCAATTTACTTTTATAGATTCGGCTTAGAATACCAATCACATTAGCAGTAACAATCGTGAATGCTCCGAGAATTTTATTAAAACTCATATCTTCATCCAGCCATATATAGCTAATGGTCATGGTCATAGGAATTATAGCATAAAATATTAAACTGGAAATAGCTGTATGAAGTTTTGTAGTAACATTAATCCATAAACTATGTGCCAGGAAGGTTCCAACCACTCCCAGGTAAAGTAAACTATACCAATCTGTTTGTTTAAGATCAAAATCAAATTTATTTAAGAAGATCAGAAAAAGAGGAATAGCGAATACGTATTGGCCAAATGCTCTTTGTGTGCCAGAAAGTGATTGATTTTTTTGATGAAGAATTGGCAACAACGCAAAAAACAAACCACTAATTATGCTTAAGATCAAGCCCAATGTTATATCATTATTCAGAGAAAATTCGGGTATAATGATATAAGTTCCTATAAATGCAAGAATAATTGCAAAAATATCAATAATTCTAGGTTTCGCTGAGAGGAAAATCCATCCCAGAATAATCAGGTGAATTCCATACGTAGATGCACCTAGAATACCAATCGATGCAGTTGCCATTTTTATACCATAAAAGTACGTTATCCAATGTACGCTGAATACAAATCCGATTAGCATCAATTTTCTGATGTGATATCCACGTACGGGTATTTTCTCTCCTGTGATTATCATATATCCAATAATCAGTACGGAGGCAATAAGTAATCGTACTATTCCAATAGTGAAGGGATTTGCATCCGTATATTTAATAAATACTGGTACGCCAGCCATAAAAAGCAGGGAGAGGGATGCTTCAGCACCAACTTTATAATTGATGGACTTCAAATTGCTAATTAGGGATTAATCTATTATCAAAAATGATCATATTTTAATGATTTTATGGTTAGTATTTGGAAATTTTTACTTCAGATAGAATACCTTCCTTCTATATTATCAGAAAGAAGTACTCAGAAGATTTTCTATTTCTTTCCAATTCTTAACTCTATCATATCGATGCTCATTTATGTTATGAAATGCTGAAAATAATATAGGTTTTCCGTGGAAGGCTTCCAGGTGTCTCGGATGATCATCAATTAAGTAATCTGCCCTAATTATACTTTTATCACCGCAAAAAACAATATTTCGAAAGTCGATATAGGGAAAATAATCCCGAAGCCACAATGCTTTGTCTCGTGGAGCATTGATGTGTTGCATAGTTGCTGAGACAATATAAATTTCATAATTATCCATCAGTTTTAAAAGTACATCCTGGCTATCTTCCATTATTTCAAGGTCTCTGAAAAATCCATCTCTATGAGGGTAGGAGGTTACAATTTCAACATATTCAGGTGGCAATGACTTGCTCAGGAATTTACCTTTAATCGCATCCTGATCCACGACATACCCTGTTTCCTCTTTTAAGGTCTTCAGGACCTTTTTAGTATACTTCGCGAGGACTTCATCCATATCAACTGCGATTCTCTTCATAATGATATTTCAATTGTTAAAACAAGAGTAAAGATGCCAATTAACCGACCTTTAAGTATAAAACATTTTTCACACTTACCTGTTATAAAACATTTTGTATTCATTTAAAAGGCATAAGTATAGATCAATAAAATAATGTAAATTTATAGTATTAATTTGAATAATTTTTTACAGACATTACTTCCGGATTTTTAAAAGTTTCGTAGTGAAATTTCGATTTTTATTAATAATACTATCAATTTTATTGTGTTTAAATTCTTTTAATGGATTAAAAGCGCAAAATCTATCAACGGAAGGAGATGATTTTTGGATAGGATTTATGGAAAACTGGCTTCAGGATCCAGGCAATCCTATTATTCTAGAGGTGTATATTAGTTCTAATGATAGTGCCAGGGCCTTGATAGAAATGCCATTAAAATCTGGTGGATTTCCTCCAATTGATACCCTAGTTCTTCCCGGGAAGACATTAAGAATCGAGATACCAACATATCTTGCGATGTCTACTTTTACAAATAGTCCTGAAAATAACGGGGTGCACATAAGTACCGATGCCGATGTGAGCGTATATGCTATGAATAAGCGGCAATTCAGTGCTGATATGGCTGTAATTCTTCCTACCTATACCTTGGGAAACGATTATATGGTAATATCTCATTGGGAAGATGGCAACAGGAATAATAATGCAAATTCTGATTCAGAATTTTTAATTCTTTCTATTGAAGACAATACAAAAATCGAAATTACTCCATCTTACTTCACCAATAATGGAAAACCAGCAGGCACTCCGTTTGAAATTAGTTTAAATAAGGGACAGACTTATCTGGTCAAGGCAAAAGGGGATTTAACCGGCAGCGCAGTAAAAGCTGTTGCCAATACAGAAAGTGAGTGCAATAAATTTGCTGTATTTGCTGGCAATATGTATACCAAAGTTGGAGAATGTGATCATCCAGATGGTCATGATCATCTTTACGCTCAAATGTATCCTAAATATACCTGGGGGAAGGAATATATTACTGTGGCTTTTTATACAAGAACGGGGGGAGACCATGTTAAAGTGATTGCTTCAGAAGATAATTCCGATATTTATTTAAATGGAAATTTTGTGGACAATCTCCAGTCTGGCGAGTTCCTCTTTTTGCGAGAGTTAGAAGGAGTTAATAGTATAACATCCAATAAAATTATATCTGTGGCTCAATTTAGTAGGAGCCAGGCTTGCGATAATTCCTTTGGGGATCCATTTGTAGTATTAATTAATCCGAATGAACAGGTATTGCATAAAATAACCTTTTTTACACCGGAGATTGCTACTATTAGAAATTACAACTTGAGTATTATTGCCAAAACCAGCGATGTGTCTACCGTGATGCTAAATAATGTCAGTATTTCTCAATACTTCCAATTAGTCCCTGGAAACAATGACTTTTCTTATGCCAGGATATCCGTTAATGCCGGTAATCATACTCTTAAATCGCAGGAAGGAATTATTGCATATGTTTATGGTTATGGAAGTAATGAATCTTTTGGTTATCCTACTGGTGCAGGATTGACTAATCTAAATTTAAATATTAAAGTAGAAGATGAGATAGGAGAGGAAGTGCCGGCTGATAGTATCTGCCATCAAATAGAAACCTGGTTTATACCAGAAACAGAATTTGACTACACTGAATATAAATGGAATTTTGGTGATGGTACAATAATTACAACCAATACGCCCGATTCCGTTGCTCATACCTACGACAAACCAGGAAAATATATTGTAGAACTAACAGGAACCACTGGGTCAACCGGATGTGTTTCAGGAGCTGAGCAAACTAGTGTAATTGTTGTTCGTGTTTTAAAACCAACTGTAAGTATAATTGGCCCCAGATCAATTTGCCCAAATACAAGTGATGTTCTGTATCGTCTTGATAGAGACAACTTGAATTATTCCTGGTTCATTGATGGCGGAATAATAAATACATCATTAAATGATGATTCTATAAAGGTAGATTGGTATGAGTCCAATCCAAATGCCTGGCTGAAAGTACTTGCACATAATAATAGGGGTTGTTATGGAGATACAACTTTAAAACCCATCAAAATAAAGGTTCAACTGGATCCCGACGCACCTTTTGGACCTGATACTCTATGCTCCAATGATATAAGCAAGATATTGTATTCTACATTTGACTTGCAAGGAACCACCTATGAATGGAAAGTTGGTGGTGGTTCAGTTATTGGTGAAAACGGAAATAATACAGTAGAAATTGACTGGGATAGTTGGGGTTATAGTCAAATATGGTTCGAACAACTTAGCATAACGGATACGGTATGTTCCGGCATTTCTGATACTTTAAGTATTTATATTCAAAGAAATCCATCTGAAGAATTAATTATTATCTCAGATAAGTTAGAATACTTAATTGGAGAACCAGCTCTATTTAAATTAGAGACGGACACACTATATCATGTTGCATCCTGGATATTTGATGAAGAAAGAATATTGGATTCTATTGCAATATCCTATACTCCGGAGATTCCATATAATTGCGCCGGAAATTTCAATATATATGCAACAGTATATGATACCTTAGGAATTTGTGACGCCCAAGTTACCGCTAACCATCAGATTCATATAAAAGGTCCTGAAATCGATATAATTCAGGTATCACACGAAAATGATATCCAGGATCATTTGGTATTACAATGGAAAACTACCGAAGCAGAATTTTATGATAAACCGTTTTACCTCTATAGAGATAGTTTTATATTGGATACCTTGTGGAATGTCGGGATACCCTATATTGATAGCCAGGTCAACTCTGATAGTATTATATATGAATATGAGATCTTTACCAATCAGGATTGTCAGGATGCTATTGTAACCAGGGCTCATAACAATATATTGCTTCAATCTGAAATTGATTCTGAAAATTCAGAGGAAGTGGTAATATACTGGAATGCTTATCAAAATTGGAATGCTGGTGTCGATTCTTATGATCTATGGTTAAATGTAGATAATGGTGGTTTTGAACATATAGATAACCTTTCTAAAAATCAGGATGAATATATTTTTGAAAGTAAAGACCTGGGATTTGAGCATTGTTTTAAACTTATAGCTAATGAATCAGCAGGTAATTCAGCGTATTCCTGGTCGAATATAAGCTGTGTGACTTTCGTGCCTTTCCTATTCCCATATAATATCATTACACCCAATAATGATGATAAAAATGAAACTTTCTGGATTGAAAACATAGAACATTATCCCAATTCAGTACTGACCATTTTCAATCGCTGGGGGCAGAAAATATATGAGACAAGAGGTTATGGGAATAACTGGGGAGGGAAATATAATGGCCAGATTCTTCCTAACTCTACCTATTATTATGTATTAGAATTAAACGAACCAAGGGCCGATCGCGAAACAATTAATGGAACCATAACAATTTTAAGATAGAAGCGATTTACAATTCATTTAAGTCTTTTGAAATATAATTCCGTAAAGGCATTTCTACCAACTTCCCGGAATAATATAAATAATCAATAAAGGTATTATAGACATCCCATCTCAAATTCGACTCCATCCTTTGTATTCTTAATAGACTTTTTTGTGCATTTAACAGACCTTTCGGACTTAAATTAATATCCTGGTTCAATAATCTAATTAATTGTTTATCATTTAAATGAGTAGAAGCAAGCTGCCTTTGTTCAAATAAATAACTTAGATCTAGTCGTAATAAATCGCACTGAACCTCCAAAAGGGTTTTTTCTTCGATAATCTCATTTTTATCTTCCATTAGATTAAGCGTTCTACGGTTCAAATCAGGTCTGTCAGGATTGGTAATTGGAATTCTAATGCCAATCTGTACTCCAAAATGTCTTGTAAATTCATCTCCTTTTAACCTGTCATACTCGGCCTGAATATATCCAATGTTTCTTCTGCCTTCAGCTTTTTCAATTCGGATTCGCTGTTCTCCGAGAATGGTTTGCTGCGTTAAATTCTCAATATGAATATTATTAACCGTATCCAGGTTTTCAGGAAACAGGTTCATAATATGCTGTATCTGATCCATACTGATCATATCTATTTGTGATGGATTAATTTCACCAGAAAAAGCATATTGTGAATGAATCCTTAAGATTAATTTGTTGCGATTGTGTTTTAATTGATTTAATTCAAAAACCAGACTTATTAAGTTTTCCTTCTGTTCTATATAATCTGAAACTTCAAAATTAATATCACTAAGTTCCATTTCCAGAATTCTTAATTGATCCTTTTGAAGGAGTATTTCCTTCTCCTTTAAATTGATTTTTTCGATTGAGGATAATATTGACAAAATCAATTGATACCGTTCACGTAATGCTTTATTTAATGCATATTGATATCCAAAGATCAGGCTATTGGTTTCTAACTGATAGTATTTTTTATTTGCCTTGATTTCACTTGGATTCGTAGGTCCAAAACGCAATCTGTAATCATCCTCAATTACATCTATGGTATTAGTTCTGGCTCTGAATTCCACTCTTTGAAGAAAGGGTGATCTATAAGGATTATCACTCAGAAAATCAGTCTTTAACTTATTTTCATTTAATCGTATATCATTTTTAGCATTTGATAAGTATTCATTAACAGAAAATTGGGAATACGAGATTAATGACAAAAAATTTAATCCAATCAACAACAATATGATGAAAAATTTCTTCATGAAATCATTTAGCCCTAACAAACACTTTCTCTCCATTAAGGAACTCATTCTCTCCTGGTATTTCAATGAAGATTTCCTGTCCCCACATTTTCAGCTCCTGATTGATTAATAAACGTGTGGGATAACTAATAATTCTGGATCCTATTTCAATTACTTTTCCTCCAATATGGTAGTTTCTGTTTCCTGATTCAACCTGTACTTCATCTCCGACAACCAAATTATACCTGTTCTTTTCATTCATATAGGCTTTAATGATTGTTGGATTATCCTGGTAAATCGACATAACAGTAGTATAAGGTGGGATTAATTCACCCATCTGGGTATAAATTTCACCAATAGTGCCATTTGTTGGGGAATAATTTTTAAGATAATTTGCTTCCAACTTATATTGCTCCAGTTCCTTTTTTTGCTGTTCAATTCTTAAATTGTATATGTCAATTTCATTCGATTTTTTATCTTCGAGCTGCTTCGTCAATTGATTATAAATGATCTCCTGCTGTGTTTGTTTTTTTACGAGGTAATCAATTCTTGTTTTTAACGCATTTTGATAAATTCCTGAACTATCAGATAAAATATCAACACTTTCAAGGGAAGAAATAATCCCCTTATTCTGTTCATGTTGACTTGTGAGCTGTACCAGTTCTTCTTCGATGCTTTGCATTTCAGAAAAATTATCCAGACTAGTTAATTGAATCTGGTAATTTATATTGGTCATAAACATTTCCTTCTGTTGCAGGATAGAATTCAAATCATTGGTTGCCTTTTCTATATCATACATCAGGTCAGGACGCTCAACTTCTAATAACAATTGACCTTGCTTTACATCCTGACCTGGAATTACATGAATTGATTTAATTTTTACTGCTTTTTGAAAACTAACAGCAAGTCTTTGAGCGTCTACTTCTGCTACAATGGCATCTGATTGTTTTTTATACAAAAGTGAGGCTACAATTAAAACTACAGCAATGATAAACCAGAAAAGAAAAAAGATATTGATTTTTTTCATAACTATACCCTGTCAACCGAACCTCTGTTATTTACTCGTATGTTTGATATTCCTTCCATATTCGATAGTTCCTGGAACAGAATAAATTTATCTGCATCGTTCTTTACAGAAAGCAGGTACTCGTATTTTATCAGTTCATTGCTGCTTCCAAGACTGGTAATTTTGAATGACTCACAAAACATATTGAGTACTTTTTCTACACCAGGAAGATTTAAAGGATCATCCAGTTGGAAAGTTAATGAAGTTTCATATACTGATGACTGCCCGATTGGTGAAAAATATAACACGGTGGACACCATAGTAAAAACGATTGTCCCTGATACAGCAATAGCAAATCCGTAAACCCCGCAACCTATTCCAACAGCAACAGACGCAAAAATATATATTATATTTTTTGGATTATCAAAACGAAATCTGAATCGGATAATTGCTAATGCTCCCAGGATACCTAATCCCCGCGAAAGACTATCCCCAATAGACATCATAATTGTAGCTGCTAGTATAGCAATTAGCACCACTGCCTGGAAAAGATCTTTTGAATAATCAACTCCTCTAAAAGTATATCTATAGGTTAGAGCAATTATTGAACTAAGAACAAATGATAATAATAAAGCAAATCCGGCAGCTTCAATAGATGGAAATTCATAATAAGTCTGCTCCGAAAAAAATTCTTCCATAATTAAAAATTACTCCACAAAAATTTCAGGTCGAAGATATTAAAAAAAATCTGTGTAAATAAATCATTATTAAAAAATTACCTCAAAGATAATCCATGTTGCCTTCTAGAAGATATAAAATTTAAAGAATCACAAAAAGACGATCAATCCACATTAATCAATGATCAAATAAATTCCAATACTAATTGCCTGAATTTCAAATGGTGAAATAGTATGTCCTCATTCATGCTCAACAAAGAAATTATAATATCGGTTGTAAAATTTCAAACACATTCTTTGCTACAATCTCCTGTCCTTGCTTGTTGGGGTGAATTCCATCTGAAAGATTCAGTTCAGGAATTCCTGCTACATCCTCTAAAAGAAAAGGAATAAGCAACGCATTATTTTCCGTTGCAAGATTAGGGAATAATTTTACAAATTCAGAGCTATACTCAGGTCCCATATTAGGTGGCACCATCATTCCCGCAATAACTAGAGTAACATCAGGGTATTTATTTTTTACTTTTTTTAAAATAGCTTGTAGATTTTGTTTTGTCTGATAAAGGGGCAGTCCACGCAATCCGTCATTGGCGCCTAGTTCCAGAATAAATATATCCACATGATTTTTTAATACCCATTCGATTCTACCCAATCCTCCGGCAGACGTTTCCCCACTTAATCCTGCGTTGATCACCTGATATTTTTTGCCACTTTCCCTGATAATTGAATCAAGTATACTCGGATATGAAAATTCAGGATCAAGTCCATATCCTGCAGTTAGGCTGTTGCCATAACAAAGAATTGTTTTTGGGTTTTCTGAAGCATTTATCGGTCTTACAATAAATGAATATGTAAAAAAACTTAATAGAAAAAAGACAGAAATAATTTTTAAAGGCATTTTATAAATCGGTTTTTACTTAATATTTACAAAATTTACGCCAGAAATTAATTAAAATATCATCTAATGAAGAATTAATTCATATTTTAGGTATTAAAATCAAAATAAGCAATAATGAAGGATATACTCCTTGTAAACCACCTGACCAAAAAATTCAAGAGCTCTGATAAGGAGTTGACGGTTTTGAAAGATATTAATTTTGGATTAAAAGAAGGAGAGGGGATATCAATTGTAGGCCCTTCAGGAAGTGGCAAGACTACCCTTCTTGGATTATGTGCCGGGCTGGACCAGCCTTCTGATGGTTCAATCACCTTGATGGATATGCCTTTGGATCGTATGGATGAGGATGACAGGGCTTTTTTACGCAATCAATATGTTGGTTTCATTTTTCAGAGTTTTCATTTACTACCTACCATTAATGCATTAGAGAATGTTATGATCCCTCTTGAAATCAGAGGAGGAAAAAACATTAAGGATAGCGCGAAGTCGTTACTTGAAAGAGTTGGTTTAGAGGAGCGAATGGACCATTATCCTTCTCAGTTGTCGGGAGGCGAGCAACAAAGGGTAGCCATAGCCCGTGCATTTATCACTGAACCTAAGATTTTATTTGCTGATGAACCTACAGGGAACCTCGATGAGGAAACTGCGGATGTTATTGCTGAGCTTATGTTTAAAATAAATGAAGAACAGAAAACCACTTTAGTCCTTGTAACTCATAATCAACAACTCGCAAAACATACTGGCAGAGTGTTGAAACTTGAAAGAGGATTGTTAGTTGAAGATAAACTGGTTTAGGATAGATGAATTTCCAGATTAAAATAAAGCACAAACGAAAATCTGTTTTTCAGGAATACTGGATATGGAAACTGGCTATTAAGGATGCCAGGTATAATTTTAACAGGCTTTTACTCTTTATATCATCTATAGTAATTGGAATTGCCGCACTTGTAGCTATAAACTCTTTCAATATCAATCTCCAAAATGAGATTGAGAATCAATCAAAAGACCTGTTGGGAGCTGATCTGGTAATTGATAGTAATAATAAATCATTTGACAGTACTTTTCTCGCTAACCTGGACACCTTAAAATTCAAAACAGCTGGTGATGCCCGTTTTGCATCGATGGTATATTTTCTTAAAAACAGTGGTACCCGGTTAGTCCAGGTAGTGGCTATCGATGGTTTATTCCCTTTTTATGGAAAGATAGAAATGCAGGATAATGTGGATCCGCAAAATTTTTATCAAGGCAATTCAGCAATGATTGATGAAAGCCTAAGCATACAATATGGAATTGCTGTTAATGATAGTTTGAAATTGGGAAATAAAGTATTTAATATAATGGGGATTGTCACTCAGTTTCCTGGAAAGACAAATATCAGCACAAGTTTTGCCCCTGCAGTGTATATTCCATATAATCTTGTTTTTAAAACAGGATTAATTCAATATGGTAGTCGAATTAATTATAATAAATATCTTCAGGTACCGGATGATCAATTAACCAACTTTTTGGATACCCTTAAACCTGAATTGAAAAGAATGGGGTATTCTTATGATACGGTAGAATCACGAAGAGAGGATTTGGGAAGAGGTTTCCAGAATCTTTATCGATTTTTTAATCTTTTAACTTTTGTAGCCCTGATTCTGGGTAGTATTGGAGTAGCAAGTTCAGTTCATATTTATATACGTGAGAAAAGGATAAGCGCAGCTATACTTAGGTGCATGGGGGCATCAGGTTGGCAAATATTTTATGTGTTTTTTATTCAAATTGCGTTTTTTGGATTATTAGGAACGCTTATCGGGGTAATCCATGGTATAGGAATTCAATTCATATTACCTGTGATTGTTAAAGATTTTTTACCTGTTACCATCTCTACAACCTATGAATGGATGCCTGTATTGGAAGGATTTATACTTGGATTGATCATGTCCTGTTTATTTGCCTTTTTACCACTGTCAAACATTCGCCTGGTTCCTCCTTTATCATTATTCCGATCTGCTGTCGAACGATCAAAAAAACGATCTAAATTTCAGATATTGATTGTTTTATTAATTATTTTGTTCCCCTGGTTATTTGCTGTCTTTCAAACATCAAGTTGGTTATATGGTTCGCTTTTCTTTATTGGAATTGCCCTTACCTTTAGTTGTCTATGGCTTATATCAAGGTTATCCATATATCTGATAAGAAAATATTTCCCTTCAAGATTCAGCTTTATCTGGAGGCAGAGCCTTGCAAATTTATTCAGGCCTAATAATCAGACAAGCATTCTCATTGTTGTTATTGGCCTGGGTGCATTTCTGATTTCTACTTTATATCTCATCCAAAACAGTTTGCTGGAGCAGGTAGAGTTTGTTGGTTCTGATGGTCGATCCAATACAGTTATATTTGATATTCAACCTCATCAGAAAGATGACCTCACAGAATTGGTAAAAGAGTATAATTTACCTGTTCAACAATTGGTTCCGATTATTACTACCCGAATAAAATCTATTAAAGGGAGAACAGTAAAGGAATGGCAGGAGGATACCTCCGCTCATATGTCTAATCGGGCTATGACAAGAGAATATAGGGTAACCTACAGAGATAGCTTAATCTCTTCTGAAAAATTGATTAAAGGGGAATTATACTCTAAGTCAGGGGAGACTGGTGATTCCGTATTTGTTTCGATTTCAGATGGGTTGTCAAATTGGGCAAAGCTTGAGTTGAAGGATGAGCTGACCTTCGATGTACAGGGGGTACCTGTGAAAACTTTTGTGGGAAGTGTCCGAGAGGTTGACTGGCAGCGAATTCAGACTAATTTTATGGTTGTTTTTCCTTTAGGAGTTTTAGAAGAGGCCCCACAATTTAATGTGCTGATAACAAGAATAGACGATAAAGAGATATCTGCAAGGTTTCAGCAAGACCTGGTGAATCAATTTCCGAATGTGTCAGCAATTGACCTTACCTTGATTCTAAATACCTTAGATAGCATTTTTGATAAGGTAGCCATGGTAATTCAATTTATGGCATTATTTAGTGTCGTTACAGGTTTGTTTGTGTTATCTGGGGCAGTGATCAATAGCAAATATGCCAGATTAAGGGATAATGTATTATTACGCACAATTGGCGCAATGAAAAAACAGCTGGTACAAATGACGATTATTGAATATGCATATCTGGGGATTCTGGCAGGACTGACAGGTAGTATCCTTTCTTTAATAGCTAGTTGGGCTCTGTCAATCTATTTCTTTGAGATACTTTTCTTTCCTGACTTATTATCACTCGGAATTATTTTGATCATTATTGTTTCCTTAACAATATTTATTGGATGGATCAATACAAGGTCGGTATTGAATAAGCCACCTCTTGTGATTTTGAGGAAAGAAGTATAATAGGAAAAGCTGTCTTTTACAGGACACCAGTATAATTTGGAATGTCACATACTTCCTGTTGAACCCGATTTCGGGTTGAATAGAATTACGAAACACTATCGGTACAACCCATCGCTCACCCTTTTATTCCCTAAAGGGAGCAAGCGTGTTACGTAGTACTCCAGTGTAGGGGTTATGAGGAAATTATTTCCAGGATTTAATTCCTTTAGAACGATTTCATTCAACTTTAGTTCGGCCAACTACAGCGACATTGATTCTACAGTTCCTCCTAGTCTACTTTCCTCAGCCTTAAAACCCATGAGATGACTTTCCATTGAGGCCTGGATAGTAGAAGTAAGCATATCAGGATCTTCATTAATAACAGCTTTAACGAAATCACTTACAAGCCCCCAATCTCCTCCACCATGACCGGAAGCTGATTTAGTAGCCTTGGTGGCATCCCATATATCTTGTTTGCCACTTGAAAATTGATAGGTAATCAATTTCTTTTCATCCCCAACTATATCTCCGTTTGTGCCAAATATTCGAGTTCTCCTCCCACCATAATGGGTTAAGGCTTCCATCGAAAAAGCAACAGTAACTTTCCCTTCAAATTCGAAATTGGTTACCTGATGATCAACTACGTTATTATCACATTGATAGACGCATCTTCCATAAGGGCCATTTTTCAATTCTCTTAAAATTGTGTCTTCATTTACTTTTTCCAGATTTAAATGTTGCAGCCAGGATCGATCTTTAAGATATATTTTCAATGCAGAGTAGGGGCATTCTTTTTCAACCGGGCAACCATCAGTACACCTCATAGTAGATCCACTGGGTGCACTCTCGCTTCGAAAAAGGGTAAGCGATCCAAAAGAAGAAACTCTCTGACAAGGTTTATTTATAATCCATCTCAAAATATCCGTATCATGACATG
>Ga0316187_10000571_pt1 | contig 29469 bp, 23 predicted proteins | sample CroRivburrow1_MG_FD_204927 | JGI IMG/M metagenome (GOLD analysis project Ga0316187, IMG submission 204927) | Coastal sediment microbial communities from Maine, United States - Cross River worm burrow 1 | ecosystem: Environmental > Aquatic > Marine > Coastal > Sediment | place: USA: Maine... | reverse complement strand
CCCTGCCCCGGGACTAAGCGACGAGGAACAGTCGTTTCTCGACGGTCCGGTGGAACGATTGTGTGCAATGCTGGATGACTGGCAGATTACCTATGAACTCAACGACCTGCCGCGAGAGGTCTGGGAGTTCATGGCCAGGGAGCGGTTCTGGGCCATCAATATTCCAAAAGAATACGGCGGCCTCGAGTTTTCACCGGAGGCCAATTCCGCCATCGTCATGAAAATCTGCTCCCGGAGTGGCACCGCCGGAGTGACGGTCATGGTTCCAAATTCTCTCGGACCTGCCGAACTCCTGCTGCACTACGGCACGGAGTCCCAGAGATCGTATTACCTGCCGCGACTGGCAAGTGGCCAGGAGATACCGTGCTTCGGGCTGACCAATCCGGTGGCTGGCTCTGATGCCGGTGCGATACCGGATTACGGTATCGTCTGCCGTGGGGAGTTCGAGGGAGAGATGGTGCTGGGCCTGAGGCTGAACTGGTACAAGCGCTATATCACTCTCGGTCCAGTGGCAACGCTTCTGGGCCTCGCCTTCAAGGCCTATGACCCGGATCATCTTCTGGGTGACCGGGAAGATCTCGGTATCAGCTGTGCGCTCATCCCCACCGATACTCCGGGAGTACGAATCGGCAGCCGGCATCTGCCGCTCAACGCCGCGTTTCAGAACGGCCCCAACAGCGGAAAGGACGTATTCATCCCGATGGAGCAGGTGATCGGCGGACCCGATCTGCTGGGCAAGGGCTGGCGCATGCTGATGGAATCTCTGGCGGCCGGCCGGGGCATCTCTCTGCCCGCGTCGGGCGTGGCCGCCGCGAAGACGGCCGCGCGCACTACCGGCGCATATGCCAGGATCAGGGAGCAGTTTGGCCTGCCGATCGGAAAGTTCGAAGGTGTTGAAGAAGCGCTGGCCAGGATCGCCGGTACGACCTATACCATGGACGCCGCCCGCCTCCTCACGACCTGTGCCCTTAAGCTCAAGGAAAAGCCCGGAGTTGTCTCGGCAATCGTCAAATACCAGTTGACTGAAGGCGCCCGCGAGGTGATGAATGACGCCATGGACATCCACGGCGGGCGCGGGATCTGCATGGGCCCGAGCAACTACCTCGCCAGGGGCTACCAGCAGATCCCCATTGCGATCACCGTCGAGGGCGCAAACATACTGACCCGCAGTTTGATCATCTTCGGCCAGGGTGCGATGCGCTGCCATCCCTGGTTGCTGGAAGAGATACGGGCCGCGTCGGACGCGGGACCCGGTGCCTTGGACCGATTCGACGGGATACTGCTCGATCACCTGGGCTATACCTCGCTGAACGCCGCACGCGCCCTGATGTTCGGCCTGTCATCCGGACGACTGGCTCCTGCCCCGGCGGGTCGCGGCTCCCTGGCTCGTTACTACCGCGACTTTGCGCGGTACAGCGCGGCGTTCGCACTGCTGTCGGACATCGCGCTGCTGATCCTCGGCGGATCGCTTAAAAGAAAAGAAAAGCTGTCGGGCCGCCTGGCCGACGTGCTCGGCAACCTGTATCTGGGGACGGCTGTTCTGAAGCACTTTGAAAATGCCGGTCGTCCGCCGGACGATCGGGCCCTGGTCGACTGGTCCTGCCAGGTCTGCCTGTACAGGATCCAGACGGCACTGGACGGTGTCCTGCGGAACTTTCCCGTCGCGTTTGTCGCTGTTCTCCTGCGCTGGATGGTGTTTCCTTTCGGGCGCCGGCAGCATTATCCTGATGACGAACTGGGGCATCGCGTGGCCCAGGTCCTGCTTCAGCCATCCGAATCCCGGGACCGGCTCACGGCGGGCATCTACCTGAACGATTATCCGGACGACGTCACCGGATGCCTCGAAGATGCTTTACGCAAGGTAATCGCCACCGAAGATCTACGTCGTCGTCTGAGAAAGGCCGGTCATGTCCCCCCACCCGCCACCGACTATTCCAGATGGTTGCAGGCGATGGCGGACAAGGGGGTGATTACCGCGGACGAGGTTCATGGCCTGGATTCCGCGCATGCCGCCGTTAACAAGGTTATCGCGGTAGATGATTTCGAGGCCGTTGATCCCGGAATGCAGCACTCGTCCGGTGGCGGCGATTGAAGCGGCACCCGTGATGCATGCCGACCAGGAAACAAGAGTCTACCCCGCGGATGCACTGGCAGGCCGGACGGATCTGGACGTCATCGCAGAGTCCGAGGCGCCAACCCTCGACGCGCAGTTCAGGGAACGGGTGCGGCGAAGCGCCGGGCGGATAGCGTATACCGAATTCGACCACTCCACGAATCGCTGGCGAGACTTCACCTGGTCTGAAGTCGGGTCCAGGGTGGCTCGCTGGCAGGCCGCCTTGAGCGCGAGCGGTTTGAAAAAAGGCGATCATGTCGGCGTGAGGATGAAGAACTGCCTCCACTGGGTGGTCTTCGACCAGGCAGCGCTCGGACTCGGGCTGATTGTGGTTCCCCTGTATGCCAATGACCGGGCCGATAATTGCAACTACGTCATCGACCATGCGCATATCAAGCTCCTGCTGGTGGAGAATATGCTGCATTGGCAGGAGCTGGACATCGCTCCCGGTGACACGCCGGGGCTCGAGCGGGTGGTGGTCCTGGAACGCACTGGGACGGCGTTGCCGAGGACAGTGTGTGCGGAAGACTGGTTGCCGGAGTCCGGCCGCGGGCTTGCCCGTGATCTTACCCGTCCGGAGGAACTGGCCACGATCGTATATACCTCCGGCACCACCGGTCGCCCCAAAGGGGTCATGCTGTCCCACCGTAACATCGTCTCCAACGCCCAGAGCGGACTGAGAAGCATCGCGCTGACCCCGGACGACGTCCTGTTATCGTTCCTGCCGTTATCCCATACGCTGGAGCGGACCGTTGGTTACTTTCTTCCGATGTCAGCCGGTGCCCGGCTGGTGTTCAACCGTTCCATCCCTGAACTGGCCGAAGATTTTCTGGAGGTCAAGCCGACCTGCGTGGTGTCGGTTCCCCGCGTCTTCGAGAGGTCCTATGCCGAGATTAAACACAGAATCGAAGAAGGATCCGCTGCGCAAAGGGTGATCTTCAAGGCGGCGGTCGAAACGGGATGGGCACGATTCCAACGGCGGCAGGGCAGGGGACGGTGGTCACCGAGACTGCTTGCCTGGCCTGTGCTCGACACCCTGGTGGCAAGACAGATACGCGACCGTTTCGGTGGGCGATTGAGAGTGGTTATCGTAGGCGGTGCACCGCTGCCTTTTTCAGTCGCAAGAGTGTTCAATGCGCTCGGTGTCACATTGCTGCAGGGCTACGGCTTGACGGAAACCAGCCCGATTCTGTGTACTAATACGATTGATCAGAACCGGCCCGAAACCATCGGCCTGCCCGTGCACGGAGTCCGGATCAGGCTCGGAGGACACGACGAATTGCTGGCAAAGGGTCCGAATGTAATGATGGGTTACTGGCGAAACGACGACGCAACGCGGGAGTCCCTGAGTGACGGCTGGTTTGCATCCGGCGATCAGGCCCGCATCGAACCCGACGGGTTCCTGTCCATTACCGGCAGGCTCAAGGACGTTCTGGTGCTCGCCAACGGTGAAAAAATATCGCCCGCGGACATGGAATCCGCGATAGCCGAGGACCCCCTGTTCGACCAGTCGATGGTGATCGGCGAGCGCATGCCTTTCCTGAGCGCCCTGGTCGTACTGGACCGGAAGGTCTGGGACCGGGTTTCGCGGGGGATGGTGCTGCCGGAAGGAGAAGACGGCGCGCTGCCCGATGAAGAGGTTGAAGAACTTTTGCTCGGACGGATCCGGAAGTGCCTGCATGCATTTCCGGGCTTCGCCAGGATAAGGCGGGTGACCGCCACCCTGGAACCGTGGACGACAGCGAATGGCCTGCTCACGCCGACGCTCAAGCTCAAACGGGCAACCATCAGGGAGAAATTCCAGCTGAACATCGAGAGGATGTATGAGGGACACGAAATCTTCCGGTCGGAGTAGAACCGGTCTCAGAATGCGTCTTGTCCGCCATACTTGTGCATTGGTTGGGCGTTATGGACCGTTCTCCGGTGATCATTTGCTCGACCTGAACCGGGTTCCTCGAATAACTCAGGCCCTGCGCTGACCACCGATCCGCTATATTGAGATAGATTCTGAGGATGTTTTCGGAACGCTGGTCCTGGCTGTCCCGGCATATACTGATCGGTGTCCCTGTGGAGTTGGTGGTGGTCACGATTATCCTGACTACCGTTGCCGGCCTGAACGTGTGGACCGGCGTGGCGATAGCGCTGGCCCTGATTGTCGGGTTCCGCGCTTTGCTGTCCGTGTTTACCTTCGCTATCTCCTGGTGGTTCAATTCCCGCAACGCGGAACCCGCACCGCTGAAACTTCACCAGATGCTCGGCATCCTCGCCAGGGAGACCGGTGCCTTCATAAAGCTGTTTTTCTACTACCACCCGTTCGAACCCCTGTTCAACAACCACGACCCCGGCCCTGGAGTGGTCCTCCCGGAACAGATGCCGGTGCTGTTCGTCCACGGTTTTTACGTGAACGCGGGGTTCTGGATGGAGTACAAGCGTTTTTTTCGGCGCCGTGGATTGGAGGCGTTGTACACCCTTAACCTGGACCCGCCATTTTGTGATATCGACCGGTATGCGGATCAACTCGCGCGACGCATCGTCGAAGTCGGCGCGCTCTCGGGAGGAGAAAAAATCACTCTGGTCGCGCAGAGCATGGGCGGTCTGGTGTGTCGGGCGTACCTGGCCAGGTACGGCAGTGACAGGGTGACCCGACTTATCACCCTCGGCACGCCGCACCACGGGACCTACATGGCCTGTCTGTTGAACGGGCCCAACCTGAAACAGATGCGGCCCGGAAGCCAGTGGCTCCAGAAACTCAACGAGCGTCAGAAGTCATTCGTCTTCTCGAATCACATCAGCGTTCACGACAACATCGTCGTGCCACAGGACAACGCCAGGTTTCCAGGTGCCGACGAGGTCGAGTACCGGGAACTGGGTCACGTCTCCATGGCTTTTTCTCGGGAAATGATGCAGAGGGTATTCGACGAAGTGGCTTCGGGCCGCCAAACACTTGACAAAACAATTTAATGGGCACAAGGTTAAGTAACGTATAAAATCAAGCCGTTGGGCGCCATCCTGAGTGTGCGTAGTGCCACCGCACGGATGGGTCAGCAACTACAGGAGCTATTGCGAAGTGCCTGAAGCGGGGGGAAAAATGAGCAAGAGATCCAGTGTTCTGAATTCGTTTTCCATTGGGTTGTCATCTGCCTGCGTGTTGGCAGCCGGCGCTCTGATGACTACACCGGCGCCGGCATTTCAGTTCGGCAACGCAACCCTCTCAGGCAGCTGGGACAACACGCTGTCCTACGGCATCGCATCCCGGGTTCAGGGTCGGGACCCGGAGCTTCTCGGCCCGGCATCCACCACGTTGCCAAACGGCGATGCCCCACCGGGATCGCTGGGCGGAACGGCTTATTCGGTCAACGGCGACAATGGCAACCTGAATTATGACAAGGGTGTTTTCAGCAACGGATTCAGACTGACCAGCGAACTGGAACTGGAACACGCTTCAGGTTTCGGCGCGTTTGTGCGGGGCCTCGCCTTCTACGATTTCGAGAACGAGGACAACGCGAGGGAAAAAATCGACCTTACCGATGCGGCGCAATCGCTGGTCGGCAGCGACGCCAGACTGCTGGACGCCTACGTGTTCGCCTCGTTCGATATCGGCGGTACGCCGGCCGAAATCCGGCTCGGACGACAGGTGTTGAACTGGGGTGAAAGCACCTTCATCCAGAACGGCATCAGCGTGATCAACCCCATAGACGTAACGCAGATCAGGACCCCCGGCGCCGAACTGCGCAATGCGCTGGAACCCATCGGCATGGTGTGGGGCAGCGTCGGTATCGGGGAGAACGGCACGCTGGAAGGATTCTACGAATACGAGTGGGACGAGACGGATCCCGAGCCGTCAGGTGCTTATTTCAGCACCAACGACTTTGCAACGGACGGGGGCAGCAAACTGATGCTCGGCTTCGGCTCGGTGCCCGACATCGTACCTTTCGGACCGCAAGCCGCGGCCCGCATCGGCGCATCGCCGGTCGGCGTCGCCGTGCCGCGGGGAGATGATGTGGATCCCGAGGACGGCGGTCAGTTTGGCCTGTCCTACCAGGTGTTCATGCCGAACTGGGCTGACACCGAACTGGGATTCCATTTCATCAACTATCACAGCCGCCTGCCTATAATCAGCGCAGTCACCGGCACCCCGCAGGGACTTGGTTCCGGGGACTATGCGGGGAGCGCGCGCTATTTTATCGAGTACCCGGAGGATATTCAGCTGTTCGGCCTGAGCTTCAACACCCAGCTCGGCACCAGCGGCTGGGCGCTGCAGGGGGAGGTCTCCACCAGATTCGACGCGCCACTGCAGGTCGACGACACGGAGCTGCTTTTTGCCGCGCTGTCGCCGCTGGCCATCCCGGAAGCGTTGACCGGCATGCCCGGCGTCGGCACGCTGCTGGCCCAGACCAATCAGGTGGCACCCGGAGGTGTTGGCTTCAATACCGTCATTCCCGGATACATCGAACGCGACGTGAGCCAGCTGCAGATGACCTTCAGCAATGTGTTTCCACAGTTCCTTCGGGCGGATCAATTCGCGCTGATAGGGGAGATTGGCGTTACCTATGTGCACGACATGCCGTCGAAGTCCACGCTCCGGCTCGAGGCCCCGGGCACCTATACCTCCGGTAATCCGGTGCTGACGGCGGCAGGTGTGCAGCCGGCGACGGAGCCCGACAAGTATTTTGCCGATTCGACATCCTGGGGATACCAGATTCGCGGTCGCTTCACCTATAACAATGTCATCGGACCGTGGGCCATAATTCCGGCATTCGCCTGGAGGCAAGACGTTTCGGGGAACTCACCCGGGCCCGGAGGCAACTTCCTGGAGGGCAGGAAGGCATTGACCCTTGGGCTGGGGGCCAACCTGCGCAACGAGTGGACGGCGGAACTCAGCTACACCAGTTTCTTCGGCGCCGGACGTCACAACCTGCTGAATGACCGCGATTTCGTCTCGTTTACGGTCAAGCTGGCGATCTAGGGCGGAAGGGAGATGCATGCAATGAAGAACACCGGACTATTCGAGATTGTTGCGGCCGTCGCGCTGTGTTTGACATCTGCCGCGGCATTGGGTGCGGTATCCGAGAGCGAGGCGCAGCGATTGGGCAGAGACCTGACGCCCATCGGTGGGGAGATGGCAGGCAACGCGGATGGAACCATCCCGCCCTGGGACGGCGGAATCACATCGATACCGCCGGGATTCGAGACGGGAGGCCATCACCCTGACCCGTTTGCGGACGACGAGATCCTGTTCACCATCACCAGAGACAACATGGGCGACTTTGCGGACAGGTTGACCACCGGTCACAAGGCGATGCTTGAGCAGTACGGGGATACCTTCCGGATGCCCGTCTATCCTACCAGGCGGTCGGCCTCCTATCCTGACTACGTGTATGAGGCGACCCGGGCCAATGCGTTAACGGCTGAACTCGTGGACGGCGGCAACGGCGTCGAGGGCGCGATAAAATCGATACCTTTTCCCATACCGCAGAACGGCCTGGAAGTGATCTGGAACCATATACTGCGCTTTCGGGGCGAGAGCGCCCGCCGAATGATCGGTCAGGCACCGGTAACGCGCAATGGAAGCTACACCATGGTGATGCTCCAGGATGAATACTTCGCGCCGTACCATCTTCCGAATGCAGACGAAGCGAAACTCGACAACGTCATCATCATGTTTACCCAACGCGTTACCGCCCCCGCCCGGCTGGCCGGCAACGTCCTGCTGGCGCACGAGACGCTGAATCAGAACAAGCAGCACCGGATGGTATGGCTGTACAACCCGGGACAAAGGCGTGTGCGCCGCGCGCCCAACGTGGCCTTCGACAACCCCGGGACGGCTGCTGACGGCCTTCGCACGAGCGACCAGCTCGACATGTACAACGGCAGTCCGGAGCGCTACAACTGGGAACTGGTCGGCAAGAAGGAAATGATCGTGCCGTACAACGCCTACAAGCTTCACAGCGCCGCTCTGAAATACGAGGACATCGTCCGCCCGCTGCACATGAATCCCGATGTCATGCGCTACGAACTTCACAGAGTTTGGGTGGTGGAAGCGACCCTGAAGGAGGGGATGAGGAACATCTACAAACGCCGCACGTTTTACGTCGACGAGGACTCGTGGCAGGTGCTGGCTGTCGACCAGTACGACAACCGCGACGAACTGTGGCGGGTGTCGGAAGGCCACGCGATGAACTACTACGAGGTCCCCACGTTGTGGACTACGGTCGACGCGCACTACGACCTTCAGATCGGCCGATATGTGGCCGTCGGACTGAACAACCAGGAACAGTTCACTTACGATTTTTCGGCGAAACTTTTGGCAAAGGACTTCACGCCCGGTGCACTGCGCAGGCTAGGACGGCGCTAGTTTCCATCATAAATAGTGGCTCGTTCTTCGGTGCAGGGTGCGGGCCGTTCGAGGACTGGGGCACTGACCGGGTCGCCGCGATGGCTCGCGGGACGCATTTCTAAAGAAGGTCCGGTCACCGGCAGTCGACCAGGACGGGGGTGGCGACTGTGCTTTTGCCTGGCCGCATTCGGGCTCTGGCTTCTCCCGGCATCGAGCCGGGCGGCTCAACCGGAACCGCCGCTGACATCCATCGTCAAACCGCTCGCAGATCGTTCACTGTTGCTCGACGCGGATTATGCCGGCGACGCCATCGTCGCGGTGGGAGATCGTGGCCATGTCCTGATATCGGAAGACGGCGGGGAATCATGGCGGCAGGTCCGGGTGCCGACGCGGGCCATGCTGACCGCAGTATCATTTCATGATGCGGAGCTGGGTGTCGCCGTCGGCCACGATGCTACCGTACTGCGAACCGCCGATGGCGGCAGGTCCTGGCAGCGTGTGTACTTTGAACCCGAAGAGGAAAGACCGTTCCTCGATATCTATTTCCACGATGCCCGCAACGTAATCGCCATCGGCGCTTATGGGTACTTTCTCGAGAGCCGGGACGGCGGAGAGACATGGGAGTCGCGTGAAGTGACCGCGTCCGATCCCGGCGAGGTGGCCGAACCCGTCGATGCCGGAGAAACTTACCCGGAGGATTTTCACTTCAACCGTTTCGCAGTATCGGACCAGGGAAGATGGTACATGGCTGCGGAAGCAGGGAACATATACCGTTCCGATGACCGGGGTGCGACCTGGCAGCGGCTGCCATCGCCCTACGAAGGTTCGTTCATGGGCGTGCTCCCGCTGGCCGGCGAACGGCTGCTGGTTTACGGGCTCCAGGGTACCCTGTTGTTCTCGGAGAACGCAGGCGGCAACTGGCGGCCAGTCGAAACCGGAACGCAGGCGACGCTCGTTAGCGCGGGGATTCTACGCGACGGACGGGTACTGGTAGCCGGCTATTCCGGGTCGGTGCTTATCGCTGACCAGGATCTTGCCGCCATCCGGTTCGTACAGCTTGAACAGCGCATGGGAATCTCCGCCACTCTGCAACTGGAGAGCGGTGACCTGCTGCTGTTTGGAACCGGGGGGATGATGCGGCTGCCCCTGGACACGCTCCGAAAATGAACGGTGACGGAAATCGTGTCGAGTAGCCAATCCGGCATCACCCGCCGCCTCGAGCGAGTGATTTTCGATCACCGTGTGACGGTGGTGGTGTTGTTCGGAGTGTTGACCCTGGTCATGGGGTGGTTCGCAATGCAGCTCAGGGTGGATGCCGGCTTCACCAAACTGTTGCCACTCCAGCACCCGTACATGGAAACATTCGTCGAATACCAGAGTGAGTTCGGCGGCGCCAACCGGGTGCTGGTGGCTCTGATGGCCCGGACGGGCGACATCTTCAATCCGGAATTTTTTGATTCTCTGAGGGCGGCGACGGATGAGGTCTTCTTCCTTCCGGGCGTCGACCGCAGCCGGGTCAAATCACTGTTTACACCCAACGTCAGATTCACCGAGGTGGTGGTCGGCGGGATTTCGGGCGGCAACGTCGTCCCTGCCGACTTCAGGGCCGACGAGCAGGGTCTGGCAACGGTGCGTGAGAACATCCTCAAGGCCGGCATTGTGGGCCGCCTGGTCGCCAACGATTTCACCGGTGCGATCATCAGCGCCGAACTGCTGGAGTTCGATCCGGACAGCGGTGAACGCCTGGATTACGTCGAGGTGTCCAATCTGCTCGAGGAAAAGATCCGGAAAAAATTTGAAAGCGAATCCATCGACGTGGTGATCGATGTTCATATCATCGGCTTCGCCAAAGTCGTTGGCGATATCACCAGCGGTGCCGGCCGGGCGTTGATCTTTTTTCTGATTGCTTTCGTGATCACCTCGATCCTGGTCTATCTTTACTCGCACTCCTACAGGATTACGGGCGCTATCCTGTTGTGCTCCCTGCTCGCGGTGATCTGGCAGCTTGGCCTGCTGCCGCTGCTGGGGTTCGGTCTCGACCCGATGTCGATCCTGGTGCCGTTTCTGGTGTTTGCCATCGCAGTGAGCCACGGCATGCAGATGATCAGCGCCGTCAGGTCCGAGGTTTATATGGGATCGAACTTCGAAACGGGAAGCAGCAACGCATTCCGGCGCCTGCTGCTTCCCGGAACGGTAGCGTTGACCAGTGACACCATCGGTTTTATCACCATCCTTCTCATCGATATCGGGATCATCCGCGAGATGGCGATTACCGCCAGCATCGGCGTCGGCGTCATCATCCTTACCAACCTCGTGTTGCTGCCGGTGGTCGTTTCCTGTATGAAAGGGGAGGAGGACTACCGGAAGCGGTTGGAGCGCAGGGCCCGTAAAATGGGTGTTTTCTGGCGGAAACTGTCGGTGGTGGCCGCACCGCGGGGGTCGGCCGTGGTGCTGGCGGCGGCCTCGGGATTGCTGGTCCTGGGCCTGATCAAAGGCACCGATGTCAAGGTCGGTGACCTGCACCAGGGTGTACCCGAACTGCGTCCCGACTCCCGCTACAACAAGGACACACGCGCCATCACAGACAAGTTCTCCATCGGCGTCGATGTCATGACGGTATTCGCCGAGACCGCACCCGAGGGGTGTATAGACTTCGAGACCATGAACAACATCGACGGGTTCGTATGGCACATGTCCAACGTCCCCGGAGTACAGTCCGTGCTGGCGCTCCCGACGGTGGCAAAGGTGATCAACTCCGGCTGGAACGAGGGCGATCTCAAATGGAGGGTCCTGCCCAGGAACTCGCAAGGGCTGGTCCAGGCCACCAGCCCGGTCGATACCAGCAGCGGTCTGCTCAACAAGGACTGCAGCGTGATGCCGGTGGTGATATTCACCGCGGACCACAAGGCGGAGACGATCAGCCGTATCGTTTCCGAGGTGAAGGACTATGACGGCGGCCCGGGAGGAGAATCGATACGTTACCGGCTTGCGGGCAGCAACGTGGGTGTGATGGCGGCCACCAACGAGGCGGTGCAGGCCGCCCAGTTCCCGATACTGATCTACGTTTATATCGCGGTGATCGCGCTGTGCCTTGTATCGTTTCGCTCGGTTGCCGGCACCATTTGCATCGTCGTGCCACTGGCATTGGTTTCCCTGCTGGCCTATGCGCTGATGAGCTTTCTCGAAATCGGACTGAAGGTCAACACATTGCCGGTGGTGGCGCTGGGCGTGGGCATCGGGGTGGACTACGGAATTTACATTTTCAGCCGATTCCAAAGCCTGCTGGACGAGGGTTACAGTATCGAGGCGGGATACAATACCACCCTGTCCATATCCGGATTCGGTGTGATCTGCACCGGATGCACGCTCGCGATCGGGGTGGCAACCTGGATATTTTCTCCACTGCAATTCCAGGCGGACATGGGGATCCTTCTCACTTTCATGTTTCTTATGAATATGGTGGGCGCTATATTTCTTCTGCCCGCCCTGGCGCGGTGGCTGATGCGCGGCAAGGGCAGGGTGGCGCACCTCGGTGGCTGATGAACTGGGATCCTGGACAATACGAAAAACACGCGCGTTTCGTTTCTGATCTCGGGATGCCCGTTGTAGAACTTCTGCGACCGGTCCCCGGCGAGCACATTCTGGACCTGGGGTGCGGTGATGGGGTGCTGACCCAAAAACTCGTCGAGACCGGCTGTGAAGTGACCGGTGTCGATGCCAGTGAAGAGATGATCGAGGCGGCGAGGGAACGAGGGGTCGAAGCGCGTATTATGGACGGTCAAGCGTTGACGTTTGCAGACGAGTTCGATGCGGTATTCAGCAACGCTGCGCTGCACTGGATGAAGCGGCCCGACCGGGTCATTGCCGGGGTATGGCGGTGCCTCAAAACACCGGGCCGTTTTGTCGGTGAATTCGGCGGCCACGGCAACGTCGCCCATCTCCACCGGGCCCTGCTGGACGCCATGTCGGACCGGGGGATCGCCCGGGACAAAATCGATCCCTGGTATTTCCCCTCGGACGATGAGTACGGCGGCAGGCTGGAGGCGGCGGGATTCACGGTCGAATCCATCGGGCTCATCGATCGTCTCACCCCCCTCCCGACCGGGGTGGCGGGCTGGATCGAATCCGTCGCCCGCCCCTTTCTGGCAGCGGTGGCACCCGACGCCCGGGCAGTTTTGATCAGCGAGGTCGAGGACCGGGTAAGGCCGTACCTGTTCAAGGACGGAGCCTGGTTTGCAGACTATGTGCGCCTGAGATTCAGGGCGCACAAATCCGGCTGAGATTTCCGGCAGCACGGGGGTGAATCCGGCAAAACTTTCGGGAAAGGGTTTTTTGTTTTCAATTACCTGCACTTGATCTGGAACAACACGCAGTGTGCCGGATCGGGGAAAATTAACACGGCACCTCAAAAGAGGTGGATTGGCTCGATCTGTATCGTCTTTGATTCAGTTTGGAGAAGGGTGGCGGTTTTCGGAACCGTCACGTTATTGAAGCTATTGCCTGGAGAGAAAACATGCTGGGAGAATCTCACGATCTTCTTCACGAATTTCCGGAACTCGCGGGGAAGATCGCCGAATTGCGCGAGAGTAACGGTGAGTTCAGGACACTCATGGAGGAATATAACTGGCTCGATGCCCAGATAAGAAACCTCGAGGAGCACGATCAGCCTATCGCAGACGTGCACATGGATGAGATGAAGCGGCGGCGCGTTCAGCTCAAGGATAACTTGTACGATATGTTGCAGGCCGGATAGCGCCTGCCGGGGTTACAGAACGGTCCGGTAAACTCTGCCTGAACCCCCAACCCGGGAGCGGCTGCCAGGTCTAATGCCTGCGGGGTGTGACGTATGGCTGAGGTATTGTGAAATGTGGCTTCAGGCCCGAGGCGCCGGCCACAGCCAGGCCGCGCCGCGGACACCGGAGCTGTCGCCGTGCCGGTTCGGCAGTAGGGGAGTCGTCAGTTCGTCGTTGAATACGTAACTTCCGATCCGCTGCCGGCCGTCAGCGTACAGCGCCTGAACATTCGACATGCCGCCGCCCAGCACGATCGCGTCCGGGTCCAGTATATTGATGACCGTTGCCATGGCCCGGGAAAAGTGGTCGATGTAGCGTTCCATGGTTGAGCGGCTGCGTTCGTCGCCGGTAGCGGCTTGTTGCACAATCTGTTCGGCGGAAACGGCCCCGGCGGTGCCGCCGTCTTCTTTCCACTGCGCCACGAGCCCGGGGCCGGAGAGGTAGGTCTCCACGCACCCCCGGCGGCCGCAGTAGCAGAGTCTGCCGTCCGGCACCAGCGTGTTGTGCCCCCATTCCCCGGCGATGTGCTGCGGCCCCGGGTGCAGCCGTTTGTCGATAACGATTCCGCCGCCAACCCCCGTGCCCATGATGACCCCGAATACCACGCCGTATCCAGCGGCCGCGCCATCGGTCGCCTCGGACAGGGCGAAGCAGTTGGCGTCGTTTTCGACCCGCACCTCCCGTTCGAGCAGGGATTCGAGGTCCTGTTTTAGGGGTCTGCCGTTCAGCGACAGCGTGTTCGAGTTCTTCAACGCGCCGGTGAGTGAGGAGACTGCTCCGGGCGTACCCACGCCCACGCTACAGCGCTCGCCACAGCTGGTTTCCAGATCGACCACGAGCTTGCCTAAAGAATCCAGAATGTCCTGGTAAATACCGCTCCGGGGGGTGGGGATGCGATTTCTGTGGGTAATCCGCCCGGAAGGGTCCATTACAATGCCTTCGATTTTTGTACCGCCCAGGTCGACCCCGATTCGATTCACTTCAGCTGCAACCCGTTACACCAGTTGGCGTAAATGTGGTCAGCTACTTCGTGGGACAGCCGGGCTTTCTCATCGAGGTTTTCCATCATTATTTCCCGCGACTGGACCGTCTCGCAAGGGCCGTGGGACTTGTCCAGATAAAGCGATGCCCAATGTCCCACCGTTTCAGGCAGGACCTCCAGGTGAAATTGCAGGGCCAGGGTATTCCCGCAGTGGAATCCCTGGTTCGGGCAGGTGTCTCGATGGAAAAGCTTCTGCGCGCCCGGGGGCACCGAAAAGGTTTCGTTATGCCACTCGAACACATTCAGGCGCTCAGGCAGCATCCTGCACCATGCGGGCGTCTCGCCGTTGTTGATCACGTCGACCGGCAGCCAGCCGATTTCCTCCGCCGGGCTCCGGGTGACGGTTCCGCCCAGCGCCCTCGCGATGAGTTGTCCGCCGAGACAGTGGCCGAGTATGGGGATGTCCCTCTCGTGAGCGTCCCGTATCAACTCCAGCACCCGGGGTACCCAGGGCAGATCGTCGTTGACACTCATGGCGCCCCCCAGAAAGCAAAGACCCGAAACTCCGTCTATACTGTCGGGTAAAGGTTCGCCCTGGTCTATTTTCAGGATTTCACTGGGAATACGGTGTCTGTCCAGGTAGCGGCCGAAGTAACCGGGCCCGCCCGTTTCTTCGAATCTGAAAATGAGAACTCTGGACATGGTCAATATACTCGGGTCATTTAAATCTGATCGCCGCGCCGGCCGGTGTGTTTCACACGCGTTACTCTGGTGTGGGTTGTTATTTCTCGCTCAAACCGTTTCAGCGGCCACCTCCATAAGTCTGCTGGCGCTGTTCGGCGACAAAGCGCTGTTCCATATCGACGGCGAGCAAAGAATACTTCACACCGGCGAAACAAGTCCAGAAGGCTTGTCCCTGATCAATATCGAGTCCGGCACCGCCGTGATCGAGGTCGACGGCAGGGAAGAGGTCCTCCAGCTTGGATTCGCGACCACGTTCCCCGGGGCGGATCTGGAGCCCGAAGCCGCGTGGAAAAATCCGGAAGAAGTATCGTTGTGGGCGGATCCCAGCGGGTTCTTCTATAGCAGCGGCACGATCAACGGTTTCCCCGTCCGGTTCCTGGTGGATACCGGTGCCACCAGCATTGCCTTCAGCAGCCAACTCGCCGACCGCATGGGTGTCAATTATGCTGACTCGCAGCAGGGCCTTGCCAGTACCGCTGGCGGGATGGCCCCGATGTTCAGGGTCGTCCTCGAAAAAGTGACCGTCGGCGGAATCACCCTACACGACGTCGAGGCGGGCGTGGTGGTAGGCTCGTTCCCGAGAGAGCCGCTCCTCGGCATGTCTTTCCTCGGCCAGCTCGACATGGTGCGGGAGGGCGACAGAATGGACCTCAAGCGCAGATTCTAAAAACTGAGTTAGTGTTCTTCCTTGTCCCGCACGATCTGTGCGTATGCCGAGTGATTATGGATGGACTCGAAATTTTCTGACTCGACAATGTAGCCGGATACGCGTTCGTCCTCGTTCAGCTTCGCCGCCACGTCGCGAACCATGTCTTCCACGAACTTGGGATTGTCGTAGGCCCTTTCGGTGACGTGTTTCTCGTCAACGCGCTTCAGCAGACCGTAGAGTTCGCAGCTGGCCTGTTCCTCGACGATATCGATCAGCTCTTCGATCCAGACAAAACCCTTTGTCTTCACCGTGAGCGTCACGTGCGAGCGCTGGTTGTGGGCACCGTAATCGGAGATGCTCTTGGAACAGGGGCACAAACTGGTCACCGGGACGACAACCTTGGTCAGGATGGTTGCCTTGCCGTTTTCGATCTCGCCGATCAGGGTCACGTCGTAATCCATCGGACTGGCAACGCCGGAAATCGGCGCGCGCTTGGTCACGAAGTAGGGGAAGTTCATCTCGATGTGGCCCTTCTCCGCCTCCAGCCTTTCGGTCATCTCGCGCAGAATGGATTTGAATGATCGCACCGAGATTTCGGATTCCTGTGAGGCGAGGATCTCGACGAACCGCGACATGTGCGTGCCTTTGAAGCTGTGAGGCAGTTCCACGTACATGTTGAAATTTGCGATGGTGTGCTGCTCCCCCGCACTGCGGTCGCTGACGCGCACGGGGTGGCGAATATCCTTGATTCCTACCTTGTCGATAGCAATATTCCGGGTGTCCGGGGTTCCCTGAACGTCCTCAATGTCGACGTTAGCCTTTACTGCAGCTTTGATAACTGACATGGGTTGATCCATTCTGGCATGGGTGATGGAGTTTAAGCAGCTTGTAATATTGGGGCAATAGCGATCAATCCGTTCAGTGCCGTCGATTGACGATCAAATCGGCTATTCTCGTCAGCATATGGGTGTCCGTCCCGAGCTTTTCAAGTGCAGACACCGCCGCGGCGTGGCAGCGGTGCGCCATGTCTTTCGAGGCTTCCAGGCCGATGGTCGACGGGTACGTCGCCTTGGACAGCGCGCGGTCGGCGCCACTGCGCTTGCCCAGCGTCTCGGTGTCGGACTCCTCGTCGAGGATGTCGTCGATGATCTGGAAGGCCAGGCCGATCTGTCCGGCATAGTGCTTCAGCCCGGTAATGGCGCGTGGATCGTTATTTCGGCCGCTTAACGCACCCAGCACGACCGAGGCCTGGATAAGTGCCCCCGTCTTACCGCGGTGCAGTGCATTGAGCTGTTCCAGCGACAGGCTGACGCCCTCCGCCTCGATATCCCGTACCTGTCCCCCAACCATGCCGGCGTGGCCAGCGGCTTTGGCCAGTTCGGACACCATTTGTACGCGCACTTCGGCCGAAGGGGAAATCGCCGTCGGGGCGACCAGGAGTTCGAATGCCAGACTCTGCAGCGCGTCGCCGGCCAGGATCGCGGTTGCTTCGTCGTATGCGATATGACAGGTTGGTTTACCTCGCCGGAGCGCGTCGTCGTCCATGGCCGGCAGATCGTCGTGGACAAGCGAGTAGGCGTGTATCAATTCTACGGCGCAGGCAGGGGTGTCCAGGCAATCCTGGTCCGCACCCACCGTCTGGCCCGCGGCGTATACCAGCATCGCGCGGATTCGCTTGCCGCCGTTCAGGCTGGCATAACGCATGGCCGCGTGCAATCGGGGCGGCTCGGTGTCGGCGGCTGGAAGTACCCGGTCCAGAACTGCCTCGACCCGCAGTTTGTAGTCCCTGAATGGCAGCGTCAGGTCGTTGATGATATTTCCTCGCGGGGATTATCCGTCGGACGGGAAGGGCTCGAGTTTCAATTCCCCGTGCTGCTTCACCAGTTGTTCGACCCTCTGCTCCGCTTGTCTCAGGGTCTTTTCACAAGTCCGGGTCAGGGCCACTCCACGCTCGAAGTCTTGCAGAGACTGTTCGAGGGTCTGGTCACCCTGTTCCATTCTCTCGACCAGCTGCTCGAGTTCCTTCAGATCGCGTTCGAATCCGGACAGGTCTCCCTGCCCGTCGTCATTGTTGTCTGTCTTCCTGGTCACTGCAGAAGTACCCTGAGATTCCTGTCAGGCGCATTGTACGCCACCAGGATTCCTTCCGTAACGACCAGGTTGCCCTGAAGCGTCCGTAATGCGTCCCACGCAGCACCTGAGGTGAAAAAATCTCTTGACACGGTGACCCCCTAATCTTTAGAATGATTCTAAATATTTTTCTGTCAACACAAGTCATACGGGAGTAAATGATGGACCTTAAAGGAAGTAAAACCGAACAAAATCTCAAAGATGCATTCGCCGGCGAATCCCAGGCCAACAGGCGTTACCTGTATTTCGCTGCGAAAGCGGACGTCGAGGGTTACAACGACGTGTCAACCGTCTTTCGTTCCACTGCGGAAGGTGAAACCGGCCACGCGCACGGACACCTCGAGTATCTTGAGGCTGTAGGCGATCCCGCTACCGGTCTGCCCATCGGCGGCACCTCGAACAATCTGAAAGCCGCGATCGCGGGTGAGACCCACGAATACACCGACATGTACCCTGGCATGGCCAAGTCGGCGCGGGACGAAGGTTTCGACGAAATAGCCGACTGGTTTGAAACCCTGGCCAAAGCGGAGCGTTCGCATGCCAACCGTTTTCAGAAAGCTCTGGACGGCCTTGACTAGAACCCGTTGAACCCCGGCCCGCTTTTTTTACCCGCGCCCCGGGAGAGAAATGCAGGCTGCCACCAAAGGCCGGATTCAGTTCCGGCCTTTGTCATTTGAGACCACGAATCAACATGTCTGGACACACCGGTAGCAGCAGAGAGGGCAGCCTGGAGGCGCCCACACGCCACCCACTGGGCTGGAAAGAGGCCTCGTATTACGACGAGGAAAACCTGTTCAAGGAACTCGAGCGCGTATACGACATCTGTCACGGATGCAGGCGGTGTTTCAGTCTGTGCCACGCGTTCCCGACCCTGTTCGACGCCATCGACGAGTCGGAAACCATGGAACTGGACGGGGTGCCGAAGTCGGTCTACTGGGACGTCGTCGACCACTGTTATCTGTGCGACATGTGCTACATGACGAAATGCCCCTACGTGCCCCCGCATGAGTGGAACGTGGATTTTCCTCACCTGATGCTGCGCGCCAAGGCGGTCAAGTACAAGAGTGGGAGGACGAAGGTCAGGGACAAACTGCTCACGAATACAGACACGATCGGTTCACTCGCCGGCATCCCGGTCGTTTCATCGGTGGTCAATGCGTCGCTTGGCAGCGGTGCGATGCGCTCGCTGATCGAGTCGATCGTCGGCGTGCACCATGATGCGCCGGTACCGCGTTACCACCGCAACGCGGCGAAGACCGTAAAGCCGGGATCCTCAGGGGGTGAGGCTGTCGAGGCCGGGCCGACCCGGGGCAAAGTCGCTATCTACGCCACCTGCTACGGAAAATACAATCAGCCGGAACTCGTCTCGGACCTCGTCGCCGTGTTCGAACACAACAACATCCCGGTGACCATCGTCCAGAACGACAAGTGCTGCGGCATGCCCAAGCTGGAACTCGGAGACCTCGACGCCGTCGAAGCGCTCAAGAACAACAATATCCCACGGCTGACAGCACTCATCGACGACGGTTGGGACATCATCTCTCCGATCCCGTCGTGCGTGTTGATGTACAAACAGGAACTGCCGTTGATCTTTCCCGATGACCCTGCAGTCGCCGCGGTGAAGGCGTCCATATTCGATCCATTCGAGTATCTCATGCACCGCCACAAGGCAGGATTGCTGAACACGGATTTCAACACTGATCTCGGCAAGATCGCCTATCAGGTGGCCTGCCACCTGCGGGTACAGAACATCGGCTTGAAGACGCGGGATGTCCTGTCACTGGTGCCCAACACCGAGGTCGAAGTGATCGAAAGGTGTTCAGGCCATGACGGTACCTACGCGGTCAAGAAGGAATTCTACGAGACGGCCCAGAAGATCTGCAAACCGGTGGTGGGCCGCGTGCAGAAAGCGCAGGCCGATTTCTATGCCAGCGACTGCCCCATGGCCGGTGACATGATTGGCCACGGGCTGTCCGACGGCAGCAAACCACGCCATACGATGTCCCTGCTGCGCCAGGCCTACGGATTGTGATACGACAAGTCGACAACCAGACATGAAAAAACTGACTCGTGAAGATCTGTTCTCCCTTGAGGAGTACGCAGAGAAACGCCCGGAATTCCGAAACAAGGTTCTGGACCACAAGAAGGACCGGCAGGTCAGGATCGGAGACCACGCGACCCTGTATTTCGAGGACGCGCTCACCATCCGGTACCAGGTGCAGGAGATGTTGCGGATAGAGAAGATATTCGAGCGCTCCGGTATTGACGAGGAACTGGGCGCCTACAACCCGTTGATTCCGGATGGTACGAATTTCAAGGCCACTTTCATGATCGAGTACCCCGACGTGGACGAGCGCCGCGAGGCGTTGTCCAGGCTGATCGATATCGAGGATCGGGTCTGGGTCCGGGCCGACGGGACGGACAAGGTCTACGCCGTTGCCGACGAAGACCTCGAGCGTGCGACAGCCGACAAGACCTCGGCAGTTCACTTCCTTCGATTTGAACTCCCCCGTGAGATTATCGACAGCATTCGTGCTGGCGCGGCCTTCGGATTCGGGATCGACCACCCGAACTACACTGAGGAAAATTTCCCGTTGCCGGAACCGGGCCGGAAGTCGCTGGCGGCGGACCTGGACGCAGGTTGATTTCCATACATCCTTCATCCTGAACTTCTCCCCTCGGGCTGAGAAGGACACAGGGCTGCGTCTGGACTTGCAATCCGACGTTCTCCCCTCGGAGGGAGAGGGAAACCAAATCACGTTCGTCTTTTTAGTCTCTGCGCTCCCGGAGGGAGAGAGGTTTCCGCTTTTTCCCTCTCCCTCCGGGAGAGGGCAGGGTGAGGGCATCTTTTATCTTTTCACAATAGTCATTATCATGTTCGCCCCAGGGATCGGACCACGCATGTGTTTTTGATGTTGCCTCACGCTCAATGATCAACTCCTCGTACGACTCCTCCGCCATCGAGGTTCTGTCCGGCCTCGAGCCTGTCAGAAAGCGGCCCGGAATGTATACCGAGACCGAACGGCCCAACCACCTCATCCAGGAAGTTGTCGACAACAGCGTCGACGAGGCGATTTCGGGGTATGCCGGTGTCATCCAGGTTGTGCTCCATGACGACGGGTCAATCAGCGTGGCGGACGACGGACGGGGAATGCCGGTCGACATCCACAAGGAGGAGAAGGTGAGCGGCGTGGAAGTGGTGATGACGCGTTTGCACGCCGGTGGAAAATTTTCCAACAAAAATTACCGTTTCTCCGGCGGTCTGCACGGCGTCGGTGTCTCGGTGGTCAACGCCCTTTCGAAGAGGCTCGATGTATGGGTGCGAAGGGGAGGGACCGAATACAAGATGTCATTTGCCGGAGGACAGAAGCGGTCGGAGCTGAAGCCTGTGCGCAGCGTCGGCCAGCGCAACACCGGTACCATCATTCGTTTCTGGCCCGACGAGCAGTTTTTCGACACTCTCAGGATAAACCTCGGCCGGCTGAAACACGCTCTGCGGGCCAAGGCCGTCCTCTGTCCCGGGCTCACGGTCAGTTTCAGGGATGAGAAGAACCCCAGCAACGACGAAGAGTGGGTCTACGAGGACGGGCTACAGGACTATCTCCAGAGTCACCTGGAGTACGGCGATCCTATTCCCGAGGAACCTGTCATCGGTCATCACGAGAGCCAGGAACAGATGATTGACTGGGCGGTGTTGTGGCTTGCGGACGGCGCTCAGGACGTAGCCGAGAGCTACGTCAATCTGATTCCTACGGTTCAGGGCGGCACCCACGTCAGCGGATTCAAGGCAGGCCTCACTGACGCATTGCGAGAGTTCTGCGACAACCGGGATCTGCTGCCCAGGAGCGTCAAACTTACCGCGGACGATATCTGGGCCCGCTGCAATTTCATCCTGTCCGTGCGGTTGAAAGATCCCCAGTTCACAGGGCAGACCAAGGACCGTTTGTCTTCCAGGGATACCGCGGTATTCGTCCAGGGCGTAATCAAGGACGAGTTCAGCCTCTGGTTGAACCGGCATATTGCCGTTGGTGAGCGCATTGCCGCGGTTGCCATCGAGAATGCGCAGGCGCGATTGCGAGCGGGCAAGCGGGTCACCCGCAAGAAGGTCACCACCGGACCGGCGCTGCCGGGCAAGCTTGCCGACTGCAGTAGCCAGGACCTGGAGCAGACCGAACTGTTCCTGGTCGAGGGCGATTCCGCGGGCGGATCGGCGAAGCAGGCCCGGGACCGCCGGTACCAGGCCATCATGCCGCTGCGGGGTAAGATCCTTAACACCTGGGAAGTCGATTCCGCGGAGGTGCTGGCCTCACAGGAAGTTCACGACATCGCGATTGCGCTGGGAGTGGACCCCGGGTCCGCCGAAATGGACGGGCTGCGCTACGGCAAAGTATGCATCCTGGCGGACGCGGATTCCGACGGCGCGCACATCGCAACCCTGCTGTGCGCGCTTTTCGTCAGACACTTTCGTCCCCTGGTGGAAGCGGGCCGCGTTCATGTCTCCATGCCCCCTCTATATCGGATCGACGTCGGTAAGGAGGTGTTCTATGCCCTGGATGATGAGGAGAAGGCCCGGATCCAGGATCGCATAGATTCCGAGCGCATCAGGGGCAAGGTCAACGTCCAGCGGTTTAAGGGCCTGGGTGAGATGAACCCCCTGCAATTGCGGGAAACCGTGATGGATCCCGCAACGCGCAGGCTGGTTCGAATGGAGGTGGCGCCCGGCGACAATACGGTAAAGATGATGGATATGATGCTTGCCCGGAAGCGCGTGGCCGACCGCAAGATCTGGCTGAGCAAGAACGGCGACCAGGTCAACGTCACCTGATGCCTGCCTTCCGTAAATAGCAACCGGTAATACCATGCCCAGAAAATCATCTTCCCGGAAAAGCAAAGGGTCCCGCAGTGAGCCGGTGATCCCGGAGACCGAGATCCTCGGACTGCCCGTGGCTAATTTTGCCGAGCGGGCCTATCTCCACTATTCCATGTACGTCATCCTCGACCGGGCACTGCCGTTTATCGGTGACGGGCTCAAACCGGTGCAGCGCCGGATCGTTTACGCGATGTCGGAACTGGGGTTGCATTCGGCGGCCAAGTTCAAGAAGTCCGCGCGCACTGTGGGTGACGTCATCGGCAAGTTTCATCCCCACGGTGACAGCGCCTGCTACGAGGCGATGGTACTGATGGCGCAGGATTTTACCTATCGCTATCCGCTCATCGACGGGCAGGGCAACTGGGGGTCATCCGACGATCCCAAGTCCTTCGCTGCAATGCGCTACACGGAATCCAGGTTGACCCGCTACGCCAATGCACTGCTCAACGAACTGGGACAGGGGACCGTTGAGTGGGTGCCGAACTTCGACGGTACACTCGATGAACCGAAGGTCCTGCCCGCGCGCCTGCCCAATGTCCTCCTGAACGGAGGCTCCGGCATTGCAGTCGGGATGGCGACGGATATACCGCCTCACAATATCAGGGAGGTGGTATCGGCGTGTGTTCGCCTGCTCGAATCCCCCGGCGCTACGATCGCGGACCTGTGTCAGCATATCGAGGGCCCCGACTATCCCACGCACGCGGAGATCGTAACGCCGAGGAGTGAGATCAGACAGATCTACGAAACGGGCATGGGTTCCATACGGCAGCGGGCGACGTGGTCCCGTGAAGAAGGCAACGTGGTGATCAACGCGCTGCCGCATCAGGTCTCGGGGTCGAAGGTGCTGGAGCAGATCGCAGCCCAAATGAACGCCAAAAAACTCCCCCTGGTCTCGGACCTCCGCGATGAGTCGGATCATGAAAACCCGATCCGACTCGTGATCGAGCCGCGGTCCAATCGCGTCGATCTGGACGCGTTGCTGGATCACCTGTTCGCAACCACGGACCTGGAGCGGAGCTATCGGGTGAACATGAACATGATCGGCCTGGATGGCAAGCCCCGCGTGTTCGATCTCAGATCGCTGCTCAAGCAGTGGCTCGAGTTCAGGACCGGCACCGTAAGGCGGCGGCTCGAATGGCGCCTGGAACGGGTGGTTAAGCGACTTCACATCCTGGAAGGCTACCTGACCGCCTACCTCAATATCGATGAGGTGATTCACATCGTCCGCACCGAGGACGAACCAAAGCCCGTGCTCATGCAACGCTTCCGTCTAAGCGACGAACAGGCCGAAGCGATCCTGGAACTGAAGCTGCGAAACCTGGCAAAACTGGAAGAGATGCGGATCAGGGGACAGCAGGATGAATTGAGCAGCGAGCGCGACTATCTGCAGAAGACGCTCGCATCAGGGGCACGCCTGAAGAGGCTGGTGCGGGATGAACTGCTCGCGGATGCCGAGGAGTTCGGCGATGCGAGGCGCTCACCCATTGTGGAGCGCTCGGCGGCGAAGGCGATGGATCAAAACGACCTCATCCCGTCCGAGCCGATCACCGTAGTGTTGTCGAAAAAGGGGTGGGTGCGCGCGGCAAAGGGTCACGATATCGATCCCCTAACTCTGAACTACAAGACGGGAGACGCCTACCTGCATGCGGCGCACGGGCGCACCAACCAGCAGGTCGTGTGTCTGGACTCTACCGGACGCACCTACACCGTGGCGGCCCACGGCCTCCCGTCGGCACGCAGCCAGGGCGAGCCCCTGAGCAGTACGCTGAACCCGCCGGCGGGGGCCACGTTTGCCGGCGTCATGATGGGCGCGGACGAGGATCTCTACCTGCTGGCGACCAACGCGGGGTACGGGTTCATCGCACCCCTCGGCGAGATGTACACCAAGAACAGGAAAGGCAAGAGTTCCCTGACGGTGCCATCCGGTGCCAGCGTGCTGACCCCCCAGCGGGTCTACGACCTCGAGGAGGACAGGGTCGCGGTGGTGACAACCGGCGGCTACCTGCTGGTGTATGCGGCACGGGAACTGCCCGTGATGAATCGGGGACGGGGTGTCAAACTGATCAACATCCCGCTCAGGAAAAGGCAGGCGGGCGAAGAATTTGTTTACGTCGCCACCACATTCCAGGAGGGTGACAGCATCGTGATTTTTTCGGGGAAAAGGCACTTCCGTCTGAAACCCAGAGACATCGAGCACTACGCCGGTGAACGCGGAAGGCGGGGAAGAAAATTGCCCCGCGGCTTTCAGCACGTTCAGGGAATGACAATTGAGTAGAAACAGTGCGAATGGAGAAGGATCGATGGTTAAAACGACCAATCGTAAATTACCGCGTGCCCGTCGGACAGATGCAATTCAACCGTTCTACGCCATGGAGGTGCTCGACAAGGCATGGCGCATGGCGGCCGGTGGGCGCGACGTCATCCACCTGGAGGTCGGCGAACCGGATTTCGACAGCCCCGCGGCCGTGGTCAAGGCGGGCCGGGCGGCGCTGAAGCAGGGCCATACCAAATACACCCCGGCCATGGGCATACCTGAATTGAGGTCGGCGATCGCGAAAACTTACCCGCGGGTATGCCGCCCGCCCGCTGGACGAGTTGCGGTAACGCCGGGTTCATCAGGTGCCTTGATGCTGGCGTTCGGAGTGATGATCGACCCGGGGGATGAGGTGCTGCTCGCAGACCCGGGATATCCGTGCAACAGCAACTTCATCAGATTGTTCGGTGGGACGCCCAGACTGATCCCCACCGACGCATCAACGAACTATCAGTTGACCGCCGATCTCATCCGGCGCAACTGGCAGGAGCGGACGCGGGCCGTGCTCATTGCCTCTCCCTCGAATCCCACGGGTACCATCGTGCCCGCCGAAGAAATGACGGCGATTGTCAGGGCGGTCGAGGACCTGGGGGGCGTGTGCGTCGTCGACGAGATTTATCACGGCCTGACCTACGGTGTGGGCGTGCGCAGCGCGCTCTACGATTCCCCCGACGTGTTCGTGGTCAACAGTTTTTCGAAGTACTATGGCATGACGGGCTGGCGCATCGGCTGGCTGGTGTGCCCGGAGCAGTATGTCGACGACGTTACGAAGTTTGCGCAGAACCTCTACATTTCCACCAGCGCACCGGCCCAGTACGCCGCGTTGGCTGCGCTGACGCCGAAAGTAGAAAAGGAATGCAGGCGGAGAAAACGCATATTCAGGGAGCGCAGGGACTTTATCGTACCTGCACTCCGGAACATCGGCTTCGAAATCCCCGTGGTGCCGCAGGGTGCATTCTACGTCTACGCCGATATCAGCCGGTTCAGCAGCGACAGTGAGGAGTTCGCGATGGCGGTATTGGACCAGACCGGTGTCGCGCTTACCCCGGGCAGGGATTTCGGTGAGTACCGGCACCGGCAGCACGTACGCCTGTCCTACGCCAATACACTGGAAAAGCTGCAGGATGCCGCATCCCGGCTGGCGAAATTCGTCGGCGGGAAATAAGCGTCAGCGCCGTCGATCGAACGAGCGCGATCATCAGGTAGTCGACACGGGTCCGACCGCGGCGGTCGGTTCCTGACTGAACATCCGGGCCGGTGGTATCCGGCGGACGTCAGTGTCGTTGTGTTATTCGGGGATTATGCCGTTTCCCCCGGAGAGAACCCATGGAACCGGAGTAGAGCCGGACAATTGATCGAAGCATCATTGTGCAAAAGCAGAGATCAAACTATACGCCTGGCCTACTCCGATTCATCTGCCCCGGGCTCAGCCGTTGGGGATTCTGAATCGCGGCTGCTGGCTAAGCAGACGAACCACCTCGGCGCCGACATGGTACTTGAAATCGCCGGCATCAGTGGGTGACGCCGAGTGATAGTGGCCAATGGCAAGCCAAAGATCCTCTTCCTGGTTCCACTGATTACGCAGGATACCGGCACCTATACGGAGGTTGCTCACGGGATCCAGCGCTCGGGAAGGATCGCCAAGAAAGTCTTGAAAACGACGCCAGTTGACCTGCATCAGTCCTACACCGATGTTGGAGATTCCAAGCTCTAAAAAATGGTCCAGGGCCGCCTGGGCCGCTTCCCTGGTCGGATAGTGCCTGCGCTCACCTGCGATCGTGAGAGTCCATGGCCAGGGCCTGTTGCCCTCCTCAGTTGTGCCACGTTTTGCGGATTCAGCACAGGCGACGGCGTACAGTACAACCGCGGGCACCTCGAACTCTTCTGCCACCTTCTGAAATGTTTCATCCGGAACTGAATCAGCAAAACTCCAAAACGGGACAAGGAGGAATAACGATAGATAAACTTTTGCCATGCTTTTGATTCTATTCATAACCCATACCTCGATGGTCGTTTTACGAAATGGCGTCATCCAGAGGAGACAGCCGACTGGCAGCAATGCAGTTCACATACCACCTGGATCGCAATTCTCTACAGTTTCGAGTTATGCGTATGTGAGAATTACCACGATCGCCGTGAGGAAAGGAATTTGTTATCAGATCCTGTGCGTCGTCGGCCGGCCAGGGGAACGACAGTAAACAGAACGGCCGGTCACGCGTTCTCTCTGGGAACCATGATGAAACGCTGCATCAGACATCGATCTCCGCAGATGTATGGGGCTGGAACGATGGTCATACTTCATGGGGTGGAATTAAGACGATCTTTCCAGGGAACTTCTTCGCGGAGAAATATTCCTGGGCCTTGCCGATCTCCGACAATGGCAACGTTTTCGAAACAAGTGGTTTTACCTGTCCACTGTTGACGAGTGCGATCAGTTCTGAAAATACCGCTTGTGATGTGAAGGAACACCCGTAGATGGTAAGGTCGTTCAAATATACGGTCCGCAAATCGGCTTCAACGATAGGGCCTGCGATTGCACCTGAAGTCGCGTAGCGCCCACCCGGCTTTAATGCGTCGATGAAGTCCGGCCATCTTGTGCCACCGACAACATCGACAGTCACCGTGAACGCCCCTGTCTTCAGTTCCGCGTCCCTGTCCAGAACCACATCAGCCCCGGCGGCCCTAACCGCCTCTGCCTTGTTGTGTCCGGCCAGGGCCGTAATGTGCGCGCCTCGCAGCCTGGCAATTTCGACTGCCGCGAGGCCGACGCCTCCGGAAGCTCCGGTGATCAGTACGCGATCGCCCGACGCTACATCCGCCCGGCTCAACAGATTAAAGGCGGTTCCATGTGCACAGGGGATAGCGGCTATCTCTACATCAGTCAAGGGTGCAGAACTCACGTCATAAAGCTGGTGTGCAGGGAGTACGCAATATTGGGCAAAGGCTCCATCGAACTCCGACCCGATAGAGGAAAACCGCGTTGGCGCGTCGTCCGTCGGGTTCGGCTGGTTTGTAGGGCAGGTGACCCGCATACCCAAAGAAACGTTTGTCACACCTTCACCCAGCGCCACCACCTCTCCACATAGATCGCCACCCTGGATAAGTGGAAAGGACAGTGCGCCGGACCACCCGCCCGCTTCTATCTCAGAATCCGGACTCACGCCTTCTGTGCTTTTGTTAACGTCCTTCGAATACCACCCGATGCGGGTATTGATGTCGGTGTTGTTTACCCCGGCTGCCAACACTTTGACTAATGCGTCACCAGCGCCGGGCCGCGGCGTCTCGATCGCATCGTTCCATACGAGCTTCTCAGGTCCGCCGTGACCTGTGAGCTGGACTCCCTTCATATATTTTGGTGGCAGCATGGTGGCTCTCTTTTGTTTTCGTAGGGTCTTCGCGGTTCAATTGTAACGAGGCCGGTGATAGATGAGAATGATTTGTCACCGAACCTGTTTTCAAAAATATTTCAAAACGCGCTGCTGTAGATCGCATATAGCACGGCGTAGCGTGCGGCCTTGCCGATCGCGGTAAGTATGAGGAATACCGGAAAGCGGACTTTCATCACCCCGGCGATGAACGTCAGTGCGTCGCCGCCCACCGGCAGCCAGGCCAGGAGCAGGCTCCAGACGCCGTATTTTTGGAACCAGGATTGGCCGCGATGCAGCGACTCGGGCTTGAACGGAAACCAGGCACGGTTTTCGAAACCGGTCAGATAGCGCCCGATGGCCCAGTTGACCGCCGCGCCCAGTGTGTTGCCTGCGGTAGCAACCAGCCACACCATCAGCGGCTGGAGACCTTCTCTGAGCAGGGCGATGAAAGTAATTTCAGAATAAAACGGCAGCAGCGTGGCGGCGCCAAAAGCGCTCACGAACAGTAGCAGGTAGCCCATCGCGTTTACTCGTCCTGAAGCCGTGCCAACAGCATGTCGAACGCCTTGACGGCACTGGCAAAAGCCGCGAACAGTTTGCGCTGATTTCGGAAATAGGGCATGTCTTCCGGGTGCCACTGGACACTGACCACGAATTCGTGGTCCGGGGTTTCAACTGCCTGAGTGAAACCTTCGACATCGATCGCGGTACACCGCAGCGGTTTGGCATTCGTGTCGTGGGGGTCTACGCGCTGCACGGTACGGCGGCATCAACCAGGAAACGGGGACAAGTAGTTTTCCCGGTCCAGCAAGTTGATCCGCCACCGCGCGAGCCGCTCGTTGTGGAACGTGCCGTTAGTGAAGCCCCCAATCAGGCGGTCGGAGTTTTCTCCATCGGTCGCCAGTTCCAGCTGTCTTATGCGATGGAGATGGAGTCATCCAGGTAGACGTCCTGGATTGCGTTCAGCAATTCGATGCCTTCCGCCATCGGCTTCTGGAACGCTTTTCTCCCGGAGATCAATCCCATGCCGCCGCCGCGCTTGTTGATCACGGCGGTTCGGACCGCCTGGTGCAGATCGTCCTTGCCCGAGGCGCCCCCTGAGTTGATCAAGCCGATGCGTCCCATGTAGCAATTGGCGACCTGATAGCGCACGAGGTCTATGGGATGGT
>Ga0316187_10000568_pt1 | contig 29517 bp, 32 predicted proteins | sample CroRivburrow1_MG_FD_204927 | JGI IMG/M metagenome (GOLD analysis project Ga0316187, IMG submission 204927) | Coastal sediment microbial communities from Maine, United States - Cross River worm burrow 1 | ecosystem: Environmental > Aquatic > Marine > Coastal > Sediment | place: USA: Maine... | reverse complement strand
TGACATTACCGTTCATGATCGGCTTCGGCCTGGTAAGCGCTGCCCTGTATTCGGCACTCGCGGGATTCGGCACGCCCACAGTCCGCTCGGTTCTGATGCTGCTTACTGCCATGTCGGCCCTGCTGCTGGCGAGGGCTATTCACCCCTCTCGGGCCTGGTTGATCAGTCTGACCCTTATCCTGCTGGCTGATCCTTTTGCGCCATTGAATGCAGGTTTCTGGTTCAGTTTCACCGCAGTTGCCGCATTGCTGATTGCTTTTCTGCCACGCACCGGCGAAATCGGCGGATTCCGGACTGCGCTGATTGCCCAGGCATCGGTCATCGTTACCTTGCTTCCCATGACCACTTTGCTGTTCAACTCGTTTACACCCTCGGCGTTTCTCGCCAACCTGTTCGCCATCCCCTGGGTCAGCATGATGGTGGTTCCCCCGGTGCTTGGCGGTCTGCTGCTGTCCCCCTTTTCGGAAGTCGCAACCGGCATGCTGTGGACGTTCGCTGGAGAGGCATCGTCCTTGCTGTTTTCAGTACTGGATTGGGTGGATCAAGTCCAGGGGGAGCTGCCTGTTCTCGCGCCGCCTTCCAGGGTTCAGGTGCTGTTGGCACTGGCAGGAGCAGTTGTGCTCTGGCTTCCTCCTGGCCTGAGCTTTCGCTGGATGGGCTTATTTCTCCTGTTACCCCTGTTTTTACCCGTTGGCAATCGCACTTCGCCGGAGACCCTTGAGATCGAAGTGCTGGATGCGGGGCAGGGTACGGCCATATTGCTCAATGCCGGAAATCAAACACTGCTCTACGACTCTGGCCCAGGAGATGGAAAAGGGCATGACCTGGTCAACAGCGTCATTTCACCCGCCCTGGCTGTCCGGGGCGAGGACACGCTGAGCCACGTGATCATCAGTCATGCCGATCTGGATCATGCAGGCGGTCTTGGCAGCTTGCTGGACCGGTATGGCAATGCGAAGTATCTCGGGAACCTGAATGATCCCGAACAACCGGTATTGCCCTGCCTGGCGCCTCACAGGTGGTCCTGGCCGGGGGTCAATTTCCAGGTTCTTCATCCCGGGCCGGGTTTGCCTTACCTGGGCAACGACAGCTCCTGTGTCCTGAGCGCGAGCGGGCGGAACTTTCGAATTTTGTTGAGTGGCGACATTTCCAGTGGGATAGAGAACCGTTTGATACTCGACGAAGTTCAGCCACATAGCGTCGTGCTGGTCCCACACCATGGCAGCAAGTCCTCCTCCAGCATCCCATTCATTCGGCAGATTGCGCCGGATGCCGCTATCGCAACGGCGGGTCTTGGCAACCGCTTTGATTTTCCCCGCCCGGAAGTCCGCTCCCGCTATGACAGGTTCGGCTCAGAATTCTGGTCTACTGGCGATTGCGGAGCGCTGCAAATCACGTTCAATGCAGACGGAAATTTTCGTGCCACCAGCGCGAGGCGGGTCAGGAACCGCATCTGGCGCTGGCCTGCAGCGCCTAATTGCCCGTAGCGACTTCATAGCGCCTTAGGTATCATTTGGACTCTCAGTCAATGGAGTGATGAAACGTGCTGGAAATTATCCTTGCCGGTGGCTGGTTGATGGCCCCGATTATTTTGTGTTCCATACTGTCTTTGACCATTATCGCCGAAAGGTTCTGGGCTTTGCGGCGTAGCAACGTCGTTCCGCAGGGGCTCGGTCAACAAGTTGAAGAATGGGCTGCCCGGCACGAACTCGACCGTCGCCATATCGATCAACTCAAATCCGACTCAGCCCTCGGAAAGGTCCTGGCCGCCGCGCTGGTCAACCGGCACCGGTCGCGAGACCTGATCAAGGAAGCCGTGGAGGACACCGGAAGACATGTCGTTTACCAGTTGGAGCGCTTTCTCAACACCCTGGGCACCATCGCCGGTATCTCACCATTGCTCGGTTTGCTTGGAACAGTCATCGGCATGATCAAGGTTTTTTCGGCGATAATGGCCCATGGTGTCGGGAATGCCAACCAGTTGGCCGGTGGCATTTCGGAAGCCCTCATCACAACCGCCGCCGGGCTGACGGTCGCCATCCCCAGCTTTTTCTTCTACCGTTATTTCAAGGGCCAGGTCGAAGCCTATGTCGTGTCAATGGAAGAGCAGGCCATCAATCTCATCGAAGCGATAGATCGAGGCAATGTGGCACAGCTCAGATCCGGCATACCCGGAGGGTAACGGTTGAAACTGCAGAACCACATCAAGGAAGAACCAACCGTCGACCTCACTTCACTGATCGATGTCGTGTTCCTGCTGCTCATTTTTTTCATGGTCAGTACGACCTTTGAACGGCAGGCCTTAATGAAAGTCGACCTGCCGGAGGCCAGCGTGGTGGAGGACCGGGCTGAAGTACCCGACAGTCTCGAGCTGGTGATAGACAACGAAGGGCGGATGTTCCTCAATGACCAGCGGCTGGTTGACAGCGAAGCCCGGACCATCCGGGCGGCCATCGAGCAAGCTGCCGGAGATAACCGGACCATCCCCCTTATCCTGAGAGCCGATCGCCAGACGCCTCACCACCACGTGGTTACAGCGATGGATGTGGCTGCGCAACTCGGATTTTCAAACCTGTCCATTGCAACAGATCGCAGCGACGGTTAGCTCCATGGCGGAAATTGAATCAACCAGTGAACCGTTAGCGGTCTATAAAAGGCTGTGGAGCTACACCAGGCGTTACCGTTGGATGTTTTTGCTGGGCATCGCCGGTGTCAGCGTTGACGCCAGTACACAGGCGATTTTCATCAAGGGCATGGAGCCGCTGATCGACCGGGTCTTTGTTGGCAAGGACTCCGACTATGGGGTTTTTCTGGCCGGTGTCATCTTTCTGATAGCCATGATTCGCATGGTGGGAAATTTTGTTGGCATGTATGGCATGGAGTGGGTCGGGCGCCGAATCATTGCGGATTTGCGCCAGGAGCTTTTCAACCGGTACGTGTCTTTGCCGGCCACATTTTTTGACACACACAGCTCTGGCGAATTGATATCCAAGCTAACCTACAACAGCGAACAGGTGGCGCAAGCGGCAACGCATTCAGTCGTAGCGGCTATCCGCGATGTCATGCTGATCATTTTTCTGCTCAGTGTCATGATCATAACCAGCGCCCGGCTGACGCTCGTCATGCTGGTGCTCGTGCCCGTTGTAGGCCTGATGGTTTCTTTTATCAGCAAGCGCTTCAGGAAGATTTCCCACCGAATTCAGAACATGATGGGCAATGTTTCCCATGTGACCGAGGAAGCCGTCATAGGGCATCAGGTCATCAAGGTGTTCCAGGGACAGGAAACAGAAAAGGAGCGCTTCCAGAGGGCCAACGAGAAAACCCGGCGATTGCATATGCGCATGCGGGCCACCCACCTTATGGGATCTTCGCTCCTGCAAATGGCCGCAGGACTGGCGCTGGTCATGCTGATGCTGATCGCAACCCGGCCCGCCATGCTCAATGAAATTTCAGCCGGAACATTTACGGCTATTTTCACCGCAATGATCGCCTCGATACCGCCACTGAAACGCATGACCAGTGTGCAGTCCCAGATACAAAGGGGTATTGCTGCAGCCGACAGTATTTTCCAGGTTCTGGACACAGAACCGGAGATCAACGAGGGCAGCTATTCGATTCAAAAGGTAAGGGGCGAAATCGAATTCCATAACGTCAGTTTCGGCTATGCTTCGAGTGAGAAGCCGGTACTGACCGATATCAGTTTTACGATGCCCGCCGGCACGGTAACCGCGCTGGTGGGTCGATCAGGCAGCGGTAAAACCACGCTGGCGGGCCTGTTGCCCCGGTTTTACACCGATTATGAGGGTCACATCACGCTGGACGGCCATGAACTCGCTGATTATTCACTCGATAATCTACGCAGTCATGTATCGCTGGTCAGCCAGCAGGTCGTTCTGTTTAACGACACGGTGGCCGGAAACATCGCTTATGGGTCGCTGGCCAGTAAGACGCCCGAGGAAATCGAGAAAGCCGCGACACAGGCACATGCGATGGAATTCATCCGTGAACTGCCTGGTGGCTTACAAACCCTGGTAGGGGAAAACGGTGTCCTTCTGTCAGGAGGGCAGCGCCAGCGTATAGCCATTGCAAGGGCCCTGTTGAAAGATTCCCCGGTTATGATTCTGGATGAAGCCACGTCCGCACTGGACAGTGAATCGGAACGTGTAATCCAGGAGGCTCTGTCAGAGGTCGTCAAGCACCGGACGACCCTGGTTATTGCACACCGTCTGTCCACCATTGAAAACGCCGACCAGGTCATCGTTCTGGAGCAGGGCAGGGTCGTGGAGTCAGGGACTCACGACGAACTCCTCGCCAGAGACCAGGTTTATGCCAGGCTCTATCACAATCAGTTCAGAGACGAAACATGCGCGCCGGACTCGAATCCAGACTGAACGCAATATGGTATGAAAACCAGGCCGCGCCCTGGTGGTTGAGAGCGCTGGTTCCGTTATACAAGGCGGGTAATCGCCTGGACCGCTGGTGGAAACTGAAGCATCAGCCCGAGGATCTGAAGTCGGTTTTCATCATCGTTGTGGGCAACATCACTGCGGGTGGAAGTGGCAAAACTCCTTTAGTGATCAAACTATGCCAGATCCTTCGGCGGGCCGGTTACCGGCCGGGTGTGATCAGCAGAGGTTACGGCCGAAAGGATGGCAGCCTGCGCCTGGTCAGTCTGGCCTCTGACCCTGGTGCGGTGGGTGATGAACCATTACTGATCGCCCAGCGTGCCGGCGTGCCGGTTATTGTCGCCAACGATCGCTGCGAGGCGGCACGCAAGCTGGTGCAACAGGACATCAACGTGATCATTTCAGATGATGGCCTGCAGCACTACCGCTTACCGCGTAAGCTGGAAATGTGTGTCGTCGATGGCAGCCGCGGTTTTGGTAACGGCAAGTTGATTCCCGCGGGACCACTGAGGGAACCCCTGGACCGCCTCGGGTCTTTCGATCAGATCATCGTCAATGGAGAATCCGCTGCACTTCCCAGTGAGTTGCCCTTCATTCCGATGACCTTTGTAGCCGGACTGCTGCGTTCCCTGGAAAGCGGTCAGAGCTGGCGGCTTGCACAATTCGGGGGCTGCAAGGCCAACGCGGTTGCCGGTGTTGGAAATCCTGCGCGCTTTTTCAATTTGTTGCATCATGCCCGCATCAAAACCACAGAGCATATTTTCCCGGACCATCATGTTTTTTCAGCAGACGACTTCAAATCCATGGACCCGACCTTACCCATCCTGATGACGGAGAAGGACGCGGTGAAGTGCAGGAGCCTCGGTCTCAAGAATGCCTGGTCCCTTTCAGTCGATGCCGTCCTGCCCTGGGAATGGGAAAATGATCTGCTTGAGAAGGTCGCACTGGAAGTCAGCAGGGAAGGGGCGGTGGAATGACGTCTCCTTATCATATTGTTATTCCTGCGCGCCTTGCATCGCAGAGACTCCCCAATAAGCCGCTGGCGGAAATCGCTGGCCGCACCCTCATCGAACATGTATACCGGCGGGCCTGCGAGGCGAATGCAGAATCGGTCATCATTGCGACGGATTCCGAAGAAATTCACCAGAGGGCTGAAGCCTTCGGCGCGGTGGCGCTGATCACTTCCGCCGAACATGTAAGCGGCAGTGACCGCCTGGCCGAGTGTGTTGAGAAGATGGGCTGGGATGAAAAAACGCTGATCGTGAATCTGCAAGGCGACGAACCACTGATGCCGGCAGCATGCCTGGACCAGGTAGCAGAGCTGCTGCAGGCCGCTCCCGATGCGGCTGCTGCCAGCCTGTTCTATCCCATTCACAGCGCCAGGGAGATCAATGACAGCAACGTGGTGAAAGTGGTCGTGGATTCATCAGGCCGCGCACTGTACTTCAGTCGCGCCGTGATCCCCCACGCACGGGGTAAGAGCATTGAAGAGGCACTGGCCGGGGGTTTCAGCTGGAAAAGGCACGTTGGCCTGTACGCCTACCGGGCAGGTGCACTCCGGGCCTTTTCAAAAATGAAGCCCGGTGACTTGGAAGACATCGAAAAGCTGGAACAGCTCAGGTTCCTGGAAGCAGGCTATCGCATGGTGCTGGCCAGTGCTGTTGCATTCATTCCCGCCGGAGTGGATACGCCTGACGATCTTGACCGGGTCAGAAGGGCGCTCGCAGTGACTGACTGATTTCCAGCATGTCAAAAACCAGCAAGCAACCGTTTGACGGCAAAGCAGTGGCGGCCAGGTTGCCGACACGTCCCGGTATCTACCTGATGAAAGATGCCGACGACACCCCCTTGTATGTGGGGAAAGCAAAAAATCTGCGTAAGCGCGTCGGCAGCTACTTTGATGCACGCCCTAAGGTGGACCGAATCATGCGGATGGTTGCCCGCATCTGCCAGATCGAAGTGAGCCTGACCCGGACCGAGGGCGAGGCTTTGCTGCTGGAAAACGAGTGGATCAAATCACTCAAGCCCCGCTATAACGTGCTGTTGCGGGATGACAAGTCATACCCTCTGATCGTCTTCAACACCGACCATAATTTCCCCCGGATTGCTTTTCATCGCGGGGCGCAGGACCGGAACAAGACTTATTTCGGCCCTTTCCCGTCGGCCTCTTCCGTCCGAGAAAGCATCAACCTGATTCAAAAACTTTTCCGCATCAGAAATTGCGAGGACAGCTATTTTTCACACCGCGCCCGGCCTTGCCTTCAATACCAGATTCGACGATGCACTGCGCCCTGCGTTGACCTTGTCGACAGAAAGGACTACGACGAACAAGTGAAGGACGCCATGCTGTTTCTGCAGGGAAGAAATCAAAAGGTCATGACCCGCATGATCGCCCGCATGGAGCAGGCTGCCGATAAGCTGGAGTTCGAGACAGCAGCCATGTTTCGAGACCAGATCAATGCGCTGAAGCAAATGCAGGCACAGCAGTTTGTGTCCGGCAAGCAACCGGATATCGATTTCATCGCGCTGTACCAGGAAATGTCGCAGGCCTGTGTTCAGCTGGTGTCCGTGCGGGGCGGCCGTAACCTGGGGCAGAGGAACTTTTTTCCGAGTCAGACGGAAGGCCATTCTGCAGCCGAAGTACTGGAAGCGTTCCTGGGCCAGTACTATCGAAAAAGGAGTCCTCCCCCGGATATCGTGATCTCGCAATCGCTGGAAAACGAAAAATTGCTGGTCGATGTGTTTTCCGAAGCCACTGGCCACAAGGTCAGGATTCAGTCACATCCAAGAGGGCAAAGAAGGAAGATGGTCGAGTCCGCGCAGCAAAACGCCCGGCAGGCTCTGCAGATGCGCTTGGCCGGCAAGGCCAATATGACCGCCCAATTCGATGCTTTGCAGAACGTGCTGGGCCTGGAGGAGGCGCCCGCTTCGGTGGAGTGTTTCGATATATCCCACACTGCCGGCAACCAGACGGTAGGTTCCTGCGTGGTCTTCGATGCCGACGGACCGGTTAAATCACGCTACCGGCGCTATAACCTGAAGGGAATTACGCCCGGCGACGACTATGCCGCCATGCACCAGGTGCTGACCCGGCGCTACGGGCGCATTCAGGCAGAAGAGGGCATGTTGCCCGATCTGCTGATCATCGATGGCGGAAAAGGCCAGCTAAGCCAGGCCATGGATGTGCTCGCTGAATTCGGTCTGAACGGCATTCCAATGGTCGGTATTGCCAAGGGAAGGTCAAGGCGGGCCGGGCATGAGGAGTGGATTACCGCCTCGCCCGCGCGCAGCCTGAGGCCGGGCCCGGAATCTCCGGCATCGCATCTTGTGCAGCAGATCAGGGATGAAGCACACCGGTTTGCGATCACCGGCCACCGGGGGCAACGCCAGAAAGCCGCAACCAAATCCAGACTGGAAAGAATCCCCGGTATCGGGGCCGGACGACGACGCGCATTGCTGACTCATTTTGGTGGATTACAAGGGGTCATGAAGGCCGGAATAGAGGAATTGTCCAGCGTGCCCGGTATCAGCAAACACCTCGCCGAGGAGATCTATCGGTCACTGCACTGAAACCCGATGTCTGCGATAATGGGGATGCTTTCCGACTGAGTAGAATACCGATCATGCACATGACCGTCCCGACCATGCTTACCCTGCTGCGTATCGCCCTGGTACCGGTCCTGGTGCTTTTCTTTTACCTGCCGTATCACTGGTCCAATATGGCTTCCGTCGTGACCTTCGTTCTGGCGGCCGTGACCGATATCGCGGACGGTTATATCGCGAGGAAAACAGGACAGACTTCAAGCTTCGGTGCATTTCTGGATCCGGTGGCCGACAAGATCATGGTCTCAACCGCCCTGGTTCTGCTGGTTCAGCGGCAGGAAACGTACCAGGCCGTATTCGCTATAGCTGCTGCCATTATCATCGGCCGGGAAATTACCATTTCGGCCCTGCGTGAATGGATGTCGGAAATCGGGGAGCGGGCCCTGGTCAACGTCAGCTGGGTGGGCAAACTGAAAACCGGTTTTCAGATGACTGCGATCGGCTTCCTGCTGTATCACGACAATATGGGCTTCATCCCCATTGCGTTGATTGGTGAGATTCTACTCTACACCGCGGCCGCCCTGACGTTATGGTCCATGTGGACTTACCTGGAATCGGCATGGCCTGTGATCAGCGACACCAGGCACCATATGGCGGAAGGCAAGCCTTCTGAAGATGTTAATGACTGAGAGCGCCCGGGCTGCGTTGCGGCGAAAAACACCCACGGTCAGCATTGGCCAGGTCAAAGTGGGTAGTGAGCACCCGATTGTCGTGCAGTCGATGACAAATACGGACACCGCAGACGCAAAATCCACGGCACAGCAGGTGGCCCAGCTGGCGCGTGCCGGCTCCGAACTGGTGAGGATCACCGTCAACACGCTGGAAGCTGCGGCCGCCGTTCCGGAAATTCAGAAGCGGCTGGACATGATGTCCTGCGATGTGCCGCTGATTGGCGATTTCCACTACAACGGGCACCAGCTGCTGAAGGAAGTGCCCGAGTGTGCGGCCATCCTGGCCAAGTACCGGATCAACCCAGGCAATGTGGGCTTTGGCAGGAAAAAGGATGACCAGTTCGCCACGATCATCGAGCAGGCTATCGAATACAGCAAGCCGGTCCGAATCGGTGTGAACTGGGGTAGCCTGGACGCCCGCTTACTGGCCCGGTTGATGGACGAAAACGCGGCACTGAGTCAGCCGCTGGATGCCGCTGTGGTCATGCGCGAAGCGCTGATCTCCTCGGCCATAGAGAGTGCTGCGCAGGCCGAGGCTCTGGGTTTACCGCATGACCGGATCATTCTTTCCTGCAAGGTCAGTGACGTACAGGACCTGATCAGTGTGTACCGGGCGCTGGCCACTCGCTGTGACTACCCCTTGCACCTGGGACTGACCGAGGCCGGAATGGGCAGCAAAGGCATTGTGTCCTCAACAGCAGCGATGGCTGTGCTGCTGCAGCAAGGCGTCGGGGACACCATCCGAATTTCGCTGACCCCGGAACCGGACCAGTCCCGAACGGATGAAGTCATCGTTGCACAGGAACTGTTACAGAGCATGGGGCTGAGAGCCTTCACTCCCATGGTGACCGCCTGCCCGGGTTGTGGCCGCACAACCAGTACTTTTTTCCAGTCGCTGGCAAAGGACGTACAGGAGTTCGTGCGTGGACGGATGCCGGAATGGAAACTGCAGTATGAAGGGGTGGAGAACCTGTCTCTCGCCGTCATGGGGTGTATCGTTAATGGCCCTGGTGAAAGCCGGCACGCCGATATCGGTATCAGCTTGCCCGGAACCGGTGAGGCGCCATCAGCCCCGGTATTCATCGATGGCGAAAAACACCTGACTCTTCGCGGGGAAGGTGTGTCGGGTGAGTTTCTCGAACTGATCGAAAACTATGTTAAGACCCACTACCCGGCGCGCATCAAGGACAATGCATCCTGAGTCATGGTTCGCCTGAGACGTAACCGCCTCGCCCACCAGGCAGATCGTCACCTGCTGTACCAGGATTCTGTCCAGGACACCGAAACGGAAATTGATTTTGTCCAGGAAACCTGGGAAGCACTGCGCAGCCGCCCGCCTGAACTATTACGCGAGGATTTTTGCGGCACGGCCAACACGGCCTGTGAATGGGTCAGGCGCGGGGCTGGTCATTACGCCATCGGTGTCGATCTGGACGAGGAAGTCCTGCAATGGGGGGAGTTGCATAACCTGTCTCAACTGAGCGACGAGCAGCAATCGCGAATCCAGCTGTTGCACGAAAATGTGCTGAATACCGATCCGGGCCTGGCCGACATCGTGCTCGCGATGAATTTCAGCTATTACCTGTTTCTGAAGCGGGAAGATCTCCTCGATTACTTCCGTAGTGTGCATGCCGGACTAATGGATGACGGCATCTTGTTTCTCGACGCTTACGGCGGTTACGATGCGCCGCGTGAAATAGAAGAAGAAAGGGAGTGTGAGGGATTCACCTACATCTGGGAGCAGGCGTCGTTCAATCCGATCGATGCCACCATGACCTGTCATATCCACTTTGAATTTCCCGACCGATCCAGAATGGACAAGGCTTTCAGTTACCACTGGCGGCTTTGGACCCTGCCGGAAATCCGTGAATTGCTGGACGAAGCCGGCTTCAGTGAAATCACCGTTTACTGGGAAGGCACAGACAAGGAAAACAACGAGGGAAACGGTATCTACGAGCCGGCGGAAGTGGGGGACGCTGATCCAGGGTGGGTTTGCTACGTTGTTGCGCAGCGGTAAACCTGCTCACCAAGTTTGAATTGTGAAACCGGGCCTTCCGGATCGGCCGGGGCGATCGCGAACAGGTAAGTAGAACCCTGGTCGTCGATCACTGAATCGATGACGGTTCCTTTTACCCAGGCTTCATCTCGATTCAGTTCCACGCGTTGCAACGCAGCCACGCTCAATTCTTCTTTTACGGTGAGAATGACCGGTTTGCGTTTGACTTTGCCCAAATAATGGGCGCGCGCCACGATTTCCTGTCCTGGGTAGCAACCCTTTGTGAAGCTGACTGCCCCCAGCTGATCGTAGCCCAGCATCTGTGGAATGAATTTTTCGGTGGTTTCGGCGCTCAGCCAACTGACCTGGTTAATCATTTCCCTGGCCCTGAAACTTCGGCCACCCCCGGAGACATCCAGATGGGGTTCTGTAATCATGTATCGCAGGCCGGTTGCTCCGGGCGTGAATACCTGATTATCTGAGGCCGGGTCCTGTGCCTGCAGCCCATATACCACCCGTGTCTCATCGAGAGCGAATTCAACCCGGGTGCGAAAAACAAACATGCGCAACCGCTGAAGCATTCCTGGCAGCAAATCGGCTGAGCCACTGACCAGGAATTCGTCTTCGGTCCTGCAAACCAGCAGCAGTCCATAGACCTGGCCACGGGGTGAGCAGTAGCAGGCAAAGGTTGAGTTTCCGGGCTGCAACTCACTGATGTCGGCACTGAGTTGAGCCTGCAAAAAGCCCTCGGCCTCTTCGCCGGTAAAGTGCGCTGTTTTCAGATAATCGAGTGCTTCCATGGCTTATTCCCGGGGTGTTGGCGTCTGACCTTAATCAGAGTTGGGCATTGTATACAAAAGTAATTAGGGATGAAGCCTTTTTACGCCTTGAATAACTCGGTCCGAGTCAGTAGTCTTTCGGGGTTGACCCGTCTGCAAGAGATACCCATGACACAAAAGCAGAGACCTCTCTCCCCGTTCATGATCGGGCCGTATTACAAGCCCCAGCTGACGTCCCTGATGTCCATCACGCACAGGGCCACCGGTGTGTTTCTCAGCGTGATCGGTGCGCCGCTTCTTTTGTGGTGGCTGATTGCCGTCGGTAGCGGTCCGGGCGCTTACGAATCGATGCAGTCATACCTCGGCGGATGGCTTGGAACGCTGGTCGTGATTGCCTCGGTTTTCTGTCTGAGCTTTCACTGTCTCAATGGGCTCCGCCACCTGGTGTGGGATACAGGTAGAGCGCTGGACATCAAGACGGCCTATGCACTGGGCTGGGCTGTGCTGGTTGGCAGCCTTTTGTTAAGCGTCCTTTTACTGGGAGCGCTGCTATGAGTATGACGAATCCCCTGGCAAAAGCACGAGGCATGGGAAGCGCCAAAGAGGGTGTGCACCACTGGTATGCGCAACGGGCCTCGGCGCTGCTGTTGATCGTATTGGTAAGCTGGCTTATTTACTCTATGTTCCGTCTTTCCGGTGCAGATTATGAAGCAGCGCGGGCGTTTGTTTCACAACCTGTAAACGCCGCATTCGCGAGCCTGCTGATCGTGACCTTGTTTTACCATGCGATGCTGGGATTGCAGGTTGTAATCGAAGACTATGTTCACCACCCGGTGCTCGAAGTGGTTTTCTATTTTCTATCCAGGGCCGGTGCATTTTTTGGCATGGCGCTGGGTATCATATATTTGCTGAAACTGGCGCTGGGGGCCTGATTGATGAGTCATTCCTACACACTGCAGGAACACAAATACGATGTCGTCGTCGTTGGCGCAGGTGGCGCCGGGCTGAGGGCGACCATGGGGGTGGCGGCGAAAGGCCTGTCCACAGCCTGCATTACCAAGGTTTTTCCAACCCGCAGCCACACGGTTGCGGCACAGGGTGGCATGTCCGCCGCGCTGGGGAACATGGGAGAAGACGACTGGCGCTGGCACATGTACGACACGATCAAGGGGTCGGACTGGCTGGGCGACCAGGACGCCATCGAATACATGTGCAGGGAAGCGGTGCCTTCCGTGATCGAACTGGAACACTTTGGAGTGCCATTTTCGCGCACGGAGGACGGACGCATCTACCAGCGTCCCTTCGGCGGCATGACAACCCATTATGGCGAAGGCACAGCCCAACGAACCTGCGCCGCTGCAGATCGCACCGGTCATGCGATTTTGCATACCCTCTATCAGCAGTCCCTGAAGCATGACGCGACCTTCTATATCGAATATTTCGCCATTGACCTGTTGATGGATGAGTCCGGCGCCTGCCGCGGCGTTCTGGCCTGGGATCTGGCTGAAGGCACGCTGCATCTGTTTCGGGCCCATGCGGTTATCCTGGCCACCGGCGGTTATGGCCGCAGTTATTTTTCCGCCACTTCCGCCCATACGTGCACCGGTGATGGAAACGGAATGGTGTTGAGGGCCGGTTTGCCGCTGCAGGACATGGAATTCGTGCAATTTCACCCCACCGGAATCTACGGAGCGGGTTGCCTGATTACCGAAGGCGTGCGTGGCGAGGGCGGTTTTCTCACCAATTCAGAAGGCGAGCGTTTCATGGAACGTTATGCCCCCAATGCCAAGGATCTGGCATCACGTGACGTGGTCAGCCGTTCCATGACCATAGAAATCCGCGAGGGCAGGGGAGTCGGTCCGAAAAAAGATCATATTTACCTGAATCTGCAGCACCTGGGTGCAGATGTGATTAACGAGCGTCTGCCGGGAATCTCCGAAAGCGCAAAGATATTTGCGGGCGTGGACACCACAACCGAGCCCATCCCGGTACTGCCCACGGTGCATTACAACATGGGTGGAATTCCTACCAATTACATGGGTGAAGTCGTTACGCTCCAGGATGGTGACCCTGATACCGTAGTGCCTGGTCTGTTCGCCATTGGTGAAGCAGCCTGTGTTTCGGTCCACGGCGCCAATCGTCTCGGTTCCAATTCATTGCTAGACCTGATTGTATTTGGCAGAGCGGTTGCTCAAAAGTGTTCCGAGGTCATTGAACCGGGCGCCCGCCACCCGGAATTTCCACAGGCTACCCTGGACGCTCTGCTCGGCGATTTTGACAGTCTGCGCAACGCAGATGGGCCCAACAGCACTGCAGAGATCCGCAGTGAAATGCAATCCGTCATGCAAAATAACGCAGCAGTATTCCGGACAGGTGAAGTGCTTGAAGAAGGAAGCCAGTTGATCAGCGACGTATACAACAACTTCACCCAGGTGGGTGTGACCGATCGCTCACTGATCTGGAATTCCGACCTGGTTGAAACACTGGAACTCAGGAACCTGCTGGGTTGCGCGGTCACTACCATGAAATCTGCGGAGAACCGCAAGGAAAGCCGTGGAGCGCACGCGCGTGAGGATTACCCTGACCGCGATGATGAACACTGGCACAAGCACACGCTGTCCTGGATGGATCTGGCAGGAAACGTTTCGCTGGGCTACCGTCCGGTGCATATGTACACGCTAACGGACGATGTCGAAGTTGTTCCGCCTAAGGCGAGGGTTTACTGATATGGCTGAATTCCAACTACCCAAGCATTCGCGCATTGGCAAAGGCAAGACGTTCAAGGCGCCTTCCGGGGCAAGCAATGTCAAGGTTTTTCGCGTGTACCGCTGGAGCCCGGATGACGACAGTAATCCAACCATCGATCTTTTTGAGGTTGACCTGGACAGCTGTGGGCCGATGGTTCTGGACGCGATCATCAAGATCAAGAACGAGATCGACCCAACCCTGACTTTCAGACGCTCCTGCCGGGAGGGCATCTGCGGTTCCTGTGCCATGAACATCGATGGTACCAATACATTGGCCTGCACGAAGCCCATTGCAGAGATCAAGGGGGATGTGAAGATCAATCCGCTGCCGCATTTGCCGGTCGTCAAGGACATCGTCCCTGATCTGTCCCATTTCTATGCGCAGTACGCCACTATCCGGCCCTGGATTCGGACGCAAAGCACTACGCCACCCGATCGCGAGCGGCTGCAATCCAAGGAGGATAGGGAAAAACTCGACGGTTTATACGAATGCATTCTGTGCGCCTGCTGCTCAACGTCATGCCCCAGTTACTGGTGGAACGGCGATCGCTACCTCGGTCCAGCCATATTGTTGCAGGCTTACCGGTGGCTGGCTGATTCCCGCGATGAAGCCACAGGCGATCGGCTCGATGACCTGGAAGATCCTTTCCGTCTTTATCGCTGTCACACCATCATGAACTGCACCAAGACCTGTCCCAAGGGCCTCAATCCGGCCAGGGCAATCGCTGAAACGAAGAAGATGCTGATGACCCGCAGGGGCATATGAGCCGTCCAGGGTTATGGCAGGTGTCGAACGCGTCAGAAAGTTGAAGTGGCTTTGCCGTCGCGGCATGAAAGAGCTGGATATCCTGCTGGAACGATTCGTGAAAGAAAACGAGGCTTCTTTGGGCAACGGTTCATGGCCGGAATTCGAAGCCATGCTGGCAACCGAGGACGATGTGCTGTGGGACTGGTTTCAGAACCCGGCAGAGTCCGATGCCGAATACTCCCGCCTGCTGATGACCATAAGCCGTGGCTCGGGCTGATTACCTGGAACTCCGCTTTGGCATGGCTCGCTGGGCCAGGCTGTTCCATCTGATGCTTTCGGCTCTTGGCATTCTTGCAGTGTTGATCTCACCTGCCGCGTGGACTTGGAAGCTGGGCGTCTGTTGTGTGCTCGTGAGCACTGCAATTGTCATTGTGAGGAACGGATTCGACCGGCAGCCAGTCGGGCTGATCCGGGTCTTTCGGGATGGCACCACCCTGTATTTTGCCAATGACAAAAAAAGAGTGTTCGGCACCCTGGCGCGGAATCAATGGGTCAGCCGCTGGATCTGCTCCCTGGGTGTCTATCCGGCAAAACATGCCGGAAAGCAGTTTTTCGTCATATTTTCATCAATGAACGAGGCCGACGAGTACAGGCGGTTATTGATGTTTTTGCGTATGCGAACACCTGCCTCACAAGCCCAGAGGATGATCTGGTGACCCGCGAATTCGACAATCACGAGACGGATACGGCGTTCGATGCGCTGTTGGAAGCGACCGTTGACGGCATCATCATCATTGACCAGGCTGGAACCGTTTTGAGGTTCAACAAGGCCGCGGAACAGATGTTTGGTTACTCGGAAGCCGAAATCTCCGGGAACAATGTAAACAGACTGATGCCGGAACCGCATCACGGTCATCATGATGCCTACCTGGCACAATACGCCAGTACAGGCCAGGGCTCGATCATTGGAGACGGCAGGGAAGTGGCCGGCCTGAAGAAAAACGGGGAAACCTTTCCAATGTTCCTGTCGGTCGGTGAAATCAAGCGCCAAGGGGCATGGCGTTATGTCGGGATCATCAGGGATCTGACGGACGTGCAGGCCGGCCGGGAGCAGGTGCGCGAACTGGAGGAACAGCTGTTCCATGCCGACCGCCTGGTCATCCTGGGAGAATTGACCGCCGGCATCGCACACGAGATCAATCAACCCCTGACGGCAATTGCCGCCTATGCCGATGCCGGGAAGAGAATGGTCAACCGGAATTCCGCGGTAAGCAACAACGAAATCGATTCCATTTGTGAGCGAATCGCAGAACAGTCGCGCCGGGCTGCTTCGGTCGTGGAACGTTTGCGCAAGCTGGTCCGTAGCGGCACCGTAAGCAAAGGGCAGCACGAAATAAACCAAATTATAAGAAACACACTATTACTATTTGAATATGAAGTAAAAAAATTAAATATAGATTTACGTTTTTATCCGCTTGAACCGCTTGTGGAGTTGTATGTAGATGAAATTCACATTCAACAAATCATGGTTAATCTGATCAAGAACGGCATTGATGCCATTGCGGACTCAGGCGCAAGCAATGGCCGGATTGAAATTCGTGTCAGTAAGCTGGCCTCAGATGTCGTTGTTTCAGTTTCAGATAACGGTCCGGGCGTGCCTGAGCAATACCAGAGTCAACTTTTCGATTCTTTTTTTACGACCAAGCCTAAAGGCGTGGGACTGGGATTGTCGATCTGTAAAACCATCACGGGGGCTCACGGCGGGAGCCTGACATATACGGAATCGAAGCAGGGTGGAAGCACTTTTACGCTATCATTACCGCTTGAACTCATAGGCTGAAGCCCTTTATGCAGGAACCACTTGTATGCATCGTGGACGATGACGAAGCCATCCGGGAGGCTTTGCGACTGCTGCTTTATTCAGAGGGTTTGAACAGCGTCGTATTTGAGTCCGCCGATGCCTATCTCGCGGAGGACATAAGCCCCGAATGTATGTGCATGCTGCTGGATATCAGGATGCCGGGTACCGACGGACTTGAACTGTTCCGCATTCTGAAAAAGCAGCACCTGGCGTTTCCGGTGATATTCATTACCGGGCATGGCGACATTCCCTTGGCAGTCTCGGCCATCAAGCAGGGCGCTTTTGATTTCCTGGCCAAACCTTTCCAGGAAGGGGAACTGATCAGAAAAGTCAAAGCGGCGATCCATCATTTTCAGAAAAATCGAAAAGCCCTCGAGAAACGCAGAGCTCTAAAGTTGCGGGTAGATTCATGCACTCCCCGGGAACAGGATGTCATGATGCTGCTGGCGGATGGTCTGCCGAACAAAGGCATTGCCGAGGCGTTGGGCATCAGTCCCAGAACAGTCGAAATTCATCGTGCCCATGTCATGGAGAAGATGAATGCGGACTCTCTTCCAGCCCTGGTGAAAATGATTACAAGCCTTGGACCCTGAATAAATTACGTTGGCTTGACCCAGGACATTTGAAAAATACGTAATTTCCCTGATGGTAACGCTTGGCGATGCCGTTAGCATTCTGCAAGCGCCTGGTTGGCATGATTTTTTTGGCTGTGGACGCACCCGGGGACCGAGGGATCAAAAAGGAAAACAACAATCGTATCGTGGTTCTCGTTGAACCGGACGCCTCGGTAAGAGATGCCCTGACAGTGCTCCTGGAGGAAGACGGGTGGGAAGTAGAGGCCATGACAGGGTGCGCGGCATTGAAAGAAGGCATCGGAAAACACGGCGTTATTGCTGTGATCAGTGAGTCCAGTTTGCCAGGATGTACGCCCCAGGAAATCCTGGAGATTGGCTCAAGTAACAATCTTCCTGTGATTTTTACAGGTCACGATTTGTCACTGCAGGGAGCGGTGGATCTTATCCGCCAGGGAGCGTTGGACTTCCTCGACAAGCCGTTTCCACAGACCAGGTTATTGGATTTGCTACAGCGGCTTAAATAAAGGCAAAATGAAGTACTTATTGAACGTGCTTAATGCATCACTGCTTCCGGAGGCAAAAGTGAAAAACGAAAAACAGATCAATCGACGTAATTTCCTCAAGCTCGGCATGAAGGCCGGCGGGGGCGCCCTGGCGCTTTCAGCCATCCCCATCCAGCTGCTGGCCGGCGACGAAGTCACCATCGATGAACCACTGGCGCAGGCCATGGGTTACGTGTTGGACGCAACAACGGTTGATACCACGAAGTTCCCCAAGCGTGCCGGTGACGCGGGAGCAAGCCAGTTCTGCAATAACTGCGCCTTGTATGCCGGCAAAGCCGAAGATGAAACGGCACCCTGCAGTATTTTTCAAAACCGTCCGGTACGGGGATTGGGCTGGTGCAACGCCTGGGTGGCAAAATCCTGATTTTACGAAACCCGGCCCAAGCGGCCGGGTTTGCTTTACGGCTCTCTGAGTAAATGACTGAACTACTGGAAAATTGATATGACCTACAACGATAAAGTGGTGCGGCAGTTTGTCGTCATGACTGTGATCTGGGGCATAGTAGGCATGCTGGTCGGCGTCATTATTGCCGCTCAGCTTTGGCTGCCTGTTTTGAATTTCGATATTCCCTGGCTGACCTATGGCAGGCTTCGCCCGCTGCATACCAATGCAGTGATCTTCGCCTTTGGCGGGTCTGCATTGATCGGAACTTCGTTATACGTGGTGCAGCGAACCTGCCATGTGCGCCTGTTCGCGGGAGGGCTGGCTTCCTTCGTGTTCTGGGGCTGGCAACTGGTCATCCTGGCGGCAGCCATATCGCTACCGATGGGCTGGACCCAGGGTAAGGAATATGCCGAACTGGAATGGCCTATCGACGTCCTGATCACCGTGGTCTGGGTCGCCTACGCCATCGTGTTCTTTGGTACGGTCATCAAAAGAAGGGTCAGTCATATTTATGTGGCCAACTGGTTCTACGCCGCATTCATTATTACCATTGCGCTGTTACACATAGTCAACAACCTGTCACTGCCAGTGACGATGATGAAATCATACGGGGTTTATACCGGTTCGGTCGATGCAATGGTCCAGTGGTGGTATGGGCATAATGCCGTCGGGTTCTTCCTGACCGCGGGCTTCCTGGCCATGATGTACTACTTTGTGCCGAAGCAGGCCGAGGGTCCGGTGTACTCCTATCGCCTGTCTATCGTGCATTTCTGGGCACTGATCGCCATCTACATGTGGGCAGGCCCGCATCACTTGCACTACACGGCATTACCCGACTGGGTTCAGTCACTTGGAATGGTGTTCTCGTTGATTCTGCTCGCACCCAGTTGGGGCGGCATGATCAACGGCGTCATGACGCTTTCGGGGCACTGGCATAAATTGCGCACCGATCCTGTTCTGAAGTTTATGATCGTGGCCTTGAGTTTCTACGGCATGTCGACTTTTGAAGGCCCGATGATGTCGATCAAGACGGTCAACGCATTAAGCCACTACACCGACTGGACCATTGGGCACGTCCATTCAGGCGCCCTGGGCTGGGTCGCCATGATGACTATTGGCTCGCTGTACAGTCTCACGCCTCGTCTGATGGGCAAGAAAGTGATGTTCAGTGTCAAGGCTGTGGATGCCCATTTCTGGATCGCAACCATCGGTATCGTGCTGTATATCGCTTCCATGTGGATTGCCGGTGTTATGCAGGGCCTGATGTGGCGCGCCTTCAACGATGATGGAACGCTCACATACACCTTCATCGAAACCATCGCGGCGACCAAGCCTTACTACGCCATCAGGCTGTTGGGCGGCACATTGTTCCTGGCGGGCATGTTCATCATGGCCTGGAACACGCTCAAGACACTGGGACAGTCAAAGGCGCCTGAATTCAAAGCTGCAGAACCAGCGGTATGGGGAGAGCACGCATGAGCCAAGGACACAAAAGATTAGAAAAAAACATCATATTGATGTCAGTTTTCATCGTCATTGCGGTCAGCCTGGGAGGCCTGGTTGAGATTCTGCCGCTGATCTTCCAGGACCAGGTGCGCACGCCTTCTGAGGGTGTTAAGCCGTATCCACCGTTACAACTGGCTGGACGCGACATTTATATCAGGGAAGGTTGCTACAACTGCCACTCCCAGATGATCAGGCCGTTCCGCAGTGAAACAGAGCGTTACGGACCATTCTCCGTGGCGGGTGAATCGGTATACGACCGCCCGTTCCAGTGGGGCTCCAAACGGACGGGACCCGACCTGGCGAGAGTTGGCGGACGTTACAGTGATGACTGGCATGTCATTCACCTGATCAATCCACGGGACGTGGTACCCGAATCCAATATGCCGGGCTATCCGTGGTTGCTGGAAAGCACAGTGGATCCGGAATTGATCCAGCGTAAGCTGGGCGTGCTGCAAACGCTGGGCGACCCGTATACCGATGAAGAAATCGCCGCGGCGGGTGATGCCGTCGCAGGCAAGACCGAGATGGAAGCACTGGTTGCTTATCTTCAGGGTCTCGGACTGACCCGTAGCGGTCGCTGAACGGGACAATAGTTGAATGTTGGAATTATTTGACTCAAACCTGATCAGGGGAGTGGTGTTGATCCTGATGATCCTCGCGTTTACGGGTATCTGGGCCTGGGCCTGGAGCCGTAATCGAAAAGAGGCATTTCACGAGGCTAGCATGCTGCCACTCGAAGAAGACGATGGCCAGGTGCCACTAAACGACAGCAAGAAAGAAAGGACCAAGGAGTAATCCATGCTGAATTCATTCTGGAACTGGTTCGTAATCATCATCTCCGTCGGCAGCATCCTGGCCTGTTGGTGGTTGTTGCACTGGACCAAGGGTGTCTCTGATCGTAAAGAAGACGACGGCGGCTCCACCGGCCACGTGTGGGATGAGGATTTGCGCGAATTGAACACGCCACTGCCGCGATGGTGGTTGCACCTGTTCAACATCACCATTATTTTCGCGCTGGTTTACCTGGTGCTGTTTCCCGGGCTGGGTAACTTTGCCGGCATTAAAGGCTGGACCCAGGTTGAACAGTATGACAATGAAATAGCACAGGCGAAGACAGCACAGGAAGTCACGTTCGCGCGCTATCGGGACATGGATGGTGAAGCCCTGATGGCCGACACCGAGGCCATGGATACTGCGGGACGCCTGTTCGGTAACAACTGCGCCATGTGCCACGGTTCCGATGGCAGAGGTGCAAAGGGCTTCCCCAATCTTGCTGACAATGACTGGCAGTGGGGTGGTTCCTATGAAGACATCCTGATGACGCTCAAGAACGGGCGTATGGCCGTGATGCCACCCCACGAAGCGATACTGGGAGAGGACGGGATCAGGGAAGTCGTGGCCTACGTACAGCAGATTTCCGGGCAAAAAGCAGATGCAGGCCTCGCCAGTGCCGGTAAAGGGCGATTCATGGTCTGCGCAGCTTGCCACGGCCAGGACGGCAAGGGTAATCCGTTGCTGGGCGCCCCCAATCTTACCGACGACATCTGGCTGTATGGCGGCAACCCGGGTGACATCGAGCTGACGCTATTGAAAGGCCGTAACGGCAGAATGCCCGCTTTCGAAAATCAGCTGAGTGAGATTCACAGGCGCCTGCTCGCAGCTTATGTGAAAAGCCTGTCGGGCTCCTGACGGAGCCCCCGCGACGGGTGATCGGGAGAGTGATGCATGAATGATACTTCCCGGAAACTGCCCGGCCGTTGGGGCAGGGGAAAACGCGATGTGGGTATTGCGCTGTGGATCGCCTTTCTTGCCGCCTGCGCAGGCACCTTCGTCATATTCGCCGTTCTTGATCCGGACGCCCTTAATGATGCCTGGGTTCTGCCCTGGGAGATGGGTCGTCGTCTCGCTTACAGCCTGGGTTTCCTGTTCCTGTTCCTGGTGAGTCTTATCGCCAGTGGGTTGACGGTATTCATGATCAGGACGGGTCCGAAGAGCGGGCACGCCAGCGGTCAGGGACGGAGACCGCCCCCTGATATTCGCTCGCCGGACGAAAACAATCCCGACCTGGATATCGGAGACTTCAAGTGAAGCAAGACCCGGCCCCGGAAGAGCCCGGCGCAGGCGAGTCCCTCTATCGCAAAGAACCGAAGATCTATGCCCGCCAGGTCAAGGGTACATTTGCCCGTTTGCGTGTTATGGCCGTCTGGGTACTCCTGGGCCTGTATTACGTACTGCCATGGCTCAACATCAACGGTAACCAGGCCGTCCTGTTCGATCTGCCGGCGCGCAAGTTTTACATTCTCGGGCTGACGTTCTGGCCACAGGATTTCGTCTATCTCGCGCTGCTGATGATCACTGCGGGGCTTTCATTGTTCTTCTTCACCGCTCTGGCCGGCCGATTGTGGTGCGGGTTCGCCTGTCCTCAGACGGTTTGGACAGAAACATTCATGTGGATCGAAACCTGGATAGAAGGCGACCGGGCCAAACGCATGAAGCTGGACAAAGCCCCCTGGACTGCCAGCAAAATCCTGCGCAAGTCCACCAAACAGGCGTTGTGGATCATATTTGCCGCTTGGACGGGTTTTACTTTCGTCGGTTTCTTTTCTCCGATGAGGGAGCTTGGTACTAATATTGCAAACCTGTCGCTGGGCCCCTGGGAGACGTTCTGGATTATCTTCTACAGTGTTGCCACCTATGGTAATGCGGGTTTCCTGCGGGAACAGGTCTGTAAGTACATGTGCCCTTATGCGCGTTTCCAGAGCGCCATGTTCGACAAGGACACGCTGATCATTTCCTACGACCCGGATCGGGGCGAACCCAGGGGAGGGCGGCGTAAAAAAGATGTACCTGCAGAGAAAGGGCTGGGCGACTGTATAAACTGCACGCTGTGTGTTCAGGTCTGTCCTACCGGCATCGACATCAGGGATGGGCTGCAGTACGAGTGTATCGCCTGTGCCGCATGTATTGACGTGTGCGACCAGGTCATGGACAAGATGGAATATCCCCGCGGGCTGATCCGTTACACGACCGAGCATTCCCTGAAGCACAAAACAGGGCACGTGATCCGCCCCAGGATCATGGTCTATGGCTTACTGCTGGTTGTCATACTGGGTGGTACGATCTGGTCAATGACCCATCGTGTGCCATTGCGCGCTGATCTGATTCGCGACAGGAATGCGCTTTATCGTGAACTGCCGGGCGACCTGGTGGAAAATGTGTACACGCTGAAGATCACCAACATGGATAACGCTCCCCATCAGTATGATATGACCATATTGAACAATGATGCGGTGGAAATTGACCTGGCAAAACCACTGATCCTGCAGGCCGAGGAAGTGATGGGTGTTTCTGTCAGGCTCCGAATTCCCAGATCTGCCGGAAAAGGGGTGCAGACACTGGACATTCAGTTCCAGGCGCAGGATGATCCCTCAATCAAAATAGAGACAACTGCCAAGGCCCTCATGCCAATGGACTCCGGAAACTAATCATGAATGACAATCAAATTCGCCCCTGGTACCGCGAACCCTGGCCCTGGGTTGCCATTGGCATTCCGCTGGCCGCGGTCATCATGGGCATGACCACACTGTATCTCGCTATTGCCAACCCTGATTACCTGGTTGTCGACGACCAGCAATACAACGAAATTAAAGCTGAATTTCGTGCACAGGACCCTTCCGAAGCCGCGCCAACCGAATCCGAAAATTCGGGGGACCCGGACGATGGAGCGCACTGAAGAAGCCTGTTTTCATTGCGGCGAACCCATCCCTGAAGGCGTATCCCTGTTCGTCCTGCGTGATGGGCAACAAAAGCCTGTTTGCTGCTCTGGTTGCCAGGCGGTAGCGGAGCTCATCTTCAGTTCAGGCCTGGGCCGTTATTACCAGTTCCGCCAGGATCTTGGCCGCAAGGCTGAGGAAGATCTCGAACATAACATCGAAGCATGGCGCGGTTGCGACGAACGGGAGTCTTTGTGGGGCGCGGAATTGGCTGACGGACGGCGTGACCTTCTGCTGCAAACCGAGGGCATTCGATGTGCGGCTTGCGCCTGGCTGATTCGCAGTCATGTCGAAAACAAACCGGGCGTCGAATCTGTCCAGGTGGACACCGCCACCGGGTATACGCGAATCATCTGGCAACCCGATAAGAATCGACTCAGCAGTCTTGCCGAGTCGTTGATGGAGTTGGGTTACAAGCCCCACCTGCCATTGGCTAGTGCCGAAGAGCAGGGGCGTCAGGAAGAGCGCCGTAATTCCATGAAGCGGCTGGGCGTAGCCGGCCTCGGAATGATGCAGGTGATGATGTATGCCGTGGGGCTCTACGCAGGTGATGCTTTTGGCATTGCAGTCGCCGAACGCAGTTTTCTCGAATGGGTAAGCCTGCTGGTGACGCTTCCTGTATTGATTTACTCGGGCCGGATCTTTTTCGAAGGCGCCATCCGAAGCCTCAAGGCGGGCAGCCCCGGGATGGATGTTCCCGTGGCGCTGGCTATCAGCCTGGCTTTCATTGCCAGTTGCTACAACTTCTTCGTCGGCAGCGGCGAGGTGTGGTTCGATTCGGTGGTCATGTTTATCTTTTTCCTGTCGCTGGGCCGGCACATCGAGATGATGCTGCGGCACCGCAACCTGCAGGCCGGCGCGGCCCTGGCGAGACTGTTGCCGGAGTGGGCGGAGCGGTTGGCCGAAACGGGCCGTGAAACGGTACCTGCCAGTGACCTCGTGGACGGTGACAAGGTGCTGGTGCGGGCAGGGGAAAGTTTTCCAGCAGATGGTGCATTGATCAGTGGCGTGACCGAAGTCGATGAAGCTTTGCTGACCGGGGAGTCGCGGCCAGTGGCCAGGGGTGTCGGAGACCAGGTCATTGCCGGAACCATCAACCTGTCTCAACCCGTAGAGGTAGTGGTCACCGCCAGCGGCCAGGAAACGACCGTATCCGCATTGGGGCGCCTGTTGTTGCTGGCTCAGTCCCGGCGGCCTTCCAGCAGCGTCATTCCAGCCTGGCTTGTGCCGGTTTTCATCGTAACAGTCCTGGTCATCGCCGCCGGAACCTGGCTGAGTTGGCAGTACATAGATCCTGATCGAGCTTTTTCGGCGATGTTATCCGTACTGGTGGCTAGCTGCCCCTGCGCGCTCTCACTGGCCTTGCCGGTTGTCTATGCTGCCGCCAGTCGTCGCCTGCTGGATGATGGCATCCTGTTAACACGGGGAGAAGCGCTGCCAGTGCTGACGCAAGTGGATACTGTCATATTCGACAAGACGGGTACGCTGACCTGCGGTCAGCCGGAAATCGCTGCTGTCAGGGTCAACCCGGAACGTCCGGAGGTAAAAAAAGAACGGGCATTGCAGGTAGCTGCCGCACTTGAAGCCTCATCTGCGCATCCCATCGCAAGCGCTTTCCATCCGGCCAAAACAGGGCTCCCTGACAGCAGATCTCTTGCCATGGAAACGGTGACAGTGCATGAGGCCAACGGCATATCCGGCGGGCTCGAGGGCGCTCACTGGAAAATCGGCAAGGCGGAGTTCGTGCTGGACAGCGATGCACCCGGGAGTGATGAAAGCATCTGGCTGGCAGATGAGCATGGCTGGGTTGCCTGCTTCGAACTACAGGATGCTCTGCGTCCAGGCGCTGAAACCTGCGTGCGTAACCTGCAACAGGAAGGAATGACCCTGGCGGTACTTTCAGGCGATAGCGCTGAAGCTGTCAATCGTGTGGCCGACCGGTTGCACATATCAGATCGTACTGCCCGGCAATCTCCGGAAATGAAATTAACCCGGCTGGAAGAATTAAGGAAAACCGGCCAACACGTACTGATGGTCGGTGACGGTGTCAACGACGCGCCGGTACTGGCTGCGGCTGACGTCTCGATGACCGTCAAGGGAGGGGCTGAGCTGGCCAACAGCGCTGCAGACATGATCCTGACATCCGAATCACTGGGGCTCGTGAACAAGGCCATCAGCACAGCCCGGCGCACGCGACAACTGGTTCGGCAAAATCTGACATGGGCGGTCATGTACAACGCTTCGGTCATGCCGCTGGCGGTTTCCGGATTACTCAAACCCTGGATGGCCGCGCTGGGAATGTCACTGAGCTCGTTGCTCGTGGTTGCGAATGCATCCCGTTTGGTCAGAAATAACACGGAGATCACGAATTCATGAGCATGCTGTATGTCCTGATTCCTCTCGCCCTGATATTACTGGCCTTTGCGGTTTGGGCCCTGGTTTGGGCCATCAGGTCAGGTCAATTTGATGATCTGGAATCCCATGGCTGGAGCGTTGTGCTGGACGATGATCAGAAACCGCCTCCTCATCCTGATGATGAAAAGGAGGAAGAGGAGGAAAAGAAATCATGAATCCTGAAACTGCCTGGATGGACCCAGCCGTGTTGACCACGGCTTTCCTGGCCGGCCTGCTTGGCAGTGGTCACTGCTTCGGCATGTGCGGTGGAATCGCTGCGGGTCTCGGCGCCATGTCAAAGGGCAGGGCGCTGGCGCCCGCGCTCCAGTTCAACCTGGCACGGCTGGCCAGCTACGCAATACTCGGTTTGGTGGCAGCTGCTGTTCTGGGTGGGGTTTCAGGCCTGATGCCAATTACCCGCTGGCTGAGATTATTGACCGCCATCATGATCCTGATGATCGGCCTCAAGTTTCTGTTCAATTTTCGTGGTATCGAATTCATCGAACGCGGCGGGGCAGGGCTGTGGAAGAAAATCATGCCACTGGCATTGAGAGCCGGAAACCGGCAGGACTTGCTGGGACGTATCGTGCTGGGAGCTTGCTGGGGTCTGATTCCCTGCGGGTTGGTGTATTCCGTCCTGATGACCGCTGCATCAACAGCAAACCCCGCCAGTGGCGCGCTGACCATGTTGGCATTTGGTGTGGGCACCTTACCTGCAATGCTGGGCCTGACTGCGGCGGCGCCTGCATTATCGTCATTTCTGCAAGACCGCACCGTCCGGAGAATGATTGGATTTGCCTTGGTTGTGCTGGCGATCTGGACGGTGTTGATGATGTGGGGAGCGATGAGCCAGGGGGGTATGAACCACGCTCACCACTGAGCAGATTGATCTGGTGACTCGCCCGAAGCATCGGTCATTGATTACGCGCTTGGTGTAAAATGCAGCGAAACCGAAATCTCAGCAGGAATCCAAAATGAAGTTCTCGTACTGGTCCTTGACACTTTGTCTTTGCGCGCTGTTTCTTTCGTCTGTGACATCCAGCGTGCAGGCACAGGATTACGATTACCATCCTTATCTTTCCGATAAGCTGTACGTATCTCTCGGCTGGATGAGGTCAAGTAATTCCTTCACTCTCGAATCCGATCTGGGTGATGACATCGGGGATGAAATCGATTTTGATGACAGCCTGGGTGTCAGCGATCACTCTACGTTTTTTAATGGTCAGCTGAGATGGGCCTTTGACAGTGAACGCAAATGGTTGCTGTCTGGCCAGTACTTCAGCAACAATGCCAAGGGCAGTGCCGAACTGCTCGAGGATGTGGAATGGGACGGAGTGACATGGAAAAAAGGAACATTTGTGGACTCCGGTGCCAAGCTGAGCGTTTCGCGACTTTTCCTCGGCTATAGTTTTTTCAAAAATGAAAGAAACGATTTCGGTTTTGGCATCGGCATCCATAATTTGAAAATCAAGGCCTTCATTGAGGGTGAAGTTATTATCGATGATGAAACTTCTGAATTTCAGGAGGGAGATGTCAGTGAGAGCCAAATTCTTCCCAATATTGGCGGCTGGTACGCCTTTTCTCCCGCCAGGGACTGGCTGCTGCACGCCCGCGTCGACTGGATCGGGGCCAGCATCGGTGATTATGACGGCCACATGTGGAATATGAATATCGGCGTCAACTGGCAGGCGTTCCGTCATGTAGGTTTCGATCTGTCCTGGCAATATTTCAACCTGGATGTCAGTGTCGACAGCGATGACTGGACCGGCGGGGCGGACATGACTTACAGCGGCCCGGTCATTGCCGTAACAGGTAACTGGTAGCAGTAAGCATTCAATTTCAGGGCAAACTGTGAGACATCTGCCCGGAACCGTATGGCGATTGATGATCGCCTACTCACTGATGATGGCTGGCACCTCGCTGATGGTCCTGCTGGCTGGCATCATCGGTACTGAATTCGCGCCATCCACTGACCTGGCCACGCTACCCATCGCGCTGGTGGTGGTGGGCGTCGCAAGTTCAACACTTCCTACCGGAAAACTTCTGCATCGATTTGGCAGGCGCCGGGTTTTCATTTCATACGGGTTTATCGCGATAGTCGCTGCGCTGATCGCCATGCAAAGCCTGATCAGCGAGACGTTTACCGGTTTTTGTACTGCTGCATTTTTGATGGGCTGGGCAGGAGCAGCGGGACACCAGTACCGCTTCGCCGCACTTGAGGCGGTGCCCGCAGAACTGGCGCCTAAAGCGACCTCTTTCCTGTTACTGGGAGGCATCCTCGCGGCTTTTGTGGGGCCGGAACTTGCCGTGTGGGGCAGGGGGCTTCTCAGCACGGAATATGCCGGTTCGTACCTGCTGCTGAGCCTGAGTTACCTGGTTGGACTCGTCATCATCAGTTTTTACTCCGATCAGTCCCACCTGGAAATTAACCAATCCGGCGAGGGTCGGCCATTGCGCGTGATCTTTCGTAATCCGGTCGTCATTCTTGCCGTTTTTGCCGCAGCGCTCGGCTATGGAGTGATGACCTTTCTGATGACCGCTACACCGATCAGCATGCACAAACATTCAGGTCATAGCCTGGAAGCCACAAAGCTGGTGATCCAGTCGCATATTGTAGCCATGTACCTGCCTGCGCTGTTTTTTGCCTGGTTCCAGGAAAGGCTGGGGTATAAAGGTTTACTTTGGAGCGGGATCAGTATTTACCTTCTGTGCATCGCAGTGGCCATGGTCAATACAGACTTCCTCCACTTCTGGCTGGCATTGGTCCTGGTGGGTGTGGGCTGGAATTTCCTGTTTCTGAGTGGCACCAACCTGTTGGCACAGGGTTACGGCAGAGCTGAACGGTTCAGGGTGCAGTCAGTGAACGATTTCGTGGTTTTCTCTATCCAGGCCATCGCTTCGCTGGGTTCGGGCTGGGTGCTCTACCAGTGGCAATGGGAGGGCGTGCTGTGGGCCTGTATTCCGCTGGTCCTGGGATTTGCTGTCTTGCTGATAATTTATCGAAACGAGCCGTTTTTACAGAAAAGAACTGCCTGATCTGTCCACGCATTGTGGAAGTTTCGTTACGGTCATGATTGAATGGTGTTCTCCAGTTTATCCAGCCAGCGAGGTCACCAAATGCCACAGCCGAACCCCTCAGCCGAAAGCCAGCAATTCGTCAAAAACTCTTTAGCGGCAGCGATCCAGATCGGTATTCTGTTTCTTCTCGCAGCCTGGTGTATCGATATCATCAGGCCGTTTATCAGCATCATTGCCTGGGCCTCCATTATTGCGGTTGCTGTCTATCCTTTGCACTGCAAGCTGGCCGGGGTTCTGGGCGGTAAAGAAAAGCTGTCTGTTACCCTCATTATTTTGCTCGCCCTTTCCCTGTTGATGGTTCCCGCTTGGCACTTGGGTGGATCCAGCATCGAGACAGCCAAAAACCTTTCAATTTCGCTTGACGAGGGAACTCTGCAAGTTCCGCCGCCAGCCAATAAAGTTGAGGAATGGCCCCTGATTGGAAAGCGGGTT
>Ga0316187_10000567_pt1 | contig 29520 bp, 31 predicted proteins | sample CroRivburrow1_MG_FD_204927 | JGI IMG/M metagenome (GOLD analysis project Ga0316187, IMG submission 204927) | Coastal sediment microbial communities from Maine, United States - Cross River worm burrow 1 | ecosystem: Environmental > Aquatic > Marine > Coastal > Sediment | place: USA: Maine... | reverse complement strand
AAAGCCGGCTCCGCCGCCTTCCCACAGCCCTTGGAAAACCCTTCGGGTTTCCCACAGCCTCACAGCCTCGACGACGAACATCTCAGACTTGACTCTTTATAGAGGCACGCCCCGGTGGAGGGTGGTTCTCCCGCATGCTTTCAAGAACAACCCGGAGGTGACCATGCTGCCGCTGCCGCTGCCGCTGCCGTTTCTAGGGTCGGGGAGCCCTTCCCTCAGCCCCGCGCGGCCTGCTCTTTGAACCAGTTCGCCGTTGTTTGAATGCCCTGGTCGAAGGATGTGCCGATCCTCAGACCGAGCTCCTCCTCGATGAGTCCGGAGGTGATGCACGACCGGAGCTGCTCGCCGGCCTTGGCCGGACCGTGATCGGCCGGCGGGCCGGTGCCGATGGCCGCGCGGATCTGCTCGAAGAGCTCGTTGACATCGGTTTCGACGGCGGTGCCCACGTTGTAGGTCCGGAAACCGGGGAGCCCGAGGACGGCGAGGTTGGCTCGCACGACGTCGCCGACGAAGACATAGTCCCGGGTCTGTTTCCCGTCACCGTTGATGGTGGGCTGGACATCGGCGAGGAGTTTGTGCGCGAAGATTGCGACAACACCGGCCTCGCCGTGGGGACTCTGCCGTGGGCCATAGATGTTGGCGTAGCGCAGGCAGGTGGCGTCGAGTCCGTACTGTTGGTTGTAAAAGAAGAGATAACGTTCGCTGGCGAGCTTGGACACGCCGTAGGGTGAGAGCGGTCGGACAGCGTGCTCCTCATCGGCGGGAAAGACATCCTGTTCGCCATAGATGGCGCCGCCGGTTGAGGCGAAGACAACCTGCTTGACCGATCCGGTCCGTGCCGCTTCCAGAAGATTGAGGAAGCCCCCGATGTTGACGTCGGCGTCGAAGCGCGGGTCCGCCACCGATCGCCGGACGTCCATCTGGGCCGCGTGATGGATGAGGATCTCCACACCACGGTCGACAATCACCCGGGCGGCCTCGTCGGAGCGGATATCCGCGACCACGAGTTCGGCCCCGGGCGGGACATTCTCCTTGCGGCCGCTCGAGAGGTCGTCCAGAATCAGAACCTGGTGCCCGTCGCGCGTCAGCGCTTCGGCGACATGGCTGCCGATGAAACCGGCGCCCCCTGTGACACAGATGACCAAACCCATCTCTGACCTCCTGACCGCGGACATGCTCGCCGAGACGACCGTCCTGTCCCGCGGATTCTACCAACGCCCGACGGCGGAGGTCGCGCGGGATCTTCTCGGCAAGATCCTGGTGCGGAGGACTCCGGGGGGCGTCGTCGCGGTGAGGCTTGATGAAGTCGAGGCCTATCTCGGCGCCGACGATCCCGCTTGCCACACCTTCGGTGGTCGTCGAACGCCTCGAACCGAGACCATGTGGGGCGAAGCCGGCCGCGCCTATGTCTACCTGATCTACGGGATCCACCATTGCCTCAACGTGGTGACGGTGGGGGAGGGTGTGCCCGAGGCGATCTTGATCCGGGGAGGTCGGCCCATCGCCGGTGTGGACCTGGCTCGACAACGGCGGGGCGGCGGGGTCGGATCGGCCGCGCTCGCCGATGGACCGGGCAAACTCTGTCAGGCGTTGGCCATCACGCGACAGGATGACGGTGTGGATCTCTGCGAATCGAAGGGAGGCATCACGATCCACACCGACGGATTGACGGTCCCGGAGGACGCCGTTCAACGCCTCCCTAGGGTCGGGGTCGACTATGCCGAGGAGGCCGCAGCCTGGCCGTTGCGCTTGAAGCTCAGCTTGCGTCTGCGGTGAGTTCTTCCAACGTCGAAATCAGCTTGTCGACGTCGATGGGCTTTTCCATGTAGCCGTTCGGATTGTACGACTTGAACCGGCCGAGGAACGCCTCGAAGTCGGCGTTGAGGGTCGCCTGGATCCCGGTGACGAGCACGACCGGGATCTCTTTCGTCCTGTCGTCCTTGCGCAGCGCGATCAGCGTGCTGAGACCACCTTTGTCCGGCATCATCACATCGAGCATGATCACGTCCGGCGCCTTTTCCTGGGCGAGGGCGATGCCGTCGGCGCCGCTGTTGGCCGTGTGGACCTCCCAACCGTGATCGCTCAGCACGGTCCCGTGATATGTGGTGACATCGGGTTCGTCGTCGATGATGAGGGCGGTCTTCACTGCCATTCTGCCTCCCTGAGCAGCCGCATCGTCGTTGTCGGTTGCTCGTGGGTTCAAGATAACACATGGTGAGCTTTGAGCGGCAAATTCTATACTGAGATTGAGAATCATGTCGAATATATTAATACCTAGTTGACAGGTAGGTATATTGGGTTTAAATTCGACCCGACATGAGGATTTCCACACGCGGTCGTTACGCTCTCAGGCTGATGCTCGACATCGCCCGGTACGGAGGCGATGGGACACCGGTCAGCCTGTCATCGATCTCGGATCGCACCGGGATCTCGCACGGATATCTCGAACAGCTCGCTCCCGCCCTCCGCGCCGCCCGGTTGGTCAAGAGTGTTGCGGGGAGACACGGTGGCTACCGACTTGCTTCGCCGGCTTCCAAGACCACCATTGGAATGATCATCGAGGCGTCCATCGGTCCCGTATGCGTCGTCGAATGCGTCGAGGAGCCGGAGTCGTGTGATCGTGCAGATTTTTGTGAGTGCAGGGTCGTTTACGCCCTCATCAATCAGCGAATCGCCCAAGTACTCGAGGAGTTCACTCTGGAGGATCTCCTCGATCCGTCATGGATTACCGAAAAAGGAGTTGATCTCGAGCGGCAGCTCACTCGCCTGGAGAGTCTGCCATCGAGCAGCTAACCCCCGGAGCCGCCCGGATGGGGGGCGCCGGAGCGCGTGAAAACACGCACGAGGAGGATGGAGATGGTCGAGCGCACGATCGGCGGCAAGCGGCTCAAGATGGTCCGCGGCGACATTACCGACATGGAGGTCGAGGCCTTCGTCTTCGACATCACCGAAGACGCGAAGCTCGGCTCCGGCTTCGGTGGCGCCATCCAACAACGCGGAGGCGTCGTCATTCAGAAGGAGCTCGACGAGATCGGGTCGGTCCCGACCGGGGAAGCGGTGGTCACTCAGGCCGGCATTCTCAAGGCCGACTTCATCATCCACGTCAACGGCCCCAAGTTCCGCGAGGAGGATGAAAAGGGCAAGCTCGAGCGAGCCGTGACGTCGGCACTCGCGCGAGCGGAGGAGAAGGGCGTCAAGCAGATCGCCTTCCCGCCCATCGGCACAGGGATGTATCAGGTCCCCCTGGATCTGTGCGCCAACGTCATGGTCGACACCATCAGCCGTCATCTCGCGAACGGCTCGGATCTCGACGAGGTCCTGATCGTCGTCCAGGATCCCCGCGAGATCACGCCGTTCGAAGCGAAATTCAAAGAAGGAGCGTGACATGCACGAGTCGAGTTCTCTGCTGCAGACGGCCGAGGTCGTTCACTGGGCGGCGTTGATCATCATGGCCGTGGTCTACTCCCTCCGCCTGCGTTGGCTCTTCAATTTCAAGCCGGGTGCCGACAAGTCGGCGCCGGGAGCGCCCGGCCGCACCGACAAGAAACGAGGTGCCAATTACTCGCTCTTCAACGTGGCGATGCCGTGGTCTATGGAGAGCACCCGCAAAGGCTTTGCGTTCTATCTCACGTTCGTGATCTTCCATCTCGGTGTTGTGGCAGGTATCACTTTGGCATTCTTGAGCACGATCACACCGAATTTCGTCGCCAACCCGGTCTTCGCCCGGATCTGTGGGAGCACTTTGGTATTGGCGTTTCTGGTTGCGATCTATCGCGTCTTCCGGCGGCTCTTCACTCCGGTGATGAAGCTCATCAGCACACCTGACGATTACTTCTCTCTCTTTATGCTCACCGCATGGTTCGGTCTCGGCGCGGTGACCCAGGCGCATCTCGCAGGTGTGCAGGGTTTCGAGAGCGTGAACATCCTGGTCGCCTACCTCTTCCTGACGAGCTTCTTCCTGGTCTATGTTCCGTTCTCGAAGATCTCCCACTATCTCTACTATCCCTTCACCCGGATCTGGATCGGCCGCGCGCTCGGTCACCGGGGCAGCTACCCCATCGTTCGCGGCTAGCCGGTATTGAGGAGAACACCATGAGCAAACCAGCCAAAACACACAAGATCAAGATGATGGAAGAGCAGCTCGCAAAAAAGCTGAACCGCCAGGTTGTGGGTTCGCTCGTGGGCTGCGTCCACTGCGGCATGTGCAACGACTGCTGCCACTATGTTCTGAGCCATCCCGACGATCCCAAGATGACGCCGTCGTACAAGGCCGACCAGGTCCGCAAGCTCTTCAAGGCCAACCACGACTGGACCGGGAGCGTCTTCCCGTGGTGGGTGGGGGCCGACAAGGTTCCGCTGACCGACGATGATCTCGACCAGCTCAAGGACATCGCGTTCGGGACCTGCACCAACTGCCGTCGTTGCACCATCAACTGTCCCATGGGCGTCGACACGGCCACTCTCAACCGGATCATGCGCGGGCTCCTGACCAATGTCGGCGTGATGCCCGAGGGCGTCCGGGTCGTTTCAAAGGATCAGTGGGAGCTCGGGAACCAGATGGGCGTCCTCAAGGAGGACTACATCGACACCCTCGAGTGGATGTCCGAGGAGCTCGAGGAAGACCTCGGCCACGGCGAGGCGGCAATACCGATCGACAAGGCCGGCGCCAAGATCATGTACGCCATCAACCCACGTGAGGTGAAGTACGACCCGCGCACCATCAAGGAAGCGGCGTTGATCTTCTGGGCCGCCGGCGAGGACTGGACCATGCCCACCGAGGGTTGGGACAACACCAACTTCGGCCTCTTCTCGGGTGACGACGGCCTCGGCGGCGCCAGCGCCAAACGCGAGTACGACAAGGCGCGCGAGCTCGGCGTCGACAAGATCGTGATCTCCGAGTGCGGTCACGGCTACCGTTCGACCCGCCACGAAGGCGTCAACTGGTCGGGTGACGCCGAACCGTTTCCCATGGAGAGCTCGGTCATGACCATGCTCAGGTACATCAAGGAAGGCAAGATCGTCGTCGATCCCACCAAGAACAGCCAACGGGCCACCTTCCACGACTCCTGCAACAACGCCCGCAGCTGTGGTTTCTATGAGGAGCCGCGTGAGCTGCTCAGGCTCGTGACCACCGACTTTCAGGAGATGTACCCCAACCGCGCCGAAGGATTCTGTTGCACCGGCGGCGGCGGCGCCATGTCCATGTCCGAGTACACCCCGCGCCGGCTCAAGTCGGGCGAGATCAAAGCGAATCAAATTCGTGAAACCGGCGCCGAGATCGTGGTCACCAGTTGCCACAACTGCGTCGACGGTCTCGGGGATCTCATCAAACACTACGAGCTCGGCTGCGAGGTCAAGCAGCTCGTCGATCTCGTGGCCAATGCGCTGGTGCTCGAGGAGTGTGCGGTGATGAAGGGTCGTCCCGCAACTGCCCCGGTGCCTGAAGCGCCTGTTCCGACCGCCGAAGTCGAAGCGGCCGCTGTACCCGCGGTCGCGGTTGAAGCGCCCCTCTCCGGGCGGAAAATTCTCGTTGTCGACGACGAGGAGGACATCCGCACCTTCCTCGTGACCGTCTTCGAGGACGCCGGCGCCGAGGTCATGGAGGCCTCGGACGGTGACGAGTGCATCGAAAAGGCCAAGGTTTTCAGGCCGGACCTCATTTCTCTCGATCTCTCCATGCCGGGCAAGAGCGGAGTCGATGCGTTCGTCGAGCTTCGCAAGACCGCTGAGACCGAGGAGATTCCGGTCTGCGTCGTCACCGGTCATCCCGAGTTCCGTCAGGTCATCTATGATCGTCCGGTACCACCCCCCGAGGGATATCTCAACAAACCGGTCGACGAGGACAAGCTCGTGTCCTACGTTGCCCACATCGTCGATGCAAAGGACGAGAAAGCGAACTGAAGTGACCGACAGCGACTTCATCCCCACCTCATCGGTTGCGCCGGAGTCCGGCCCGGTCGGCATCGAAGGGACACCGGCCGCCAAGCCGGTCCCCGGTGTGGATGCCAACTCACACGAGCTCACCGACGCCGCCATGTACCGGCGGTACTGGGATGAGATGCCGTGCTACCTCTCGATTCACGACCGTGACTTCCGGATCATCGAGGGCAACCGTCGTTTTCGGGAAGATTTCGGCGAGAGCATCGGACAGTACTGCTACCGGGTTTACAAGGGGCGAAACGAGATCTGTCCCAACTGTCCCGTGGAAGCGACGTTCCTCGACGGGAACAACCACCCCTCCGAGCAGCTGCTGACGACGACGTCGGGGAGTCAGATTCCCGTGGTGGTTCACACCACCCCGATTCGAGACGCCTCCGGCGAGGTGGTGGCGGTGATGGAGATGCACACCGATATCGCGGAGGTCAAGGAACTCCAGAAAGAGCTTCACCGGAGCCGGGAGCGTCTCGCTCAGCTCTTCGAAGAAGTGCCCTGTTTCATCTCCGTCCAGGGACCCGATCGGGTCATCCAACACGCCAACCGCCGGTTCCGCGAGGTCTTCGGCGAGGGCGTAGACGAGATGTGCTTTCGCGTCTACAAACACCGTGAGGAGCAGTGTCTTTCGTGTCCGATGATGAGCACCTTCGAGACCGGCAAGACGCACGACTACGAGGCGTCGGTGTTGTCGAAGGACGGTGAGGAACTCAATCTGCTCGTCACCACCGCGCCGTTGCGCAATTCCGATGGGGAGGTCGAGGCCGTCATCGAAATGGGTATCGACATCACGCAGATGCGGCAGTTGCAGGATCAGCTGACCTCCATCGGTCTCCTGGTGGGCTCGATTTCGCACGGAATCAAGGGCCTGCTCACCGGCCTCGACGGTGGGATCTACATGGTCAACTCCGGTTTCCAGCGCGACAAGCCCGAGCGGGTCAAGAAGGGCTGGGAGATGGTCCAGCGCAACGTGGATCGAATCCGGTCCATGGTGCTCGACATCCTTTACTATGCAAAAGACCGTGAGCTCATCGTCGAGGACATCAGCCTTTCAGGAATGGTTGAAGATCTGAAAGACGGTGTCCGCAAGAAGGCTGAGGAACTGGGTGTCGGAGTGGAGTTCAAGCTCCCGGACGAAGCCGGGTCCTTCGAAGGCGATCCCCAGGCCATTCGCGCAATGCTGCTCAACCTCATCGAAAACTCCCTCGACGCGTGCCGGATGGACAGCGAAAAGGACGATCACAAGGTCACCATCTCCGCGCGTCGTTCAGAGCCCTGGATGACCATCGAGGTGGCCGACAACGGCATCGGGATGGATCGAGAGACCCGCGAGAAGATCTTTTCGCTCTTCTTCTCGTCCAAGGGACTCAAGGGCACAGGTCTGGGGCTCTTCATCTCCAACAAGATTGTCGACAAGCACGGGGGGAAGATCGAGGTGGAGTCCGAGGCCGGGAAGGGAACGCGGTTCGTCGTTCGCGTTCCTCTGATCGCACGACCGAGCACGACCCCCAACGGCGAGATAGCGGGTGCCGGGGCGATCGAGAACTGACAGATGGAGCCAAAACGCATACTGGTCGTCGATGACGACCCGGACATTGTCGATTACCTCCGGCTCTTTCTCGAAGACCACGGCTACGAGGTGTCGTCGGCGAATCGGTCGTCATCGGCCCTCACCGCCCTCGACGAGGTCGAACCCGATGCCGTCATCCTGGATGTCGTTTTGCCGGGCCGATCAGGCCTCGATCTCCTGGTCACCATCCGCCAGCACGATCGTTGGTCGACGGTGCCGGTGGTGGTTCTCACCGGTAAAGACTCCATCGTCCGGGACAACGGCCGCGACTATCTCAGGGCTCACGAGCTGGAGCGCGGCGCCGATTTCGTGCTCGCCAAACCGGTCGATCAGGTCGCCCTGATCAGATGCCTCTCCAAACTCACCAACCCGCGCGGTCCCGAATAGCACAGAGGCTTCAGTTCACCGTGAAGTTCCCCGATTGATGGCTAAGCTCGGCTTTTCAACCGTTGCTCCCGTGCGGAGGCAACCCCTCGTGTCGCCCTTTCTCGAATGATCGAGGTGATTGACACAGGCCGGCCCTCGTCGCTAACCTGCCGGGGATGAGACTTCGATCGATGATTCATGTTGGAACGAGAAGGCACCGACCGGCAGTGCCCCTCATCTCCTACGTGAACCGATTCAGCGGTCTCTAGTCCCCTCAATCTCCGCGCCGTGTTTTCGCCAATGGACCTGATCGTCGAGTCCACGCAGCCGGCACGATCCGTGGAAAACGGCAGACCGGTGACCCGCCCCGCGTTGTCCGACCCCGAGCTCATTAAGGAGGATCATCATGCGTCCCACGGTCAAATTCCTCGGCGATGATCTCAAGATCAAGATCATCGACGAGGCTCGCCATCTGCTGTGCACGCTCGGTGTGGAGATCCACAACCCCCGCGTGCTCGGTCTGATCGGCGACCACGGCGCCGAGGTGGATCTGGCCAAGCAGAACGTCCGGTTGACGGACGGTCTCATCGACCGGGCGCTGTCCACGGTGCCGAGCGGATTCAAGCTCTACGACGTGGTCGGCCGACAGACGCACGATCTCTCGGGCGACAACGTGCACTTCACGCCGAGTTCGGCCGCGATCAACATCCTCGACAAGGGCACCATGAGAAAGCCCCATACCGCCGACTACATCAACTACGCCAAGGTGGTCAGCGGACTCGATCACATCCAGGCGCAGAGCACGGCATTCATCCCCGCAGATGTGACCGAGGAGATCTCGGACAGCTACCGGCTCTTTCTCAGTCTTCTCTATTGTGAGAAACCGGTGGTCACCGGAGCCTTCACCATCGGAGCGTTTGACATCATGCGTGATCTCCAGTTGGCGGTCCGAGGCTCTGTGGAGGAGCTCAGATCCAAGCCGTTGACGGTCTTCTCGTGTTGCCCGACAGCACCCATCAAGTGGAGCGAGGCGACTTCGCAGAACGTCGTCGATTGCGCCCGGCTGGGGATCCCGGTGGAGTTCATCTCGATGCCGTTGTCCGGTTTCATGGCGCCGGTCACGATCGTCGGATCTCTGGTTCAGCACACAGCCGAAACTCTCAGTGGCGTTGTCATCAGCCAGGTGGCCGGCCCCGGCGCGCCGGTCCTCTACGGCGGCGCGCCCGCGATCTTCGACATTCGGTACGAAACGACGCCGATGGGCGCCGTCGAAACCGAAATGCTCGATTGCGCCTTCAGCGAGATCGGCAAACACCTCGGCATGCCCACCCAGGCCTACACCGGGTTCAGTGACGCCAAACAGCTGGACGCCCAGGCGGGCTTTGAGACCTCGATGGGGGCCACCATGGCTGCGTTGTCCGGCATCAACAGCATTTCAGGTCCGGGAATGCTCGACTTCGTGACCTGCCAGAGCCTCGAAAAGCTGGTGCTCGACAACGAGATCTGCGGCCAGACACAGCGTCTCGTCAGGGGGATCGAGCCGCGCGAGGACTTCCCCTCCACTCCGATCTTCGAGGAGCTCATCCGGGACAAGCACTTGCTCATCGCCGATCACACCCGTCGTCACCTCAAGGACGAGATCACCTTCCCGGGACCTGTCATCGACCGCTCAAACAGCTCGCGCTGGCTCGAGGAAGGCGGGCTCAGTCTGCACGAGCGCGCCGAGAAGGAGGTGGAGCGTCTCATCTCCTCGTACACGCCCACGAGCCTGCCTGACGATGTCAAGACCGAGTTGGACCGTCTGATGACGGCCGAGGCGCGTCGATTCGGCATGGACAGTCTGCCCGGTCGGGATTGATGCCGGGGACCACGCATTTTCCGCGATCGACGGCGATGCCGAAACGCCGGACGGTGCTGAGCGCGCAGGGTATACCCGACGGCGCAGCGATCCCGGAACGTGTTGCCGCACTCGTTGATGCCGGGTTCGAGATCTACTCCAGCCACGTTGATGCCGTGGGCACTCGTGCCGAAATCTCCTTCGAGGAGTTCGGGTTGATCTTCCACGGGGAGGGTCGCAACGCGTCCCGCACGCCACTCGAGGGGATCTTCCCCGATGCGCGCCGCCTGGCGCTGTTTGCGGTGACCATCGGCGAGGCGGTTTGCGGCGAGATCCGCCGCCTCTTCGGAAACGGAGACCCGGCCCTCGGCTTCACCCTAGACACCATCGCCTCGGCCGGCGCCGAAAAGTTGGCTGACGCGATGGCTCGCGACTACCAGGAGTGCATCTCGCAATCGGACCCCGCCCTGTCCGGGGTGCGGGTGCTGCCGCACAGTCCGGGTTACTGCGGTTGGCACGTCAGTGGTCAGGGGAAGCTCTTCGAGGCTCTCCGGCCCGAGCGGATCGGCATTTCGCTCAACGCCAGTTTCCTCATGCAGCCCTTGAAGTCGGTTTCCGGCGTACTGGTGGCTGCCGACAAAGAGGTCCACGATTTCGACATTGATTTCGATTTTTGTACCGACTGCACCGATCAGGGCTGCCGAGAGCGGATTCAGTCTGTTCTTTTCGACTCACGTGGAGGTGGATGATGGATGTTATTCAGGAGATTGCCGCCAGTCTCAGAAACGGTGATGACGAACGCGTGGCCCTGCTGACCCAGCGGGCCATCGACGATGGTCTTCCGGCCGAGGAGATTCTCAACAAAGGGCTCATGAGCGGGATGCAGGTTGTGGGCGAGCTGTTTCGCGACCACGAGATCTTCCTCCCCGAGGTGTTGCTCGCCGCCCGCGCGATGAACAACGGTGTGGATCTGCTCAAACCGCTGCTCGCCGGCAAGGAGATTCCGACCGTCGGGAAAGTTGTGATCGGGACCGCCAAAGGCGACCTCCACGACATCGGCAAGAATCTGGTCGGGATCATGCTCAAGGGCGCCGGTTTCGAAGTCGTCGATCTCGGGAACGACGTCACCGCCGAGCGTTTCGTCGACACCGCCGTGGAATCGGGAGCGAAGGTCATCGGCATCTCGGCGCTGCTCACCACCACCATGTCATCCATGAGGGATGTGGTCGACCTTCTGCAGGACCGCGGGCTGGCCGGAGAGATCCACACCATCGTCGGCGGCGCCCCCGTTTCGAAGGAGTTCGCTGACGAGATCGGCGCCGACGCCTACGGGTACGATGCCGCGAGCGCGGTGGAACAGATCAAGGCACTGGCGGGAGTCTGAAGAGACCGCTTCAGACCTTCCTCAACCCCTGACCCGCTCCATCTTCGGATCGTACATGGGACGGACGGGCAGACCCACGTCGAGAGGGTGGCGCTTGCCGGCGATGTCGATCTCCCACTCGCCCTCGCTGAGGTAGGCCTTGTTGATGGGCTCGCCCGCTTCGATCATGGCCAGACCCACAGCGCCGCCGAGGGTGTGGCCGTAGCTCGCGGCGCGGACGTAGCCCACCGCCTTGTTGTTTCGATAGACGACCTCGGCGTGGTAGAGCAGCGGCTCGGGGTCTTTGACCAGCACCTGCAGCAGACGCCGGTCGTAGGCGGGCCCCCGGGCTTTCTTTTCGACACAGTAGGCCTTGCCGAGAAAATCCGGCTTCGACAGATCCACGGCGAAACCGAGACCGGTTTCATAGGCATCGTCGGTGTTGTCGATGTCGTGACCATAGTCGCGATAAGCCTTCTCCATGCGCAGGCTGCCGAGGGCTCTCAACCCGGCGTGTCGCAGGCCGAAGCTCTCGCCCGCCTCGATCACGCGGTCGTAGACGTGAACGGCCTGCTCCGAGGGGATGTTCAGCTCGTAGCCGAGCTCGCCCACATAGGTGATGCGGATACACAGCGCTCGCGCGAATCCGATGTCGATTTCGCGCGCGGTGCGAAAGGGGAAGGCCTCGTTGGACAGGTCCGCCGAGGTGATGGACTGAAGGAGCTCACGCGATCTGGGGCCCTGCACATTGAGCTGGCCGATCCCGCCGGTGATGTCGGTGACGAAACAGTGCGCATCCGAGGGGATGTGGCGCTCGATCCAGGTCCCGACGTGGCGGTGCATGGTGTCGGTGACCACCACGATGAAGCGCTCCTCGGTCAGCTTGGTCACGGTGACGTCGGCCTCGAGCCTGCCGCGCTCGTTGAGGAACTGGGTGTAGGTGATGGTCTCGACCGGGCCGTCGACACTGTTGGCCGCAATGTGGTCGAGCACCTTGCCGGCGTCGCGTCCCTGAACCAGGAATTTCCCCATGAAGCTCATGTCCATGGCGATGACCGCCTCGCGGCACGCCCTGTGCTCCGCTTCCCAATAGGGGAACCAGTTCTGACGTTCCCAGGACAGCTTGTCGACCTTGGGTTCCTGACCTTCCGGCGCAAACCAGGCCGGGCTTTCCCAACCGCTCACGTCGGTGAAGTAGGCGCGCTGTTCCTTCAAGCGATCGTGGAAAGGAGAGCGCTTGCAGTCGCGCGCGGTCTGGGGAACGCGGGTGGGGTAGTGGCGTCGGTAGACCATTCCCAGCGTCTCGACCACGCGTGTCTTTCGGTATTCGGGGTTGCACTGATAGGGGTGGAAGCGATCCACATTGATGCCGGTAATGTCCGCGCCCGGGTCGCCGGTGGCGATCCACTGGGCCATGATCCTGCCGAGGCCGCCACCGGTGATGATGCCGATGGAGTTGAGCCCCGCGGCGACGAAATAATTCTGGATCTCCGGCGCCTCTCCGAAGGCCACGCCCATATCAGGCGTGAAGCTCTCCGGACCGCAGAAGAACTTCTGCAGGCCGACCTCCTGTGAGATGGGGATTCGGCTCATGGCCTTCTCGAGGAAGGGCGTCATGCGATCCCAGTCGGGCGGGATCTCGCCGAACGAGAAATCACCGGGAACGCCGTCCACCATCCATGGGGCGCAGACCGGCTCGAAGAGGCCGATCATCAGACCGCCGCCCTCTTCCCGGTAATAACCGTGGCAGGAGGGGTCCTCGATGATGGGAAGCTCCCGGGTCATGCCTTCGAAGGGCTCGGTGATCAGATAGTAGTGTTCGGTCGACTGATTCGGGATGCTGACGCCGTTGAGGGCGCCGAGCTGCCTCGCCCACATCCCGGCGCAGTTGACCACGAACTCCGCCTTGATGGGGCCTACGGTTGTCTCCACGCCCGTCGCACGGCCGTTCGAGGTGGTGACGCCCGTAACCGACACACCCTCGACGATCTTGACGCCCTTGAGGCGGGCGCCCTTGGCCAGGGCCATGGTCGCGTCGACCGGGTTGACGCGTCCGTCCTGCTTCAGATAGAAGCCCGCCTCGATGTCGTCCACTCTGGCCAGGGGGAAGAGCCTCTTGATCTCGTCGGGGCCGATCTCCTCGACGTCGTTGCCGCACAACCGGTTGAACGCCGCGACCCGGCGATACTCCTCCACGCGGTCCGAGTCCGCCGCCAGTTCGATGAAACCCAGGGGCTCAAACCCTGTGCCGAGACCGGTCTCCGCCTCGAGGCGCCCGTAGAGATCGCGCGTGTACATGCGCATCTCGACCGAGGTCTCGGATGTCGAACCGAAGGTGGTCATCAGACCCGCCGCGTGCCAGGTCGTGCCCGAGGTGAGTTGGTCCCGCTCGATGAGGACCACGTCGCCGAGGCCGAGGTGGCCGAGGTGATAGGCGATGGAACAGCCAATGACGCCGCCGCCGATGATGACGACGCGCGCGTGATCCGGAACCTGTTCTGCTGGCATGGGCACATCCTATGATGGAGATGGAAACCGCGGTGCTCTCTATTGACAGACGTTCAAGGCCGATGAGCTCTCCTCACACGGCAGCAATAGTACACGAGGGATATTCCGGAATCGCGCTCGATTACGGTGGCCAAGCTGTGCGTCAGCCGAGTTCCGGGTGCCCGTGGATCTCGAGTGTCCGGCGGCAAGCGGCTGCAAGCACGGTCCGGCGGTGATCGGGGTCCAGATCGAGCGCCCGCTGCAGGACCGGCCACGCGGCGGTGAGCAGGAAGAGGGGAGAGGCGAGATCGAGGAAGAGTGCTTGACCGGTTGATGAACCCCTGGGCGCCGCGTCCTCTCCGATGGCCAGGCGAAGACCCTCGAAGGCGGCCCTGAGAGTGGGCTCCAGAGCCTCCACCGCCACACCGCCGCCCTCGGCGAGATCGCGAAAGAGCAGCTGGGTCTCGTGGGGTTTCGCATCGAGTTGAAGGAGGAGCCCGTCGATGATCTCGGTGATGGTGCGGGGCGGTCCGTCTTCCTCGATGTCGTCGGCCTCGACCCACGCGATTTGGGAGAGTGACGCCGCCGCCCGGCGAAGGACGGTGCGGTAGAGCTGCTTCTTCCCCCCGAAGTGGTAGGACACTGCGCCGGGGTTGGCTCGTGCGAGATCACAGATTCCCCGAACAGAGGCTCCGCGATAGCCGTGTTTTGCAAAGAGATCGGCGGCGGCTCCGAGAAGACGACTGCGTGTGTCTGAGTTCATACATTTGTTTGTATCAATTCCGGGTGATGTCGTCAATCACAATGGCCCCATCCTCGGCAGCATCTCTCAGGGCTCATCGGTCTCTGGGTTCGGATCTTCATATTAGTTATTTATTTGTATCTATTTACAATGTTAAAACAAACGATTGTTTGAAGTTCTTCTCGGCGCTTGACTCCGCGCGAGGGCCTCGCTAGCATTTCACTACAGGATGACAACTCAACGATCTCGCGTCGTCGCGGCGATTCCTGCGCGCTGGGGATCGACACGTTTTCCGGGCAAGGCCCTCGCGGACCTCGCCGGTCGACCCATGATCGCCCACGTCGTCCAGCGGGCGCTCGGTGCAGCCACAATCGATCACGTCATCGTCGCCACCGATGATGAGAGGGTGGCGTCCGCGGCGACTGAGGCCGGCGCCGAAGCCGTCATGACCGGTGAACAGCCGTCCGGGACCGACCGCATCGCCGCGGCTCTGGCGGGTCGTTCGGGATGGGAGATCGTCGTCAACGTCCAGGGCGACGAGCCCATGTTGAGCGCGGCGAACATCGACACTCTGGTTGCGGGAATGCGCGCCCAGCCGGATGTGGGAATGGCGACGCTGTGCCGGCCTATGGCGGGCGATGACGTGAACGATCCCAACGCGGTCAAGGTCGCCCGGGATGTCGACGAGCGCGCGCTCTATTTTTCACGCTCTCCGATCCCGTTTCCGCGCGATCACGCCGCGGCGGCGCCGCTGTGGCGTCTACATCTGGGGATCTACGGCTTCAGGCCGGAAACCCTGGCACGTTTTGTTTCGTTGACGCCGTCGTCGCTCGAGCGGGCCGAGGGGCTCGAACAGCTTCGCGCACTTGAGAACGGAATTCGAATACTCGTCCTGGACGCGCCGGATCCGGCCTACGGGGTCGATACGCCCGAGGATCTCGAGCGCGTTCAACGGTTGATGAAGAGTGGGGTTTGAGGGGGAAGAGGATATGGCTACCAAGTATGTTTTTGTGACGGGAGGCGTGGTTTCTGGGCTTGGCAAGGGGATCACGGCGTCGTCGCTGGCGGCGCTGATGGAGGCTCACGGCTACTCGGTGACCATGCTCAAGGTGGACCCTTATGTCAACGTGGATCCGGGGACCATGTCGCCCTTCCAGCACGGCGAGGTCTTTGTCACCGACGACGGCGCCGAGACCGATCTCGATCTGGGTCACTACGAGCGCTTCACATCCGCGACCATGGCCAAGAAGAACAACTTCACCACGGGCAAGATCTATGCCTCGGTGATCGAGAAGGAACGCCGAGGAGACTATCTCGGCAAGACCGTTCAGGTGATTCCCCACATCACGGACGAAATCAAGGACGGCATCCGCGCCCTCGGTGGCGATGTCGACTTCGTCATTGTCGAGGTCGGCGGCACCGTCGGCGACATCGAATCGCTTCCCTTCCTCGAGGCCATCCGCCAGTTCCGAACCGAGGTCGGCCGTGGCAATGTGCTCATCATCCACCTCACCCTTGTGCCTTTCATCAAGGGCTCGGATGAGCTCAAGACCAAGCCGACCCAACACTCGGTCAAGGGGCTGCTCCAGATCGGCATCCAGCCCGACATTCTGGTCTGCCGCTGTGATCGTCCGCTGCCTGAGGATCTGCGCGACAAGATCGCGCTCTTCTGCAACGTCGAGTCCCGCGCCGTCATCCCCGCCGAGGATGCCGAAACCATCTACGAGGTGCCGCTCAAGCTCGCCGCTGAAGGATTCGACGAGTTCGTCCTCGAGATGCTCAATCTGCCCAAGGGGAAACGCGATCTCAGCCGCTGGCGGATGGTCGTCGATCAGGTCAATGCATGTGAGGATTCGGTCTCGGTGGGGATCGTCGGCAAGTACGTCGATCTCGCCGATTCCTACAAGTCGCTCAACGAGGCATTGTTCCACGGCGGCCTCGCCAACGGCGTCAACGTCAACCTGGTCTTCATCGACTCCGAGACCCTCGAAGGCTCGGGCTACCCCGAACAGCTCTTCGATGTGGACGCCATCCTGGTCCCCGGCGGATTCGGCAAGCGCGGCATCGAAGGGATGATCCGCGCCATCGAGTTCGCCCGCGGCCGCAAGATTCCGTACTTCGGGATCTGCCTCGGTCTGCAGACCGCCATCGTCGAGTTTGCCCGCAACGTCTGCGGGTTGGCGGGCGCAGATTCCACCGAGTTCGTCAACCAGCCCTCGTACAAGGTGATCTACAAGATGCGCGAGCTCGTCGGGGTCGATCAGATGGGCGGCACCATGCGGTTGGGCAAGTACCCCTGCCGGTTGACCCCGACCTCCAAAGCTTGGGAGATGTACGGCGCCGACGAGGTCTGGGAGCGCCACCGCCACCGGTACGAGGTCAACCCCGAGTACGTGCCCCTCTTCGAAGAGAAGGGAATGGTCGTCAGCGGTAAATCACCCGACAGGATCTTTGTCGAGGTTGTCGAGCTCAAGGACCACCCCTGGTTCCTGGCGTGCCAGTTCCACCCCGAGTTCAAATCGAAGCCCTACGACCCGCACCCGATCTTCAAGTCGTTCATCGCCGCCGCTGTGGACTACCACAAGACCCGCGAGCTCGAGGAGGAAGAGCAGGCCTCCGAGGAGCAGATCATCGAGGAGATCATGGCGGACGACGAATCCGAGGTGGTGACCGAGGAGACGCTGGAGGCGTAGGCGAAAGGGCGGCGCAGCCCACAGATCACACAGATCACACAGATCATTCGGATTCCATCGCCGGATTGCCCGCAGATGACGCAGATGGACGCAGATAGCCATCGCAAATCGCAGGCATGATAAGCAGAGTGCCCGAAAAGCGGACTCGACGACCGGGAGGCGATCGAACCCCGACACCGCCAGCAGCTTCTGCAGCGCCGGGTCTAAAACTGCAACGAATCTGCGTCATCTGCGTGATCTGCGGGCGAAATGAGATGGTGCGATGATTCATCTGTGTTTATCCGTGTGATCTGTGGGCTGCAGCGTTCTTTCCCATCCCATTCCGGTCTCCGCTACACTTGCCGGCATGAGTTGGCAACCATTCGACATCGCTCCGGGAATCACCGTCGGCGACGGTAACACCCCCTTCTTCTTCGCCGGACCGTGTGTCATCGAGTCGCGTGACTTCGCGCTCGGGGTCGCTCGGACGGTCAAGGAGGTCGCGGAGCGCCAGGGAGTGAAGGCGGTCTTCAAAGCGTCATTCGACAAGGCCAACCGCTCGTCGGTAACGAGCTTTCGCGGGCCCGGGCTCGAGGCGGGGTTGGAGGCGCTCGCGGCGGTCAAGGAAGCGACGGGGATGGCGATCCTGACCGATGTTCACGAGCCGGGCCAGGCGGCGCGGGTCGCCGAGGTTGCCGATGTGATCCAGGTGCCGGCATTTCTGTGCCGCCAGACCGATCTCCTCATCGCCTGTGGTGAGAGCGGCGTCTCGGTCAACATCAAGAAGGGCCAGTTCATGGCCCCCGAGGACATGAAGAATGCGGTGGACAAGGTGCGCTCCACCGGAAACGACCGCGTCACCCTCACCGAGCGCGGCGTCAGTTACGGCTACCACAATCTGGTGGTGGACATGCGCTCGCTGCCCATCATGCGGCAGTTCGCACCGGTGGTCTTCGACGCAACCCACTCACTGCAGCTTCCGGGCGGGCTCGGCCACTCCACCGGTGGGGCGCGTGAGTTTCACCCCTATCTCACCCGCGCCGCCGCCGCGGTGGGTGTCGACGGGGTCTTTGTCGAGGTTCACCCGAACCCACCGGAAGCGTTGAGCGATGCGACGACCCAGCTCGATCCATCAGAGTTCGAACGACTGGTCACCCAGGTGACAGCCCTGTCGAGAACCCTCTCAGAGGTGGATGTATGAGCCTCGAACTCGCCCGCAAGGTGCTGGAAACGGAGGCCACGGCCATCCGAAACCTCGTTGAACGCCTGGATGGCGAATTCGAGGCCGCGGTCGATCTCGTGGTGGACTGCGATGGCCGCGTGGTCTGGACCGGGATGGGGAAATCCGGGATCATCTGCCGCAAGCTCGCCGCGACCATGAGCTCGACGGGCACGCCGTCGCTCTTTCTCCACCCGGCCGAGGCCATTCACGGCGATCTCGGGATGGTCACCGAGAGCGATCTGGTGGTGGCGATCTCCAACTCCGGGACGACCGACGAGATACTCCGCCTGCTCGAGATACTCCGCAGGCAGGGGGTCAAGCTCGTGGCCATGAGCTCGCACCCGGATTCGCCCCTCGCGAAGGCCGCGGATATCCACCTCGATCTCGGGGTCAGGAACGAGGCGTGCCCGCTCAATCTCGCGCCCACCGCCTCGACCACCGCGAGTCTCGCCCTCGGCGACGCGCTGGCCCTCACGGTGGCCGTCCGAAAGGGATTCAAGGAGGAGGACTTCGCCCGCTTCCACCCGGGCGGCAAGCTCGGCAAGAAGTTCCTCAAAGTCAAGGATTGCATGCATTCGGGCGACGAGATGCCGGTGGTCCGGGCCGACACTGCGATGAAGGACGTGATCTACGAAATGAGCCGCAAGGGGCTCGGTCTGGCCACCGTCCTTGACGGTGACGGATCACTCCTCGGTCTGATCACCGATGGCGATCTCCGTCGACTCATGGAGCGCGATCCTGACCCGTTGTCGCGTCTTGCCGAGGAGGTCATGCACAAAGGCGGCGTCTGCATCTCGGCCGACGAGCTCGCCACCGCGGCGCTCAAGAAGCTCGAGGAGAAACGCATCACCTCGCTCATGGTCTGCGACGGCGACGGCGCTGTTGCCGGTGTGCTGCATGTCCACGATCTGTGGGGAGTCGGGTTGTTCTGAAGCCCCGCGTCCGAATCCGCGTCCGAGATCGTGTCGCTCCCGCTCCTCCTCCCGCTCCCGCTCCCGAATGCAGCGACCGCCGCGACCTTCACCAGCGGGATCGGCTCGAGTGTATCCTGACCGCGAGATCCAAGTCGGACCTCGACGTCCTCCCCGCCGCCCAAACGCGACTCCTACTTTCGTGCCCCCGATCATGAGTTTGACTCGTCGTGCATTCGTGCCAGAATCCATCGGGAGCGGGAGCGGGAGCGGGAGCGGGAGCGGGAGGGAAAGATGCGACTCACAATCCTCACAACCGGCGGAACGATCGACAAGACCTACAACGAGTTCGACGGCTCGTTGGCCAACTCACGTTCGGTTCTCGACGTCATTCTGGGTTCCCTGCGATTGCCGGATGTCTTCATCCGTCACGTCGTCGTGATGCACAAGGACTCCCTCGACATGACCGAGGAAGACCGTCTGCTCATCCTCAAGGCGGTCAAGGACGCGTTGCCGAACTCCGACGCCGTGATCGTCCTGCACGGCACCGACACTCTGTCCAAGACCGGTGAGATCCTCCATCGAGAGCTCGGCGATCTCGAGAATCCGGTGATCCTCACCGGCGCGATGCGGCCCTACGAGTTCCGCGACACCGACGGTCTGCAGAACGTCACCGAGGCCCTGATCGCAGCCAGACTCCTCGATGGTGGGGTCTACGCCGTGATGCACAACCGCGTGCTTCCGTTCCCGGGTGTCAAGAAGGACCGGCAGGCGAGGACGTTGGTCCCGGGGGAGTGAGGGCTTGAGGGGTTGAGGGGGTGCGGGGTTGGCCAGCGCCTTTGGCGCTTGGGTTTGAGGGATTGAGGGTTGGAGGCGGCGGTGAACGACCATCGAAAGCTCGAGGCCTTTCAGCTTGCCGATCAGCTCGTCGTCGGGGTTTATCGGGCGACCAAGAATTTCCCGACCAGCGAACAGTACGGACTCACGAGTCAGATGCGCCGGTGTGCTGTTTCGGTAGCTGCCAACATCGTCGAGGGATGTGGTCGGCGATCGAGGAAGGACTACGTCAGGTTCCTCGATATCGCGTTCGCCTCGGCGCGAGAACTCGGATATTTCATCGATCTCGCTCCGCGTTTGGCGTTGATTGACGATGGGGATATCGAAGAAGTCAGGGTTCTTCAGGGACGAACAGCAGCTGCCCTTGCCGCACTCATCAGGTCCTTGAGGTAGTTTCGCCGCCTCACCCCCTCACCCCCTCACCCCCTCACCCCCTCACCCCCTCACCCCCTCTTCGTCTCCGGTATATTGTCTCGACCCAGCTACGGTTGAACCCGAAAGGATTCGCGATGACCCCCCACGAACAGATCATGGAACTCAAACAGCGAATGCAGCGCTCGATCATCGGCCAGGAACAGGTGGTGGAGCGGCTGCTCCTGACCCTGCTTTGCAACGGAAATGTCCTGGTCGAGGGCCTTCCCGGGCTGGCCAAGACCCGGGCGGTCAAGGCGCTGGCTCGGAATCTGGAGTCGGACTTCAGCCGGATCCAGTTCACGCCCGATCTCCTGCCGGCGGACATTACCGGCTCTGAGATGTATCTCGGCGAGGACGCGGCAGAACGCTTTGTCTTCCAGCCGGGGCCCGTCTTCGCCAACATCGTCCTGGCCGACGAGGTCAACCGGGCGCCGGCAAAGGTTCAGGCGGCGCTGCTCGAGGCCATGGAGGAACGGCAAATCACCGTCGCGGGCACGACCCACCAGCTGCCGCCGCTCTTCATGGTGATGGCCACCCAGAACCCCATCGAGCAGGAGGGAACCTACCCCCTGCCCGAGGCGCAGATGGATCGCTTCCTCATGCACGTCTATATCTCGTACCCCGACGACGAGTCCGAAAAGGCCGTTATCCGGCTGGTTCGAGGAGAGTCCTCCGGCGGCTCTGCGTCGGCGCCCGAGAGTCCGATCCCGCAGGAGGCGGTCTTCGCGGCCCGCAAGGAAATCGCCGCGGTGCAGATCCCCGAGCCCATGGAGGACTACATCGTCGCCCTTGTCGGCGCGACGCGCCGGCCGGCTGAGCTCGACGAGAATCTCGCCCGCTATATCCAGGTCGGGGTCAGCCCGCGCGGTTCCATCGCGCTGGACAAGGCCTCGCGCGCCCACGCCTGGTTCTCCGGTCGCGACCTCGTGACCCCCGACGACATCCGGGCGGTCATCAGCGACTGTTTCCGCCACCGCCTCAAACCGAGCTTCGAGGCCCAGGCCGACGGTCTCACCAACGACGAGATCATCGAGCGGTTGGTCGAGCTGGTCGCCGTGGCGTGAACGGCTGATCGGAAGCCTCATTCATGGACTGGTCGAGGATCAAACGCAATCGCCCTGCCGCGAGTCCGGCGCCCGGGGTCTATGCCGATCTCGATGATCTGATCAGGATCCAGTTCAAGGCCCGCGATTTCTCGTTCATGCCCCAACAACCGGTGTCGAGCATCCTCTCCGGCCGCTATGCATCGCGTCTGCGCGGCCGCGGCCTCAACTTCGAGGAGCTCCGCCGCTATCACCCGGGCGACGACATCCGCACCATGGACTGGAAGGTCACCGCCCGGACCCGGAGCCCCCACGTTCGCGTTTACACCGAGGAGAAGGACCGCGCGGTGCTGTTGCTGGTGGATCAGCGGCAGAACATGTTCTTCGGGAGCCGTGACCGGCTCAAGTCGGTGACCGCGGCCGAGCTGGCAGCCCTGGCTGCGTGGCGCGCCCTCGACGTCGGTGACCGCATCGGCGCCATCGTTTTCAACGATGAGGAAGTGGTGGAGATCAAACCGCAGCGGAGCCGTCGGACGGTCATGGAGATCCTCGGCCACGTGGTGCGGCAGAACCACGCCCTCTCGGCCGACTCCACGGTCAGCATGAACCCCGACCAGCTCAACACCGTGCTCGCCAAGGCCCGTGTCCTTGCGCCCCACGACGCGCTGGTGGTGCTGATTACCGATGGTTTTGGCGTTGATGAGCAGACCCAGCGGTTCACGGCCGGTCTGGTCGAACACAACGACGTGCTCACCCTGCTGGTCCACGACCCCTCTCGACTCGATCCGAGCGGGGTGAGGTTGACGATCTCGGACGGTTCTCGGCAGATGGATCTCGATCTGACGGATTCGTCGGTCAGCGAGAAGTTGGCCGCCGACTTCCGCGCCGAGCAGGAGGCTCTGACCCGGAACCTGCGGCGACTTTCCGCGCCGCTTCTCATGATCAGCAATGATGGAGATGTGGTTGGTCAGGTGCGGCGTCTGCTCGGGGTGCCGGGACGGCCCGCATGACGGGTCCGACGACGAATCCGGCGAGCCTCGAGAACCTGCGCGACATCGTTGTCCCGGAGCCGCCCCCACTGTGGCCTCCGGCGCCCGGAGTCTGGGTTCTCCTGATTTCGGCCCTGGCCATCGCAACAGCGCTCTTTCTATGGTGGAGAAGGGCCCGTGCGCGGAGCGCCTATCGCCGTGCCGGTCTCGCGCTCCTGAAGACCGCTCGATCAACCCGGGACGTGAACGTGATCCTCAAGCGGGTCGCCCTGGCTGCGTATCCACGGCCGACGGTCGCTTCGCTCTACGGCGCCGATTGGGTCGCGTTCCTCGATAGCAGCTGCCGCCGAACGAAGTTCTCGGCCCTCGGTGAGATCGATGAGAGTGACGAGGCTTCCGCAGAGCTGCGCTCCAATGCCGGTACGTGGATCAGGCGCCATCGCGCCCCTTCCGGCGAAGCGCGCGGAGGCGCGGCCTGAGATGTACACCCTCGCGTACCCTTGGCTGCTGCTGCTGATCCTGCTGCCGCCGCTCCTGCGTCTGCTCCTGCCGGCATACCGTGAGCCGAAGCAGGCCATCCGTTCGACGTGGTTTGACCGCACCGTCAGGATCCTCGGCGCCGAGCCCGGGGAGGGCGCCGTCATCGCGAAGACCTCGTGGGCCCGGCTGATCTTCCAGTGGCTGTTGTGGTCGCTGCTGGTCCTCGCCATTGCTCGCCCGCAGTTCATCGAGCCGCCTATCCGCCGGGTCGAACCGACCCGCGACCTCCTGCTGCTGGTCGATCTCTCGGGTTCCATGGAGGCCGAGGACTTCACCGATTCTGCGGGTGAGAAGGTGGATCGGCTGACCGCGGTCAAGGAGGTCCTCGACGATTTCCTGAGCCGTCGCGAGGGAGACCGCGTCGGGCTGATCGTTTTCGGCAACGCGGCCTTTGTCCAGGTGCCCTTCACCCAGGACCTCGATGCGTGTCGGATGCTCCTCGAAGAGACCGCCGTTCGCATGGCCGGCCCGAAGACCGCCTTCGGTGACGCCATCGGTCTCGGAATCACCCTGTTCGAACGCAGCGAGGTGGAAAACCGGGTGATGATCGCACTCACCGACGGCAACGACACCAGCAGCAAGATCCCGCCTGCCGAGGCCGCCAAGATCGCCGCCGACAACGCGATCCAGATCCACGTGGTCGGGGTCGGTGACCCCACCGCCACCGGTGAGGAGATGCTCGACGAAGAGGCGCTCCAGGCCGTCGCCGACGCCACCGGCGGCCGGTACTTCTTCGCCCAGGATCGCGACGACCTCGAAGAGATCTATGACGAGCTCGATCGTCTCGGCACCCGCGATGTCGAGGCCGAGACCTACCGGCCGCGCCTCGATCTTTTCTTCTGGCCGTTGGCGGCCTTTCTGGTTCTCGCCCTTTTTCGGGGCGTCGGGTTGTTGGTGCGAGACGCCTGGCGCATGCGGAGGACCAACCATGGATGAGCTTCATCTCCTTCGCCCGCAGTGGATGTGGAGCCTGGTTCCCGCCGTGCTTCTCTGGTGGGGTCTCTGGCGCGGTCAGAACCGTACCGCTGAATGGGAGCGGTTCTTCGACCCCCACCTGCTCGAGCACCTGCTCGTGGGTGAGAAGAAACGCCGGGTGCTGCGACCGATCCACCTGACCCTCGTTCTCTGGATCCTCTGTGCTGTGGCTCTGGCGGGGCCCTCTTGGGAACGTGAACCCTCACCGTTTGCCGACGACCAGGCGGGTCTCGTGGTGCTCTTGAAGGCGAGCACCACCATGGACGCAACCGATGTCCAGCCGTCCCGTCTCGAACGTTCCAAGCACAAGCTCCGCGACCTGCTCGAGATCAGGCAGGGCGCTTCCACCGGACTCATCGTGTACAGCGGTAGCGCGCACTTGGCGATGCCCCTGACCCGCGACGATCGCATGATCACGGCGATGGCGGCGGAACTCGGCGCCGATCTCATGCCCGTCGATGGTGATGCCCTCGGTGAAGCCCTCGACCTGGCGGCTGATTTGCTCGATCGTGCCGGTGTGCCCGGTTCGGTGCTCGTCATGGCCGACGCCGTGTCGCCGTCGCAGGTAACCGCCGTTGCGGCGGCGGCGCCGGATCTGCCGGTGCAGTTCCTCGCCGTCAAACCGGTCAGCGCGCCGCTCGACCCCGGTTTGCGACAGGCTGCGGATTCCCGCAGAGCCTCGGTGACGCCGCTGACCATCGACCAGACCGATGTCGAGCGGATCGCCCGGCGCGCGCAGTCGGACTTCAGGGCGGCTCCCGTCGCCGGTGGCGGTGAGCGTTGGCGGGACGCGGGCTATTACCTGTTACCGCTCATCGCGCTGGTGGCCCTGGCGTGGTCCCGCAAGGGGTGGGTGCTGACATGAGGGTCAGGGAGAGCAACCTCGTTTTCTGGGTCCTCGCTCTGGTGGTGGTCGCCGCGGTGGCGTATTGCCTGACCAACGACGACTGCACCTTGCTGACGCCCGATCAGCAGGCCTACCGCCTCTACGAGGCCGGGGACCTCGAGGCGGCAGCCGAAGGTTTCGCCGACCCCATGTGGCGGGGCGCGGCCATCTTCCGTCAGGGCGAGTTCGAGCGGGCGGCCGGCGTCTTTGCGGGGTACGACACCGCCGAGGCCGCCTTCAACCAGGGCAACGCCTTGCTGATGCAGGGCAAGTACGACGAATCCATCGCCCGCTACGAGCGGGCTCTCGAGCTACGGCCCGGATGGGAGCCGGCAGTGATCAACCGGGACATCGCCGTTGCACGGGCGGCGCTCCTCGTTCAGAAAGGCGGGGAGGGGACAGGCGGCATGCTCGGGGCCGACGAGATCGTGTTCTCCGATGCAAAGTCGCCGCCGTCGGATAACACCGAACAAACTGACGGTGGCGAGAAGCTGAGCGATGAAGAGCTTCGCTCGATCTGGTTGCGCCAGGTCCAGACCAAACCGGCGGATTTCCTGCGCGCCAAGTTCGCGTACCAGTACGGTACAAAGCAGACGACGACTGAGGGGGCCGGGGAATGAGCTTCTTATGTCACCCTGAGCGGACGAGTCCGACGAGTGAGCCGAAGGGTCTCCACAAGGAACGCGGGTTGCTGTTTTCGGATCGTTGCTCCATACATCGGGGGATCCTTCGACTCGCTACGCTCGTTCAGAATGACAGGCTCATCAGCGTACCCCTCCATGTCACCCTGAGCGAGGGAGTTCGACGACCGAGTCGAAGGGTCTCCTCAAGGTTCGTAAACCGCTGTTCTATTGGCGTCGTTCCGAGCTTCGGGGGATTCTTCGACTCGCTACGCTCGCTCAGAATGACAGTTGTCTTCGTTGTCGCCGTTCTCTTCACCACCCCTGCCGCGGGAATCGCCAACGCCGCTGACGACGTCGTGGTGCGGAGCTCGGTCACCCCCGCGGAAGCCTGGGTCGGTCAACGAACCCTGCTCCACATCGAGGTGCTGGGCGTCGACGGCTGGGCCCAGATCACCGACATGGGCGAGCTGGAGATCCCCGGAACCTACGTCATGCGCATTGAGAGTCAGGGCACACGGCTGAGCGAGACCATCGGTGGAACGTCGTACACGGGCCAGCGCTACCAACTCTCGCTCTACTGCCAGCGGCCCGGGCGCGTGGAGATCCCGGCGTTGCCGGCCACCGTCACCGTCAAGCGGTGGGGAGCCACCCCGCCCGAGATCAGGCGGGAGGTCACGATTCCTGCCACCGCGCTGATCTGCAAGGTCCCGCCGGGCGCCGAAGGGATCCGCGATCTGATCAGTACCACCCGACTCGAAGCCGATCAGACTTGGTCATCCGAGCCGACCACCGTCGATCTGGGCGACGCCGTCACCCGAACGGTTTCTCTGCGCGCGGAGGACGTCTCCGGGATGGCGTTCCCGCCCATGCAACACCCCGAGATCGAAGGCGTCGGCATCTATCCGGGCGAACCGTCGGTGACCGACACCACCGACCGGGGCTCGTTGCGGGGCGAGCGGGTGGAATCGGTGACCTATGTCCTCGAAGAACCCGGCGAGGTTTCGCTCCCAGGCATCGTGCTTTCCTGGTGGGACATCGACGATGGGGTGTTGCGACGGATCGAGCTCCCCGGACTCGAGCTTGCGGTGGAGGGAGAGCTCGCACCGGAGCCGGTGATCGAGCCGGAGGTCGTGCCGGCGATGAAGCCGCGCGACTTCGCGCCGCTCGCGGCCGCGGCGATTGTTCTTGTCGGTCTCGGCCTCTGGCTGGGCCCCCGTCTGGCGAGGGGCTGCCGTCGGTGGTGGATCGCTCGGCGGGCGTCCGAACCGGTTGTTTTCAAAAAGGTCCTTTCGACGATGCGGAGCGGCGATCCCGCGACCATCTCGGCCGCCGTCATGCGCTGGCTCGATCGGCTCGACCCGGGCGACCGACCGGCCCGGCTCGATCTCTTTCTGCGCGACCACGGCGACGATGCGACCCAGGCCGCCGCCGCGACGCTGGCGCAATGCATGGCGACGGGCGACGCCTTCAGTGACTCTCGCGCGCTGAGCGGCGGCTTGAAGGCGTCGCGCCGTCACCTGCTGCGTTCCAGACTGAATCAGCAGAAAACGGCGGGAGTTCTCCCCGAACTCAACGGGTAGGGCCCGACGATTCGGATCGTCTCTCGTTCTGGAACTGTTCGGCGTTCCAATTCGATACGAACGTGATCCCGCCCACGAAAACCGGCGCTTGAATATGGTTTCATTTCTGGCATCACGATTGCTATTGAAAGCAACGTGCCGAAGAGACGGCTGCACATTCGGGAGGCGAAATGACCCGCAACACCGTTGCCATCGTTTTAACCATTGCGATATTTTCTTCATTCGCCGCAACCGGCGACGACGCGATGCCATCCGTTGCTTGGGGTGAGGCAGCAGCCGATGTGATCGACAAACCCTATCTGTGTCGCGGCCCGTTGGCGGTCGGGGACGGCATCGATGTTCACATTTGCACCATGTCCGTTCTCAACCGTGAGACCCTGGTCAATTTCTATTTCGTCGATGGACTCTACGCCTGCTTCGAGGTGATGATGGAAACGAGCGGGCTCGATGGCGATCAGCTTCTGCGCGAGTTCGACGGCCTGGTCGATCACCTTGATGTCGAGATCGGTCACGCTGCGGGGCGCGACTCAATTCCCAACGGCAAACCGCGAGCCACCTGGCTCACGGAGGACGAGACCATTCGGGCGGCGGTCCGGTGGAGCGGTTCGACGGCCCTGATCGGCATCGTCGCGCTTGCCGAAACGCACCACCAGAGGATCGCGAGACTCGTGCACTGGTAGGTGAGCCCGATCTTCGTGAAAGGGCAGCTGAGGAGAACCGCAGGGTGGGCCAAGGCCCACCGTTTCGGCGCAGCCGCTATTTGCCCTTGGCGACGGCCGAGATCTTGACGGTCTTGATCAGCGGCACGGCGTACTTCAACGTCGTGTGCTTGAACTCGAGGGTTTTGGTCTCGTTCTTGAGGCTGGCGCTGTCGTTGATGCGGTCGACGAGTGTGCCTTCCTCATCGAGGAACTGAATGGTGAGATCGAATTTGGCCTTTTTCTCGGCTTCGGTCGCGCAGTCGAGCTTCACCGCGATGGTTGTCTTGATGTCGGCGTCGCTCGTGCCGAAAACTCCACCTTTGGCCCCGCTCGCAGTGAACTCCACCGTCCGGAATTCGATTTCACCCGCGCGGTCCTCGACAGCGATGCTCTTCACAAGTTCGAAATCTACAGTCGTCTCGAAATTCAGGCTCGCGGGTTCGGTGGGCTCTGGTTCGGCGGCCGGAGTGGGTTCGGGTGCGGATGCGGTCGCCGGCGTCGCCTCCGGGGTCTGGGAAGTCTCGTCCGTCTCCTGAGCGACTGCTCCGACGGTCACCAGGATCGCCAGGATCATCACGAAGAGGGTTGAGATTCGCGGGGTCTGCATGGGTTGCCTCCAGAATCAAGGTCTCGGCCAGAAACTCGACGGCGAGTGCAGCACTGGCGCCATGCGGCCCTACGAGTTCCGCGACACCGACGCCACGCAGAATGTCACCGAGGTCCTGATCGCCGCCAGGCTCCTCGACGGCGGCGTCCACGCCGTCATGCTCAACCGCGTGCTGCCTTTCCGGGGGTGACGAAAGACCGCCAGGCGAGGACGCTCATTCTCAAATCGAACGATCGTGAGGGTGCTACCATCAGCTGTCATGGTGGAACCGGTGCCCGATATCGTGGTGATTGCCGAAAGAATCGCCTTGGACCAACTGGCCGAGCTCGTCGACCGGTTCTTTTCCGACATGGTCAAGTACGTGGTCGACGTGGAGCGCGGGATCGCTGCGGTTGGGGGAGAGCTTCACGCTGACGCGGAGCAGCTGCTCCTGGAAGATGGGAGTCGTCAAGAGGACCTCTGGGGTGCCAACTACTATCCAGGTCGCGGTCCTGTCGAGTGTGTCGAGTTCACCTCACTCATCAACATCCGCCCGTCGCAGGGAAACCGAAGCATGGAGATCGAGGACGACGTGATCCGTGATCGCGTTCGCGAACTGACTCATCAGTTGATCGGTCAGGGGGAGCCACTCCCATGACCCAGCACGCCGGCCTGACGACCGAGCGGTGGAAGCGGTTCCCGCACTTCCAGCAGATTCTGATGATCGCCAACGAGATGAACCGTGCCACTCGTTTGATGGGACAGGGAGACATCACCGGTCGCCGTTTGGCCTATGAGCGGGTCCTGCGCCTGGTGGATCTCACGGTCGCTGTGTCTGAACGGCGGTCGGTGCGGCGGGAGCTACTCCGCTGGCGTGATCTGGTGGCCGTCTTGTTCCTCGAGGAGACAGGTCAGCCTGACGCCCACCGTGCGGCTCTGCGGGCTCTGCTCCAGCAGACCCCAGACTCGGCCGCGCAGATCAGCCTGCTCGGCTGCTGACACGCACCACACCAATCCCTCGCTGCAGGTTGCATGAACGCGGTAGCTGATTGGTGAGGCAGGGTTCACTTCGAGGTCAGGCCGGGCGCTCTTCGGGTCATCGTGCCGGAAGGGTGTCCGCTGATCGAAGGTGCGTGAGGGCGGCGGGCGGGTCGGTAGGACGGCAGGACGGCTTATCGGGAGACGATCCAACCCCCTGTCTGGAGATTAGGAGAACCGTAGGATCGACTCAACGGCTTGAGTCGG
>Ga0316187_10000566_pt1 | contig 29535 bp, 31 predicted proteins | sample CroRivburrow1_MG_FD_204927 | JGI IMG/M metagenome (GOLD analysis project Ga0316187, IMG submission 204927) | Coastal sediment microbial communities from Maine, United States - Cross River worm burrow 1 | ecosystem: Environmental > Aquatic > Marine > Coastal > Sediment | place: USA: Maine... | reverse complement strand
TTTAACTGGACCGGCGTCATTTGGTTACACCAAAGGCCCAGACGGCCAACGCTACGCCAGTAGCGGAGAAGTCAGTATCGATACTTCAAAAGTCTCTGGCGATCCACAAGCCACCCTAAATAAAGCCAATCAAATACGCGCCGCCGCATTGGCGCCTGCACAACCCTCCAACACCGACCGAGCAGTTGCCGCAGATGCTGCACGAATGGCCGCCCAAGCACGGGTAGAAATATTAAACGAGCAAAAAACTGAAGCAAGTGCTGACACGAATACGGACAAAGAAAACGTTAAAGAAGAGTCCGTAAGCGCAGCACAGTCAAATGATAAAATCGCTGCGTATCAAGCCAGTAGTACTAATCCACCCCAGGCAAGCATCGACGTTTTGGCATAAGCAAAATCAACAGTTACATTTCAAGCGAAGAAATTAATCAATTTAATCCCACATGCTTCAAAATCACGAACATTGTGAGTAGCGATTATAAAATTATGAGGCTTATCCACCCTACAAAGTTGGGTGGATAAATGCGGCGGAGAATAATGTTTTGCTTACGAAGGCAAGAAATCGACTGGATAGGTAACGACTAGCTCTTCGACATTTTTTGAACCGAAGTTGAAAAGTTTGATTCGCGCAGCCAGTTTTTTCTCGAGTGCGGGTGAGTTGAGTTCACTGGAAATTATTTTTACCGACAAAACCTGCCCGGCGGGTGAAATCACTAATTCAAAAACGATCTTGCCTTCCAAGGTTGGATCTTTGCGCAGGGCCCTGTTGTAGAGTCGGAATATGGCGCCTTTGTTTTTGTCAAAGATACGCGTAATTTCCTCTTCCGAGCGTTTTGGATTTGAACTGCGACTTCCCCGTTCGATCTTACTGGCAGCGGCGACTTTATCGATGCCGCTTTCCACTTTTTGTGTTTCACGGCCGGATAGTGAAGCGCTTCGACCAACCCCCGTGCTCAGTGTCGAGGTGTTAATACCACCACTGGTACTGACAGTATTGGAGGTAAGAATATCGCGTTTGAATTCTTGTGCCTTGGCACCGCTCTGTGACAGTTTAGTCGACTTATTGAGCTTTTTAGTTACTGGCTTGTCACGTAAATCGGCCAATTCATCGGCAAAGGCTAATAGGCCTGAGCTTGCGGCTTTTTTGCGTGCTTCTGCCTGCTTTTGAGCCTCGGTTTTTTCCGGCTTTTTAGGCTTAGGCTTCTTCTTGACTACCTTTTTCTTTTCTTTCTTTTTCTCTTTTTTCTTTACCTTTTTCTTTTCCTTCTTTTTCACCACTTTTTTGGGCGGAGGTGGAGGTGGCTTTTTCTGTTGCTCAACCATCAGTTGTGCATATCTTTCAGGAATGGGTTCGGCCTTATCAATATCCGGCTTTGGTACTGGAATAAAAGGAATAATTATTCCCATAACCACTACAAATGCAAATGAGACAATGACATATCTTTTAAGTCGACCGACCTCTTCTACGATAAAAGACCACGGTAACGTATACGAATGATATAATGCAGTCACGACTATCCCTTACCCTCTACTTTTCTACTAACTGCCAACGAAATTCTTCCGTAGTTGGCCTTCGCGCAGGTGTACATTATTTTTTTCAGCAATTGATAGGGTATGTCTTTGTCCCCCATAATTGTGACTTCCAGGCTAACCGGCTTGCCGTCAGGTGTTTTTTTAACAATTCGACGGCTTGATTGGCGCTCAAGCTCTTTTTTGATTCCAAGGATTTCCCGATCTTTTGAGCCAAGAATGGATTTTACATCCGCTACTTTGCGCCCCTGAACCAAAATATCGTTTTTGCTCACTGCAATAACAACGGTTTCTTTGGGCAGTTTTTCCGCAACGGACTCAGGCAGCTTGATTTCCTTGGCATTGGGTATGTCTTGCACGTTGCTTTGACTCACCAATAAGAAAAAGACCAATATGGTAAAGATATCCATTAAGGAAACCATATTGAGGGCTGCTTTACTTTTTGTACGCTTATGATGGCGTTCCATGCGCAAGGCGCGTCTTGACATTTTCATGGTTATTTACTCCCAGCGCCCGCACCACCTGGTGGCGGGGGTGCATCCCCAATGGAAATTTTCGGGAACAGTTCCTTTTTAACCACCTCGGCAAACTCCACAACCGATACAAAACGCGCGGCATCCATGGCTTGCACTAAGGCGTCATAGTGAATATCGGGTTCCAATAATATGGTGATGTTTTGTTTCTTTGGATCTAGTCCCTTTATTTTGATTAAGAGATCCTGCACGCCTTTCATGTCGTACGCATCGCCCTTCTTTTTGAATGACTTAATTGCACCATCGAGAGTGTCGGCAACTGTGATTTCGTCCTTACGGATAATCAGCTCATAATTGCGCACCTTTTTGGGCTTATCCTGCTTGGGCTTACTTTTATCCAGCGCGGGGGGCAAATTGAGTTCTAATATCGTCATATTGGCAAAGACCGCGGATATCAGTAGAAATGGCACCAAGATGACCATCAGGTTTAAAAACGCGGTAATATTAAGCTCTTCCTCACCGTGCTTACGCCGCATTCTGGAGAGTCTGGACATATTTTTTTACCTGTAGTTATTATTGTTGGCGTTGTTTCGCTACAGACTGAATATGCTCAGTGATGGCATTGAGAAACTTAACGGTGGCCATTTCCATGCTGTCCACTAATTCGGTCGTTTTGGTTTGCAGTACCGTGAAAATGATTAACAAAGGAATGGCCGCCATGAGACCGAATGCTGTTGTGTTCATCGCAACCGAAATACTGGCAGATAACATATCGGCCTTTTCCGCTGGATTGGCTTTGGCAACTGCGGTAAACGCATTAATAAGGCCCATAATGGTACCTAATAAACCCAGCAATGTCGCAATATTGGCAAATGTGGCCACATAGTGAGTACGTTTTTCCAGGCGTGGGATAATTTCCATCAAACCTTCTTCCATGGCCATTTCAATTTCATCTCTAGAACGTGACGCCTGGACCCTGGACAATCCATAAGTCAAAATTCTGCCGATATCAGCCTTTGATTTTTGACTCACCATCATTGCCTGCTGAAAATTGCTGGCTTTAAGCAAGGGCGTCAATTTTTGCCACATGCTGCGATTGGTCAATTTGGCGTAACTTAGATACAAGTAACGCTCAATAGATATAGCGGTTCCAATGGCAAGAACCAATGCAATAGGGTACATAAATACCCCACCCTCTTGAAAAAAGCCAACGATTCCGGTAAAAAAGCCCATGTAAATCTCCTTACAAAACGGGTAGTTATGTTGATTACTAAAATTTCTTCACTCTATAACCAAGCTGTATAATACACACTTAGCAAAATATAGGCAGCTTAGTGAGTTCCTGTGTTCAATGGTCCTGGTACTGCTATTGTATATTGATAGAAATACACTTAGGACAATAGGCGGGACTTCGGTTGTGAATTACTTTTGCGATAAATTCCCTGGCCCTTGTAGCATTCCAAAATATTGTAGTTCACGTTGAAATACCTCTCGATCTAGTGCTGTCATTCCTTTGTAACTCGAACCTCCTAGAGATGCACTGGCCATGCTCCCAGTACTGGTATCCTTCCAAGGCACAATATAGAGTACTTTTGGTAGTTCCTTCGACCCAACTATTGAAGTCTCATCCAACTCCAAGCGATCTGCTGCAAAAGTCTGGCCATTTATCATGAAAAATGAAATTATCGCGATTAATATGAAATGAACTGAATAATTTTTCATAAATTTATTGATTCTGTGATCCATTGTTTCAGTTTACATAAATTGCCTACAAAACAAAACAGCAAAGTACTAATTAGCTTTCTTTATTCGACGCTTAAGGTCAACAATCCATTTATTAACCTCTTTATCTTTTTCTTTATTGAGGTCTTGAAAACGCTCATAATGTTTTAAGGCCTCTTTCCATTCACCGAGATACAAATCCAGTAAAATTCCGTAATTTAGATGCGCGTACGCGTAATTGGGATCCGCTTTTAACGCCTTTACGTAGTACGAACGAGACTTATTAAAATCACCTTTGCCTCGGTTTATGATGCCTAAATGGTTATAACTTACGGCACTTCGTGGATTAACTTTAATGGCTTGATTAAATGCAGCTTCCGCTTGCTTCATATCACCTTCATGGAAATACAATAAGCCAAGATTAGTATAGGGTCCTGACAATTCGGGATATGCTTGGGCCAAGGTTTTCAATAAACTCTTAGCTTTTCCTTTCTTACCGGCACGGATAGCCTCTAAAGCAACATCATAGTCTTTTTGCGCTTCAGGACTTACTTTAATTTGTACTGGCTTGCCTGCTGTACTTTTCTCTTTATCTCCGGTTTTATCGCCAGTTCCGGCACAACCCACCAAAAACAAGGCAATAGAGCCAACAGTAATAATGATTTTAATTCGTGATATCAGCAAATACTTCACTCCTTTCAGCTTTCCCATAACGTGCGGGTCGCAACATACTCAGTACCGCAAAACTCTTCTTCACCCATTCATCGTATGTGCCATCCCTTGCACGATTTGCATTGGATTCATGTAAGTCTATGGATTTTTCCTCAAAGGGATAGGCTTGTTCCTCCAATAGGATATCATATTGTTCTCTTTCGGTTGCAGATAAACCATCGGGACGTTCAGATTCCATTAGTTCCTGACCGAAGCCACCGTAGATTTCACCCAACCAGTAGAAGGATGCTGTGCTTACTTCCGCAACGCCGTATTCTGCCGCCGCAGTATACGCATCAACAGCTTCTTGCATACGTTCTTTTTTCACATTGAGGTTTTTCTTAAGTGGTGCGACCAATTGTACATCTTTAAATGATTTAAGTCTTGGTTCTGCCAACTCCAACGTTGCTTTTGCGGCGAGATATTGACTCCTATCGGAGCGTTCCTTGCCACTGTTCTTGTCGGCCTTAACGATTTCCTTTAACCAATAATGATATCGTCTATCATTTCCTTGATTTTTACTTATAACGGCCAATTTTTGTCGAGCTTCAATAGATTGTTCCAATGGGGTGGGATATTCCTTGATATAGTTCTCATAAGTCTCAATGACTTGTTGAGTTGCATCAACTTCTTGGTAAAGCTCTGCCAAACGCCAGGTAAGATCGCGTTTAGAGGAGATTTCTTGGTTTTCGGCTATTATTCGTTTGAATTCCTGTGCTGCCAAAAGTGATTGTTTGGTCTCCACAAAGGCCACTGCGAGATTTTCCGTCACCTTTTTCTGCAAGTGGCTTGTTGGATAATCGCGTCTAAAATCTGTAAAATATTCGATGGCTCTTTCCCATTGCTTTTCTTTCATATAAGTAGCTGCAATATCAAACTTGGCGGTAATCCTCATTTCTGAATCAGGCGCAATCGCGGCGACTTGTTGAAATTTTTCTATGGCAGCCTGCGTGTTACCACTCTTACTTAATTGTTCAGCACTATTGTATACTGAAAGCGCGATATCTGTAGTAATTTGCGTTTTTAGTACGGCGTCGTCACCAACCAAGGTCAGCGCGGTATTATACGCAGCCTCTGCCTCGGCATACCGAGCTTTTTTAAATTCCACTTGCGCAATAATCAACCATGCCGTGCGTTTCATATCATTGGTAGTTTCGGTTTTAATATCCAATATGTTTTGCGCGGCCGCTGCAGCCTGATCGTATTTTTTTGAGGCAAATAAATCTTCTGCCGCTTTGGTTAATACCGTCGAAGCACGTTTATCGGCAGTGAATGTTTTGCCAAAACGAATCGCCCCTCCAACAGCAAGGCGATCCCAAATTTCTTTTTCTTTGCCGTCTAATTGGTGTGAGCGCTTATCGTAAGCCACTAAAGCAGCATAGCCCGCCTCAGCGTTTAATCCCCCATTATTTACGTATTGGTAGGCGGTCTTTTCGTATTCCTTAGTGCTGGATTCATACAATTTGTTTTCAAATAATGCATCCGCCAAGGCAAGATTAATTGCCTGTGCCTTTTTACTCTCAGGGTAGCGCTTCAAATAGCGTTTATACCAAATATAGGCACGTTGGTAATCCTCAGGTTTATGTGTTTTCTGCGCGGTCGCATGAAAATGATTGGCGATTTCCTCGGTATTTTTTTCCAGCAGAGGAATAAGTTTGTCACGCACCGACTTAGGGTGATTATTCCAGTATTCACCGCTTACTCGATAATGCTGAGTAAACCGTTCCTTCTCCCCAACGATAAGCGACGCAAAACCACCGGCGGTGTATGCATTAATGCGATACAAATCAAATTCGGGGGCCAGGGCATGATTAGCATACTGGTTGACAAATGCTTTATAGACGTCTGCGGCATCCTGGTATCGCGATTTATCCAAATAATAATCGCCCAAACCCTTATAAACACGCGACTCATAAGGCTTATGACCACGTTTTCTAAAATACGACTCAATGGCCGCTGCCCCACCCAATTCATTAAAACTCAGGTTAACTGCGCGAAACACATCATCCATTAATTCTTTATCACCGCGGCTTAATTGACTACTTTCACCTGTTATATTACCCGACTGGTCGCGTAACTTCCTATCGGCCAAAGTAAAAAACGAATACAAGGCCTTTTCGTATTGAGTTTGCTTGTAAGCCGTCCAGCCACGTTGCGACAAGGCCTTTTCATAGTAGGGCGAAGACACTCCAACCAACATCGCCTGGGTATAGGCTAGTTCAGCCTCTTTATAATTACCCTGTTTAAAGTACAATTCACCACGCCGAAAATGAATTTCATCGCGATTACTAATGCCGGGAAAATCCGTAACCAATGCTTCCAAGGCATTAAGCGCCTTTTTCGTTTGCCCCGTTTGTTCATACGCATTGGCCAATTGGTATAAAACTTCCTCATCACCGACTGTACCCTTGCTTTTTGACGTTTTATAGGCGTCTTCATAAAGGGCAATTGCCTTTTCAAAACTGGCACCTTTAATGGCCGTACGTTCTGCAAGAGAGACCTGTTTCTGCTGAGGTAATCTATCCACAGCTTTAACGTAGCTCTCTTCACTACGTTCTAGCTCCATATCGGCCAAACGACGTAATGCCTCTACACGCAAAGTATCTTTTGGCGCTGAGTTCATAAAATCCCAATAACTCGCCATGGCTTTGTCACGTGCGCTGTCGATCTTCGCCTCAGTATCTATCTTTATAGTAAGCTCACCCAAAGCACCCAAGGTACCTTCTTCCACCGTTGCACAAGCGAACAGTAGTGATACGGCAGAGATAACAAGTAGCACACGAATAAACATGGCTTACCCACCCCCCCAGCGTTTTGCCGCATAATCGTAAATCTGCGCAACCGAAAACCTGGCCTCATTAAAGTAAGCAATCAAGCGTCTTTTGCGGCTATCTAATTCGTTATACGCTATTTTTTGCAATAAATGATCTACACGTTCTGAAGTAAGCAACACTTTGGACTGCAGTTGAAGAATGCGTGCCTTATAAGCCTCAGCGCGTTTTTTTGGTAGATGTTTAAGGGTATCGATGGTTGCCGACCAACCTTCCAATTTGCCAAGAGATAATCGTAGCTGGGTATAATTAAACAATGTTTCTCTAAATTCGTTACTCGCCATTAACTGCCACAGGTATTCACCTTCAGGTGTATTGAGTATATTTTTTATTGTCCATAACCCTTCCACATTCTCCCCGGATTGGGTTCGTATCAAACCTTCAACCAGTTTCCCACCTGCAATAGCTTCAGCCGCTTTGTTTATTTTATCGATTTCTTTCTGGAAACGCGTCATAGCGGTTTCGTAATATTCTAATGACTGCTTATAAGCTTTTAACTGCCCAAATGCAAAAGGAACGGCCATTAGACCTGCCTGTACCGAGGGATCACTAGGTTGTCGCTCGATTAACTCAAGCCAAGGCACCAATGCTTTTTTGTGTTTTTCCTGGCTCGAATAGGCTCTACCTAAACTTAGTAATGCTTCGTTTGAATATTGCCCTTCGAGCTTTACTTTTTGTAAAGAAATTATGGCTTTTTCGGGTTCTTTTTTATCCAAAAATCCGTAGGCGAGCGTCAAATTTGCCTTGTTTTTTAAAGCCTGCAACTCCTTTGTAGCCGCCGAACTTGAACCTATATCTTCCAGTATTTTGATACCTTCGGTTTCAATGCCCATTTTATAAAGAGACACACCCAAATTGTAGCGCGCAAACATATACCAATCAGAGCGGTTTTTGGATTTTCGCAAAATAGCCGAGGCCTGTTCATACTCTCCCTGAGCAATTAATATATTTGCATTTAAGACCAGCCTTTCTTCCTGCAAAGCTATGGGTAAGCTTCCCTTAATCTTAGACATACTATTTTGTGCATCGGCAAGACGACCTCTGCGATATTGTGTCTTAGCCAGATAAAGCCACGCTCGGTCCCTGACCTCTAGTGGCTGGTTTTTTTCCAGTAGATTTTCAAATATATTGGCCGCTTCATAGTGAAACCCATATAATAAATACAAGCCACCTAAAACCAAACTGGTTTCTTCGAAAGTGCCTATCGTTCTCCCTAATTTTTGCTCCGTTAGTACTTGAGTAATGGCGCTAAAATGACGACCCCGGTAAGAATCAAAAAGCGCAGCGCGTATACCCGGGTTTTTTAACCCATCCCAAATTAGATTAGGTTCAGCGGCAACAGCAATGTCCACAACCAATAATTGGACTACGCATAACATTATGCTAATACAATTCGGCTTTACGTTTTTAGTATTCGTAGCCATTGGCTTAGTTCCACTCGCTTATGACAAGGTTTGGGTAGGTCGAACTGTCCTTACTATCAATATTGATTTCAATTACAGTTCGAGATATACCCGCAATAAACCGATGGAGAACATCTCGTTTATAATCCGGATCCTTGGGTACCCGACCCAAAATAAAAGCTGACAATCGATGAATTCCGGTGGATAAATTGGTTTTATATATGCGATGACCACCGCCTAGTTGCATGGCTTGCACTTCACTATCTGTATATTGATACGCCGCCACGGTTTGGGAATCGATTTTTAATTCAATGTAAGACAGGTCAAATAATTTTGGTGCATTTAATGTAACGATAACAATGACTTGATTTTTCTGTGCCCCCGTATCCTCTTCAGACAGGATGGCAATATCACTGCTTAAATTGAGGATTTCCTGTAGCAATAATTCAGTTTCTTCGTCAGTGGTGCGAAACGCATTGTTGGTAAACGTTGGGTCATTGTATTCTGCAGGAAGGGGAGTAGGAGTCGGCAAGGGCTGTTTATTAGTGACCGCACTGGCGTCTGCTACAATGACCTCTGCTAAAAGTTGATTGCCAGCCTTTTCGGCTACAGGCTTTTCTGGAAACGAAGCAAAATCGTGCGCAAATATCGAAAAACTCAGTGTTGAGAAAATTAAAACTAAGATAGACTTTTGAAAAAGCACAGAAATCCACTCCAAATCAATACATAAATTCCATTAGAGATCCCAGAGTACCGCAATTAAATTGATGCAACAATTTAAAATTTTAATATTTTCTATTATTGATACGAAATGCGATTACACCATCCATCTTTGTCTACCCGATAATAATAAAAATTCGCCAATGCTCTCAGTCTGTCTGCGCTTAGCCCAGCATGCGTAAAGTAACAAACTCGCTCGATTTTGAGCATCGATCAATACGAATCAGTATTGGGTAATGTCATGAGACTGCAAATCAATCAGGGTAAATATTAATACGTCATAAAAATCAACATTTTAACGAAATAGATTAGTCAATAGTTTGCACCAAGGTGATTAACTTATAAAATCTGACTGAAACACTAGCCTTTGCATCTTACATTAGCAAAATTTTCCGTATAAAAACAACACATAGCAGCGATATTGTTCATAATTAATTATAATATTTGCCATCATTTAAAATTTTATGGGTTAAATTTCACATTTTTGAATAATTAGTAGGCGTTTTCCTATATAATGAACGCTAATTGTAGAGGCGACATAACAAAGATTTAGGTTAAATGCATATTACTTGGCAAAGACCAGGGCATGCACCCAGCTATATTAGTTTATTTTTCAAAATCTTATCACTTATCAAGCAATCACTCTTTAAACCCAAATAGGTATTTTTTGGGGCTCTGATAACTATAATTCGTTTTGAAACAGAAAATAGCACCGCACTTCGTTGACAAAGTGCGAGATAATTCAATAACTATAAGAAATTAGCTTTATTTGCAATCGTGATGACAAGTACAATAGTGTTGTATTTAAGTAATGTGGAGAAGTCATGCATAACGCAACAGTGATAATCGGACTAGGTGAAATGGGGGGCGTTTTCGCACGCGGTCTGTTACGGTCATCGCATAGCGTTATACCTGTTACCCGATCTGATGCGATTAATGATATTGCCTCATCCATTACCCAACCCCAAAGTGTTTTGATTTGTGTGGGCGAAAATGACCTACAAACCGTGTTAAGTGGAATCCCAGATAGCTGGAAGGATAGACTAATATTGGTTCAAAATGAGTTATTGCCTCGCGATTGGCAACAGCATTCTATCGATAAGCCTACTGTCATATCCGTCTGGTTCGAAAAGAAAAAAGGGCAAGATTACAAAGTCATTATTCCTTCGCCTGTCTATGGACCACTCGCTGACACTGTCAAAAACAGCCTACGGTCTTTAGATATCCCCTGCACAATTGTTCCTAGCATGCACCAAATGCTGTATGAGCTTGTACGTAAAAACGTTTATATCCTGACATCTAATATCGCTGGGCTCGTAGTAGGTGGTAATGTTGGGGAACTTTGGCAAAAACACAGGGAACTAGCACTTGCAACCGCCAATGAAATAATCGATATACAAGAATGGCTTAGCAACACTACAATGGATCGTGGAAAGTTAATTGATGGCATGGTAGAAGCTTTTCAAGGCGATTTGTTACATGGATGCACGGGCAGATCGGCCCCGCACCGTCTAAAACGCGCCATTTTATTTGCTGACGAAGCGGGTCTGAAAACACCGAGATTACGGCAAATACTCAGAGACCATACTGAAGCACAAAATTCATAAGATAAAAACCAAAATTTAATTGGAAATTACTTCCAGCAATATTACAAAGCCTCAGATTAAAAAGTGAATCCCCTTAAACAAAACTCGTTAAAGAAGATAGTTTATATAACAGCAACAGTGATAGTCGCACTCTTGCTAATATCCGCTATTGTCAATCTTTTACTGGTTCGCTCACATTATGAAAACTATGAAAATGAGCAAATACTGGAACAGCTCGATAATAAAGTATTGATTCTTGGTAAACAGCTAAAATTATATAAACAAGTCATTGGCAATGTGGCATCTGAAGCGAACACCCGAGATCTACTCATGTTCTCAGACACAAAGGGTGCGCATAAATGGGCATTGCAAATGCGCAAATACCTACCACAATCAATTGGTGTCGCTTTACTCTCAACCCACGGAAAAATTCTAGGTGATCCAGTAACCTTGCGCTTAGGCCCACAATGTCTCACTGATCTAACGCTTTTATCCCAGGGTGAGAACGTTGGCCATCCACCAATTCATCGTGATATCCCCGAATTAGCGCACTTTGATTTAACCACGCCTATTTATGATGAAAATGAAGAACAAATTGGTTTACTTTTTGTCAGTTTCAGTTTGGACACCTTAAAAGAAAGCCTGCAAGAGTCGGTGGGTAACGAGCAGCTATTACAACTCATGGATTCCGATGGAGAACCCATTGCTGTAGCGGGATCCATATCCACCACACGTGAACAATACAGTATTAAAAAAATTGTGCCAAATAGCACTTGGACGCTGCAGGTGACAGAAAACCTAACATCAGTGTTACCGATTTATCTCACTCTCAGCCTGTCCAATTTAACAACCTCGTTAATAGTCATTGGGCTAATCATCTTTTTTATTGTCTACGTCACCAAGGTGTTTAAGCTCGATTACGAAAAAATCAAAAACACACTTATTAAAGTATCTGAAGGAAACTTCGACGACGAATTACCAAATATTCAACTTAAGGAAAGTGCAGAAATACTGCCTTATATCGAATACATTTCACGGGATATGCAAAAACAACAACAAATGATATCCAATCAAAGCTGGATAGATGAGTTAACCGGCCTACCCAATCGTCGACATTTTAATAACGAATTTGTCCGTGCCTACAATCTTGCTAGACGTGGAACACCAATGGCTGTCGTACTTATTGATTTGGATAATTTTAAAACCTTAAATATTAGCGCAGGTAAAACCGCTGGTGATCAGGCATTAAAACTGTTAGCCAATACATTACAACAGTATTGCAGAAAAACGGATTTTGCCGCCAGATTGAGCGGTGATGAATTTGCACTATTACTATTGGATATGCAACCCGACAAAATAAGACCCTGCCTTGAAAAGTTATCCACCACTTTTTTGGAGCAACAAGAAAGACACCCAGCAGTACCCGATGATATCCGCTGCACTTTAAGTTGTGGATTTACATTCATTAATGTTCATCGCGATTATAATGCCGCTGCCGTCCTCACGAGAGCAGATAAGACCTTGGCCGCCGCAAAAGAACAGGGTAAAAACCGCGTGGTGGAAGCATAATCCTGGTTATTTTTATGATTATTATTTACGACAACAAGGGCTTCACTCAACTGCTCACTCTCGAATGCGATAGTTTACAAGGCGCCGACTTAAAAGATGCCAATCTTGAAAACGCCAATATGATTCAGCTTGATTTACAATATGCCGATTTGCGTAATACCAACTTACAAAACGCTGACTTACGTCTGGCAAACCTGAGCCACGCCAAACTGGATGGCGCTAATCTCATGGGTGCTAATTTGACTGGCACCATTTTAGATCATACCAGTCTTAGTGGAACGCTCCTTCCTGTTAGCACTTCTAGTTAATCCTATCCTTGCGCTATTTAATGGGATTGCTTGCGCAGAATTCCTAGATCGCTCGTAGCGTGCGCCGTGCGCACGGAGACTGTGAACGTATTCAAAAACCAAGAAAATGTGCACTATCCGTAGGGTGGATAAGCGCAGCGCATCCACCAATACCAGCTAGAATGGTGGATGCGCTCCACTTATCCACCCTACATTAAGAATACTTTTTCTCGTTCCCATGCTCTGCGTGGGAATGCATACCACTCCTCGAATTAAACACCAGCAACAAACGTGGCGTGTGTCGCGTACACTTTCTACACTACACCTGCAACGCCTTGATACGCGCCTGTGGTGTACCTTTTTCAATGAACCTATGTGTAAATTGCGTGATCATCTGCTGCGAGCCTGCAAGGTATAAATCGATTTCCGTTTCGATGGGGCAACGAGCCAATGTATCACTAACCGTATTCTCATATGGATTCCCGCGACTAGTATCATGCGTTAGAGGGATATAGACAAAACAATCTAAGGCCAATTCCCATGAACGACAATAGTTGGATAAATAATGTGCTTCATTTTTATCGACCAACCAAAACAGGGTCATTGACTGGGGCAAGTCTAAAGTAATAGCGTGTTCGATGAGGCTTTTTATTGGCGCCAAACCTGTACCTTCCGCTACCATCACAATGGGCCTTTGCGAGGTTTCCTCCAACGTAAAATTGCCATGGGGACCCTTTACTTGCAAATTTTCCGATTGTTTTAGATCTTCAAATATATATTTTAAGACGGGTTGTTGCTCATCTCGCTGCAAATGAAACTGTAATACCATACCGTTACATGGGCAGCTTGCAACGGGTAAACTGATAGGTGGATAATTAGCGATGTGCAGGTCCACCATCTGACCAGCCAGAAATCGCAACGATTTTGATCTGGGGGTGCGTAAATACAATAATAAGTTATTTTTCGTAACGTAATCCAGCTTTGCGACTTTAGTTGAAATTTTTTGCGTGGGTATGTCTTCTGCAGTAAATGCCTCACTAGTTTCAATTACGAGATCGCTGCGCGCCTCACTACAACACAACAGTGCGTAGTTTTGGATTTTTTCCGCTTCTGAAAGACTATAGTCATGATGACGAATAACGGCTGTGTCTCCGGAAATGATCTTTGCCTTACATTCACCACAAGTGCCAGTGTTACAACTGTAATTCACATTCATACCACTGCGTAACGCGGCCTCTAACAGTAGTTCCTGGGCGGCCGCTTCAAACTGATGATTACTCGGCTTTATCGTGACTTTAAAACTCATTATCCTAAATCACTTATTCTTCTCTTCAATTCTCGACAACAACCAAAGATTCAACTGGGACGCAATATTTTTTGAGGCCTCGTCCTGCGATTGTTGTAGTTCACTTAAGGTATCCAACAATTCATTGAACAGTTTTTGATAATCAAGGGCTTTGGTCTTTTGTACACTTAATTCGACTTTTGTTCGTTTAATTTGCCTTTGCAAAGAATCTTCTGGTGAAATATGTTGCTGTACCCGCTTCCCATAGGCTGAGTCACGAATAATTTGGGTACGTTCAAGAACTGGAGATTTGTTAATGGCCAAGGCTGGAAAGCAACGTTTTAGTTCATCAAGGTCCACCAAACCTTCAAAGGTATGAAGCTCCCCTGCACGGATCATCTTTTGCAACTTAATGCGGCTTATCCCTAACATTTTTGCTGCCTTAGCAACACCAACGGTATTTGCCATACACTCCCTCTTGTCAATGGATTACACCCCTACACTATCTAGGGGTATATATAGATACTATCCATTTTAAGAGTATTCTTGTGAAATCATCTATTGTCAAAGGTTATTCGTGGAGACGCTTGGAAAATTTAGGCAAGTTTGGGTGTAAGGAACGCCTAAAGGAAAGCAAATGTATAATTTGTGATTAAACCTTGAACTGCCCAACCAAGTTTTTAAGTGATGCGGACATTTGGTTTAAGCCATTACTGCTTTGTGCGACGTTTGCGGCCGCATCACTGGTTGCCTGGGTTAGCTCGTTTATATTTGAGACATTATTATACACTTCTTCCGCAACTTTGGATTGTTGCGTTGCAGCACCGGCAATTTGCTGTGCTTTTGTCAGAATGTCAGCTACGGCTGCAGTAATGGCACCTAGTGATTCACCTGCTTCGATGGTAAGGGTTGCTGTCGACTGCGCGACTTCTCGATTTTTCTCCATACGTACCACCGCTTCCTTCGACTCAGATTGTAAGGATTCGATTTTTTTACTAATTTCGAGAGTGGATTGTTTGGTACGATTGGCCAAGGTTCTGACCTCGTCTGCTACCACGGCAAACCCCCGGCCCTGCTCACCTGCTCTGGCAGCCTCAATGGCCGCATTTAAGGCCAGTAGATTGGTTTGTTCGGTAATATCCCGAATCACATCAATAATTGCGCTAATACCTTGTATATCACTACCTAAATTGGTAATGACATCTGCGGTAGATTGCGTTTCATCGGCTAAGTTATTAATACCACTAAGGGCCTGAAGTACAATCTGTTGGTTTTGACTGGTCTGGGTATCCACATCCTGTGCGACTTCGGCCGCCTCATTGGCGTTTTGCGCCACGACTTTCGATGTGTCTGACATCTGGCTCACGGCCGTGATTATTTGTGATGTTTCTGCTTGTTGCTGCGTTATGGTGCTGTTGACGCGTTCAGCCGCAGTGGAAAGCTCGTTTGAGGCCGTAATTAATTGCATAACGAATTCTGAAACCTGTTTAATTAACTCTTGCAAACGCTGTGCAAACTTATTAAAACCGCCGGTCAGGCGAGACACTTCGTCACTTCCCACTTGATCTAAACGTCTGGTCAAATCACCCTCACCTTGGGCGATGTCATTCATAACCTCAACCGCTCGATTTATGGGCATTACTATTGCGCTGGTAATTAAGAACGCGATGACACTACCTAAACCCACACCAAAAATTAATAGAAAGGTGATCACATTGGTTGTGTTATCTGCCTGAGCCACGATTTCTGCACTGGTTTGCGTCGTGATTCCACGCTGAGCATCTACCAATACAATAAGATTATCATTGATTCGTGCGATCAGCGGACCTATTTCGGTTTTAATTAAATAGGCATCGAGTCGAGCCTTGTCACTTTTTTGGATTTTTATCAACTTTTGGAGATTTACATCCCACTTATTAACCTGTTCCTCAACCTGTGCAATACCTTCTTCTTGCTGAAAGGTGTGTAACTCCTCATAGGTTTTAAATTTTGTCACTAAATCTTTGACTCCCTGTAAGAACAGAACCACATTACTCAGGGCATCGTCGTTGCCGTAAAACATATATATTCGAATATTAGCAATGACCTGCATCCACAAATACCTTAATTCAGACAAAGTCTTAGTAAGCTTGAGGCGTTCATCGGTAAACTCTTCCTCCGCTTCAGAGGCCATCATATTGGAGAGACCTTGTAAAATGACCTGAGAAATAGGATTAATATTATCTCTGGCATAGCCCAAGACCAGAAAATTTTCTTGTAAATCACCGGCCAATTGAAACATACGCGTTTCATAGGATTTAAATTTCTCTACATCTCCTTGAATCTCTTTGATTAATTCCGATGACTGGGCATGATTTTCTACCACTTGGTTGTGAGCCAAGGTTTGTACAATATTATCGATTTTGCTTACGGCCTCTTGGAAATTCTGTTTATGTAGCGCTTCATTGGTTAGTGAAAAAAATCCAAGAGAGGTGGTCGCATCCTTTAACACGCTTCTTAGCTCCATGGAGGTGATTAACGCCGGTTGTATCTCCTGCGTCATACTCAGGACCTTATTTTTAGTACTGGAAGCACTCCAAAGCGTATTCAAGCCGCTGATGACAAGTATCGCCAAGATCAAGGCAAATCCGCCCCATAATTTTTGTTTTATACTTAACACGCATAAAAAATTCATGGTATCTCTCTCACTTATTCAATTTATTCCCTACTACTGCAATAGCGGCAGATATTAAGAAATACTTAACACCTATATTATTTCCTAAAATTAGTGAGTTAGTGCCATTAAAGGCATCTTTTACAGCGATTTGGTGGATACCCAACTATTTTGCTAAACTATTAGGTAGACAACAAACATCCTATGTTATAATTTATCGATAGTGATAATTTAACCATTAAGAATATTGGAGTTTCCCCATGAGCGCACTACCCGCATATAAATCGACCATCACTGACGAAGTGAATGTTTCCGCATCAGCACACAATAAACTGGTTGAATTACTCAACTCAGAAGAAGAAGTGAATGGTGTACGCATATTTGTCTCGGGCGGTGGTTGTGGCGGCATGACCTATGGCATGACATTTTCAGAAGCCCCCACTCAATTTGACAGCATCATGGAAAAAGACGGACTCACGGTTTATGTCGATGCCGTGGCCCTAAACTATTTATCCGGCGTCGAGATTGATTACGTCGAACAAGGCGTGGGTGCTAGCTTTGTGTTTAAAAACGTATTTGCCGCAACGGGCGGTTCAGGCACCTGCGGTGCTTGTGGCGCTGCGGGCGGTGGTTGCGGCGCTTAGACCATCTGAATAAAATTTTAACAATTGATGATACGACCCACCTCTCATTCCCACGCTCTGCGTGGGAATGAGGTGCTATATTGCACGATGTGAGTAAGAACCGTTTATTATTAATCGCACCGCCCAACAGTTATCGACTTGCCCCATATATTCGTGCCGCAAAAAAACTAGGGATTGAGTTACTGGTTGCGTCTGAAGGAGAATATTCCCTTACCACTGAGGTTGCCTTTGGTCTGCATATCGATTTACGAAATTATCAACAAGCACTGGAAACCATTGTCACTGCCGCGCGGGAAAAACCTTTTGTTGGCATTATTGCGACGGATGATTATACCGTTGAACTGGTCGCGCTGGTTGCTCAAGCCCTGGGCCTGCCGCACAATCCCCCCGAATCGGCGCAAGTAGCCAGACGCAAAGATCTGGCCCGTCAGGTTCTTTTAAAAGCACGCTTACCGGTTCCGAATTTCAGACTGATTAATCTTCAGGAGAAACTCGAACCACAATTGGAGCAGATGGAATTTCCCTGTGTACTCAAACCGCTGGCCCTCTCTGCTAGCCGGGGCGTTATTCGAGTGGATAATAAAACAGACTATCTTGAGGCCTGCCAACGCATCGAAAAAATAATCGCACATGAGAATAATGCATTTGAACGCAACCACATTTTGGCTGAGCAATACCTACCGGGAATAGAGGTTGCTGTAGAGGCCATACTATCCGCCGATGAATACTATGGGATTACCATTTTTGACAAACCCGAACCCTTGGTAGGCCCTTTTTTCGAAGAATCCTATTACATAACACCATCCCAATTGGAACTCACTCTGCAAGACAAAATCCACAAACTGGTTGCCGAGGCCTGTATCGCCTACGGCCTAAAGACGGGACCCATACATGCTGAGTTGAGAATTGACGGTGACAAACTATGGATCATTGAGGTGGCCGCCCGCACCATAGGTGGAGAATGCGCACAATTGTTGGAGTACACGACAGGCCATAGTTTGGAAGCCTTGGTAATAAGCAACGCCATGGGCCAGTTTCTGAAACCAGAGTCGGTCGATCAGTGTGTCGGTGTACTCATGATACCTACTCCTAAATCAGGCATGCTACGACGCGTAGAAGGTCTGTTAGAGGCTGGCAAGATAGAGCACATTGAAGCCATAAACATTTCCATAGGAGAAGGTCACGAACTGGTGCAATTACCAGAGGGGGCAAGCTATTTGGGTTTTATATTTGCCCGTGCACCGACCGCCGTGGAAGTGGAATCTGCCTTGCGCGCAGCACATGCCCAATTAAAAATCGTGGTTGCACCACTGTGGAAAGTAGAAACTAATAGGTAAAAGGAACGAGAAAAAACTCATTGCTCGTAGCGTGTGCCGTGCGCACGAAAACTCTATACGCTGCACGGAGGAATACAATTCCATATTAATGTAGTTAATACCTATGAAGCAAAAAAAGTGCATCTAGCGGGTAAAACGTGCTAGCTCCTACAGCACACGATGCTGGATTCTCGCACATAACCCGTAGGAGCCGGCCGTGCCGGCGATTAGCGGAGACGGTAGGGTGCGTTTTACGCACCAAAATTACGATATTGGCCGGTCCATAGCGATAGAAACAAAAGTACAGTGCTAAAAGGCAGGCTTTTTGGTGCGTAAAACGCACCCTACGCAGTGTCCAGCTGACTTATGTATAACGATGTGCGCAGAGCGTGGGAACGAGAGTTATATTTTTTGATTTTTGGCTCTTAACCTTTTTCCTTTTACCTCGTTCCTTTTACCTGTCTTTTAACCTATTTTTTACCGCCACCACCACTTCCAGCGGCTTTAAACCCACTTGGCATACCACCCATTTCACCTTCGTTAAAAAGAAAACCTAACATATGTAGTTCAATAATTTTCAGATTTTCAGGATCTGCGGTACTTAGGCCATTTTCATTAATGATAGTGGTTAATCTCTCCAACCACTGTTTCCAGCCCTCTTTAGAGACATTTTCGTAGATGCGCTGACCTAGGTCACCTGGATGTGGGGGCACATCAAGACCTTCACTTTCAGCATTTAATACAACACATTTAACCATTCTGGCCATAGGGTAACTCCATCATTTAAACATCGTATAATTCATTATACCAAACCTATAGTTTACTCGTCAGGTTTGTTATTTTTATTCGTCTCTGTATCAGAATCCAGCTTATCTTCGGGCTTTTCGTCCGGTGCTGGTTTGGATTCGTCTTCTTCCGGAAAAGGCTCATATTCTTCATGGGGGCCGTCACCTAAACCATAATCTTCGTCTTCTTCCGCCTCAGCGCGGTCCAGTTCCGCGTCCATTTCCTCTTCGGTTAGAGGTTTAAACTCTTCTTCTTCCGACTCTTTTGCTTGATCCTGGCTTACATCAGGATCAGTCTGGCTATGTGCCGCTGGATTTTCTGGTTCAACACTGTCTTCATCAGCGTCTTGATCTTTTGGGGTATACCAGCGTGACAATATTAAACCCAATTCAAATAAAACCCACATGGGTAAGGCCAACAATGTTTGGGATATTACATCGGGTGGAGTCAGTAACATACCAAATATGAAGGCGATAACTATGATATAGGGTCGTTTAGCCGCCAAGTCTTCGGCTGTAGTCAGCCCAGCCCATATCACTAATATGGTAGCAATCGGCACTTCAAAGGCCAGACCAAAGGCGAAAAACATTTTTAAAACAAAATCCAGGTATTTACTGATATCGGTCATGACCGCCACACCATCAGGCACAACGCCGGTTAAAAAACCAAACACTAACGGAAATACCACAAAATAGGCGAAGGCCATGCCTAAATAGAAAAGCAGGCTGCTGGAAAGTAATAATGGAAATACTAGCCGGCGCTCTTTTTTATATAAGGCCGGCGCTATAAAACCCCATGCCTGATATAAGATAAAAGTAATACTAATAAAAACGGCGACGACTAAAGTCAATTTAAACGGGGTAAGAAAGGGCGATGCCACCTCGGTGGCAATCATACTAGTGCCCTGTGGCATATGTTTCAACAGGGGTTGTGCTAAATAGGTATATAGGTCGTTGGCAAAGGCAAACAGGCCCAAAAACACTAGAATTACAACGATTACCACGCGCAGTAGTCTGTCACGCAATTCAACTAAATGTGCGACGAACGGTTGATCTACAGGAGGCGGGTACTCACTTGGCTTGGTCATTCACTGAACTTGTGTTTTGAGATTCACTTGATTGAGCATCGTGCTGGTCAGTTGTTTGCTCTGCGTCCTGCGGCATGGATTTGGGTTGGTGGTCATTAAACGTTGTGCCTACAGAAACAGTCTTTTTTGTTTCATCCACTGTCTGTTCAATAATTTCATGGATCTCTTTAAGCTTCGATTGCTCACCCAGCAAACGATTAAGTTCCTCGGACTTACTGATTTCTTTATTAATGTCCGTCTGTACCGAACCCACAAATTGTTTAGCCTTACCCAACCAATAGCCAACTGTTCTAGCAACTGCAGGTAACCGCTCTGGGCCTATGACTAACAAGGCTACAACGCCTATAATTGCTAACTCCCAAAAACCAATATCAAACATGATATCTATGTAAGCAAGAATGTGATTATAAGGGTGTGAGATTCCATTTGTTGACTACAATCCAAATAACGCGTGACTAGACTTTATCCTTTTCTTTATCTTTTTCTTTATTGGTCACTTCACCTTCAATCACATTGTCTTTGACAATACGATTGGGATCCTGGGTTTTGGCTTCTCCATTTTCGCCATCTTTAACCGCGCTACGAAAACCTTTTATGGCAGCACCTAGATCTCCGCCAATATTACGAAGTCGTTTTGCACCAAATAACAACAATACTATCAATAAGATAATAACTAACTGCCAAATTCCAATTCCCATTAAATATCTCCAGTAACTGGTATTACCCAATGCTGCGGCGTGACTGCGCAACATTGAAAATTGATGATTGCACTGACCCTAGGCAATAAAGGTGTGCTATCGGTCGTTGTATTTTAACACAAAGTGGCTTTTGTGGTGCTTTAGTTAGAGAAAATTTGTATTTTTCAACAACTAAATACAGCAGCTTCAGGAAAAACCTGGCAATCCAGTGCCACCCAACAAATGCATGTGCAAATGATATATCTCTTGACCGCCACCAGGCCCAGTATTAATTATGGTTCGAAATCCATTATACAAACCCTGATCTCTAGCCATTTTCGGTAGTAACCGCATCATGTGCGCGATCATGGCATCATGACTGTTGTTCAGTTCATCCAGACTACCGATATGCTCTTTGGGCACTAATAAGAGATGTATATCGGCTTTGGGATAAACATCTTTAAAGACAAACACTTGATCGTCTTCATAAACAATATCACAAGACGATTTGCGACTCACCATTTTACAAAACAAGCAATCTTCACTCATTTACTTCCCTTTCTTGCAGCCTTTTCAACAATACCGGAGGTCCCAAATCGACGTTGAAGCTCCTCTAATACGTCGGTAGGGCTTAAGTCAAAATGTGCCAACATCACCATACTGTGAAACCACAAATCGGCCGTTTCATAGACGATTTGCGCCTTTTGGTTGCCACTTTCGTTGTCTTTAGCCGCGATGATAGTTTCGCCAGCTTCTTCTGCGATTTTTTTCAGTATGGTGTTCAAACCCTTAGCGTACAAACTTGCCACATAGGAGCTGTCTGCTGAAGCCGTCTTTCGGGCCTCGATAACAGTGGCGATTTCGTCTAAAATGTCCTTATTCATAAATCTCTTTTGGGTCTTTTAGCACGGGCTCTACGGCTACCCATGTATCGCCCTGCAATTGTTGATAAAAACAGACCTCTCGACCTGTATGACAGGCAATACCACCTAGTTGTTCGACAGCCAACAGAATAACGTCGTTATCACAATCCAAGCGAATGTCTTTGATTTTCTGTACATGTCCAGACTCTTCGCCTTTGCGCCACAATTTATTGCGTGAACGTGACCAGTATATGGCTCTTTGTTCCTTTACACTGAGCTGCACGGATTCACGATTCATCCAGGCTAACATTAAGACCTTTCCTGATTTAGCATCTTGTGCAATAACAGGTACTAAGCCATCATCGGTCCACTTAATTTGTTCAATCCAAGTGTCAGCCACGCATTGTTCTCATTGACTCAAAGTCTCATTTCGATGCCATTATCGGCCATCACCTGTTTTGCTTCACCAATGCTATATTCTGCAAAGTGGAAAATACTGGCCGCGAGTACTGCATCCGCGTGCCCTTCTTTAATGCCTTCCACCAAATGTTGCAGCTTACCTACCCCACCTGAAGCGATAACGGGTACTGAGACACTGTCACTAATTGCACGAGTGAGTTCGAGGTCAAAGCCTTTTTTTGTCCCATCTCGATCCATACTGGTTAGTAATATTTCGCCAGCACCATATTCAACCATACGCTGAGCCCACTCAACCGCATCAATTCCCGTGGATTTACGTCCACCGTGGGTAAATATCTCCCACCTTGGTTTGTCCGCTTTACGTTTTACCTTTTTCGCATCAATGGCGACCACGATGCATTGCGAACCAAAACGTTGCGACGCCTTTTTTACAAACTCAGGATTGGAAACAGCCGCGGTGTTTATGGCAATCTTGTCAGCTCCCGCATTTAACATCCTACGGATGTCGGCCGGTTCTCGAATACCACCGCCAACTGTTAAAGGGATAAAGACGTGATCAGCCACTTGTTCCACGACATGAACCATTGTTTCTCGGTCATCAGAGCTCGCGGTAATATCAAGAAAGGTTATTTCATCAGCCCCTTCTTCGTTATAACGCCTGGCAACCTCTACGGGATCACCTGCGTCACGAATTCCGACAAACTTAACACCTTTTACTACTCTTCCTCTATCAACATCAAGACAAGGAATAATTCTTTTTGCTAAACCCATTTTCTAATACCAATCTTTTAAATAATGCGTTGTAGCCCGGATGTAGGTTTGCGGAATCCGGGAATACGGTGTTAAATCTAAGGCTCGGCGCCCCGGATTCCGCAAAGCTACATCGCCTACATGGATGTAGGTGAATGGCGTGAGCAGGAGCGGAAACCTCCGGGCTACTGAAGAACATTTGTTTATGAGGGAAACTTCCCATACTAATTTGTAGATTTTTCACCTAACTTATCAGACAAAGATTGCGCACCAGCGAAATCCAGTGTCTTTTCGTAGATAGCTCGCCCTGTAATGACGCCCATTATACCTTCATCTGCAACTTCACAAAGCGCTCGAATATCGTCCAGATTGGTGACACCGCCTGACGCTATTACAGGTATATGAATAGACTGTGCCAACTTCACTGTGGCGTCTATATTTACGCCCGTCATCATACCATCCCGGCTTATATCCGTATAAATTATAGCCTCAACACCATCTTGCTCAAAGTGTTGTGCCATATCAATGACATCGTGCTTTGACAGCTTGGACCATCCATCTATAGCAACTTTTCCATCTTTGGCATCCAGGCCGACAATAATATGACCGGGAAAATTCAAGCAGATATCGGAAACAAAGTGTGGGGCGTTTACGGCCTTGGTGCCAATAATGCAATAACTCACACCCAGATCCAGATAAGCCTGCACCGTATCTTCATCCCGTATCCCACCACCCACTTGCACAGGTATATCCGGGCAAGCCTGGACGATGGCCTTTACTACCTCACCATTTACAGGTAACCCCTCAAATGCACCATTGAGATCAACAAGATGGATACGCCTGGCTCCCTCAGACACCCAATGCCTCGCCATCTCCACGGGATCTTCTGAATAAACGGTATCATCATCCATTCGACCCTGTTTTAGTCTCACGCATTTGCCATCTTTCAAATCAATGGCAGGTATCACTAACATGGCTATCTCCTTTCTTGGAGGTTATAGGTTAAAAGTTACGATTGTCCATCCCATGACACAAAATTTGCGTACAACTTTAAACCGGCAGAGTGACTTTTTTCTGGATGAAACTGTACAGCAAAAACATTGTCCAGCGCTAACGCAGATACGAAAGAAAACCCATACCCGGTCGAGCCGGCGATAGGCTCGGGTGTTTTCGACTGCACGTAATAACTATGCACAAAATAAAACCGCGTATCCTGGGCAATCCCTTCCCACATTGCATGTTTCATGGTTTGGTTGACTTGATTCCATCCCATGTGTGGCACCTTTAAACGCTCATTAGTAAGGGGATCCATTAATTCGTCACCGAAGGCTTCAACGGTTCCCGGAATGATACTCAAGCATTCGGTGCCCGCATTTTCTGCACTACTTTCCATTAAGGCCTGCATTCCTACACATACCCCTAAAAAAGGTTTGGTCTTGGCTACTTCGTGTATAACCTCATCTAAGGAAAGCCGTTTGATTTCATTAATGCAGTCACCTATAGCGCCAACACCCGGTAAAACCACCCGGTCAGCACGACGAATTTGTTCTGGTGAGGAGGTCACTTCAATCGTGGCGTCATTGGCCACATGCTCCAAGGCCTTTGCAACAGAGTGAAGGTTTCCCATTCCGTAATCAATTACTGCAATTCTATTCATAGTCAAATTATACTATCAATGGTTAATACTGTGTCAAAACTACAAACTGCCTTTTGTTGAAGGAAGTTGATCACCCATACGCTTATCTAATGTAAGCGCCGCCCTTAATGCCCGACCAAATGCTTTAAAAACAGTTTCCGCTATATGATGAGCATTTTTACCTCGCAGGTTGTCAATATGCAGTGTCACATTAGCGTGATTAACAAACCCCTGAAAAAACTCTCGAAACAAATCAACGTCAAACTCACCAATTCTTGCCCTTGGAAAATCGATATGATATTCAAGACCCGTCCGCCCAGAAAAATCAATCACTACTCGTGACAGCGACTCGTCTAATGGAACGTAAGCATGCCCATAACGATTAATACCTTTTTTATCGCCTAATGCTTCGGCAAATGCCTGACCCAAGGTAATGCCAATATCCTCAACGGTATGGTGAGCATCGATATGCAAATCACCTTTTGCAGAAACGGCTATATCGATTAAACCATGACGCGCTACCTGCTCTAACATATGTTCCAAAAAAGCGATACCAGTGTCGAAACTTGACTTGCCTGAGCCGTCTAAATCAACACTGACCTCTATTTGGGTCTCAAGGGTATCACGTTGTACCTTTGCTGTTCTTTGTACCATTATATAAACCTTGTAATAAAATCTCTAAACGAATTCTAGTTTTAGGGCCGACAAAAAAGTCGCATTCTCTTTTGCGGTACCTACTGTAACACGTAAACAATTATGCAATATAGGATTATTCGATGCACTCAGGTTTTTGATTAATATACCCTTATTTAACAAGTTTTTATATATTATGTTAGCGTCCCCATCAAGCACCTTAAACAAAATAAAATTTGCATCTGAAGGAAACACTTGCAGACCTTCAATTTTTTGTAAGGCCTGTGAAACCGAAGCCCTGTCATTTACAATTCTTTTACTTTGCTCGTTTAATACCGCAATATTTTGCAAGGCAAATTGCGCACTTACCTGACTAAGCACATTGATATTGTAGGGTAAGCGAATCTTCTCAAATTCATTTAACCAAGATGGGTGACCCGCCAAATAACCAATGCGTAGCCCTGCCAGACCCATTTTAGACAAGGTACGCATTACCACCAAATTGGGATTGCTAACAAGTGACTCCATAAACGTACTGTCCGTAAATGCAAAATAGGCTTCATCAACTACCACAAGACCATTACAGGCCTGAATTATCGATGAAATTGCGTTATGGTCAAATAGATTGCCAGTAGGATTATTGGGATAGGCCAGAAAGACGACTGCTGGATTAGTTTCTTTAATGACGTCAAGCATCACCTTAAGATCCAAATCAAATTTCTCATTGAGAGGGACGCCGACGTAGCTCATACCCAGAGCCTTGGTTATTAACTCATACATTACGAAACTTGGCTCGGGTGCAATTACCGTACGACCGGGTTCTGCCATGGCCATTAATATTAGCTGAATAATCTCATCGGAGCCATTGCCCAGCAACAAATCCATATTGTCAGGGATACGCATAGTTTCCCTGATACTTTGTTTTAAGGATTTCGCCTGAGGATCAGGATAACGATTTAAACTAGCTGCGCGTAAACACTCCAACCACTGTGACACCAAGTCATCCGGCCATACATAAGGATTTTCCATGGCATCTAGTTTAACAACGTCATTATTCACAGCAGGAATATGATAAGCGCTCAGCTTTTGTATCTGGGGCCGAATCCAATCGTTAATATTCATTACCATCGCTGCATAAATGTTCTAACAAATTACTGACACATTAATCTTAACTAATCATTGTTCTCATTAGTAAGGATGCGGTATTCTGCCGAGCGCGCATGGGCGGTTAAGCCTTCGCCACGCGCGAAAACAGAAGCGGTTTGCCCAAGCGTTGAAGCACCCGCTGCCGAGCACATTATAATACTGCTTCTTTTTTGAAAGTCATATACACCCAGAGGAGAAGAGAATCGGGCGGTACCAGAAGTCGGTAAAACATGATTGGGCCCCGCACAATAATCACCTAGGGCTTCTGCGGTATAGCGACCCATAAATATGGCACCAGCATGCCTGATCTCTTTGGCTATTTCTTGTGGATTATCAACTGAAAGCTCCAGGTGTTCTGGAGCAATCGTGTTTGCCACTTCGATTGCTTCAGCCATGTCTTTTACTTTTATTAAAGCCCCCCGGTCAGATATAGAGGCTCTTATGATATCTGCGCGAGGCATTTCAGATATTAAATTGTTAATACTGGCCTCCACGCTGTTTAAGTAATTTTCATCCGGGCATACCAATATTGATTGTGCGTCTTCGTCATGTTCCGCCTGAGAAAACAAATCCATGGCAATCCAGTCGGGATCCGTCTTACCATCACATAAAATTAAAATTTCTGATGGTCCAGCAATCATATCAATGCCAACGATGCCATAAACAATTTTTTTTGCCGTAGCAACGTATATATTTCCAGGCCCTACAATCTTATCGGTTTTGGGTACTGTTTCAGTACCATAGGTTAGCGCCCCAACAGCTTGTGCACCACCAAGGGCAAACACCCTATCCACTCCAGATAAAAGCGCCGCAGCCAAAACCATCTGATTGATTTCATTATCGGGCGTGGGAACGGTCATGATAATTTCAGGCACACCGGCAACCTTTGCGGGAATGGCATTCATTAACACCGAAGATGGATAAGCTGCTTTTCCCCCGGGCACATAGATACCGACCCGATCTAAAGCAGTGATTTTTTGCCCCAGAACAGTACCATCGTCTTCAGTGTAACTCCAATCTTCTTGTTTTTGATGTTGGTGATAACTCTGAATCCGCTTTACTGAATATTCAAGTGCCTGCCTTTGTTCGACACTGATGAGCTCCAGTGATTCTCGCCATTTGCTCTTGGGGATTTCCAGCTCAGCCATGGACTCAACAGACATACGATCCAAGGTGTTTGTGTATTCTACTAGGGCTGAATCACCACGCGTGCGTACTGCATCAAGTATTTCCAATACTATGGCGTTAACATTTTCGTTTGAAACAGATTCCCAAGCCAACAGTTCTTTCAGGGTCGTCCCAAAATTTTTATCTTGCGTATTAAGTCGTCGAATTTTCATATGCTGTTTTATACCACCACTTTTTCAATACTTTTAACTAGTGCCTTAATCTTTTTATGTTTGATTTTCATAGACGCTTTATTGACAATTAAGCGTGAACTAATATCTGCAATATGTTCCAAGGGCATCAATCCATTGGCTTTCAAGGTATTTCCCGTATCGACAACATCCACAATTCTGTCAGCCAGATTGACAATAGGCGCCAACTCCATTGAACCATAGAGTTTGATAACTTCTACTTGTTGCCCCTTTTCAGAATAATAGCGTTTAGTACTGTTAGTATACTTTGTTGCGATGCGCATTCGTCGGTTTGCTTGCCCAGAATGGCCAAGCTTTTCACTGGCTGACTCAGCAAAACCAGCAACCATCAACTTACATTGAGCAATTTTTAAATCCAATAGTTCGTATACACCATCACCACCTTGTTCAAGCAAAACATCCTTTCCTGCTACCCCCACATCGGCTGCACCGTATTGCACATAAGTGGGTACATCAGAGGCACGTAGCACCAGTAGTTTCACCTCGGGGTCATTGGTATCGATAATAAGTTTTCGACTTTTATCAGGATCTTCTGTGGGCACTATGTTTGCGTGGGCAAGAAGTGGCAAGGTCTCTTTATAGATCCTCCCTTTCGATAGTGCAATAACAAGTAAGTCTTTCATTGAATCATTCTATAGAAGTTTAAATAGTGATTATACGGGCACACGTCGAATAGTAGCGCCTAATAGCTGCAACTTTTCCTCAATACGTTCGTAGCCGCGATCTATATGATAGATTCGCTGAACCACTGTGTCACCCTTAGCCACCAATCCAGCGAGCACCAGACTGGCCGACGCACGCAAATCCGTTGCCATTACAGGAGCGGCTGTAAGGCTTTCAACACCATGAATGGTGACTGTATTGCCATCTATATTGATATCGGCACCCATACGCTGAAGCTCGTTAACATGCATAAACCTATTTTCAAATACGGTTTCTGTAATATTACTAGTACCCAGGGCGACCGAGTTTAAAGCCGTAAATTGTGCTTGCATATCTGTCGGAAAATCAGGATATGGAGCCGTCACAATATTAACAGCCTTTGGACGCTTACCCTTCATATCAAGGGTGATGCTCGATTCATCGCATTGAATTTCTGCTCCAGCCTCACGCAGTTTGTCAATCACTGTATCCAGCATTTCTGGTCTGGTATCTTTAAGTTTAACCTTACCCCCAGTAATAGCACCCGCAACTAGATAAGTGCCTGTTTCAATTCTATCGGGTAAAACAGCGTAGGAAACACCTTTAAGCGAATCAACTCCTTCGATGGTTACGGTGCTGCTACCAGCACCTTCAATTTTAGCACCCATTTTAATCAGGCAGTTGGCAAGATCCACCACCTCTGGTTCACGTGCTGCATTATTCAACACTGTAGTCCCCTCAGCAAGGGTAGCCGCCATCATTAAGTTTTCTGTGCCCGTAACGGTA
>Ga0316187_10000565_pt1 | contig 29570 bp, 24 predicted proteins | sample CroRivburrow1_MG_FD_204927 | JGI IMG/M metagenome (GOLD analysis project Ga0316187, IMG submission 204927) | Coastal sediment microbial communities from Maine, United States - Cross River worm burrow 1 | ecosystem: Environmental > Aquatic > Marine > Coastal > Sediment | place: USA: Maine... | reverse complement strand
CATTTCTATTTTGTTTTTCAGACGATTGCGAAAAACATGTGAATCGAATCAATCCGAAATTAAGGGCTTATTTGGTTGCGGCTTTGCCGCGCTGTGAACGCTTACCAGCATTTTATAACCTTTGAACCCTTAACCCTGAACCTGGAAGAGATTCGTTTGGGTTCCCGAAACACGCTATTGATCTGACTCAACAGCTCCTGTAGAAAGTGAGAAATGGAAATACTGGTACGAAGAAATGGATGGCGGCTGAGAATTTGCGTGCTGGCGGTGATCCTGACCGCCTTAATTCCCCTTGGCAGCGCAAACGCGGAACGAAATTGGGCCGTGACGCTTTACACCGGCCAGCTCACCGATGAGACCCTCGGCAACATCGTCACGGCCGATTTCAGCATGGAGGATGCCTATTGGGTGGGACTGGGATTGTCGCGCAGAATTTACACCTATCGTCACTACTTCGATCTCGAACTCGAGGGCCAGGTCAACAAGTTCTTCGGAGACCAGGACAACTGGGAGTTCGATTTGTTCGGCTATGTCCGCTGGCTGCCCTTTCCCTGGGACCGATATCTGGACACGAGTTTCGCCGCCGGCGCTGGCCTGTCCTACGCCACGTCCGTACCTGAAGTCGAAGTCGAGAACCAGGGCGATTCGGCCCAATTTTTAGGGGCGCTCTCCTTTGAGTTCACTTTTGCACTTCCTAGTATTCCGCAATGGAATCTTGTTACCGGCATTCATCACCGTTCCGGTTTGGGCGGCACGTTCAGCGGGGTGAAAAGTGCATCTAACGGATTCGACATCGGTATCCGCTACTGGTTTTAAAAGTTACTACCCTGCTTCACTCCTCCTGCCAGTCCTCGCCCCACTCTTCGGAGGCGACAGAGGCCTTTGCCAGGACATCGAGCTTGGCGGCCTGTACCTTGCGGTAGACCGACCGGTAGTCCTTTATTTCTCCGTCGACCCGCAGCAGGTCGTTATCGACGGAGATCCCGAACAATCTTTCGTTCTCTTCGAGGTAAGGAAGAATCAGGTCCCAGTCCGCCGGCGTCAGGTCCACGAACTCGCCGCCGTTCAGCTGCCCTTCGACGGCGGTCTTGCGCGGGTCCCTCAGGTAGATGGCGCCACCCGAGGCCAGAGAGAAGAGGTTCGACCCCGGGTAAGGGCGTTCCCGGGCGAGGATCCTGCCGTTCGGATCGAATTCGAGGCCGTTCAGCACGACGAAGCCACCGCCGTTGAGGGGATCGCCGGCCATGAAGGATTCGGCCAGATAATCCAGGCACGTGCCGTTGATGACCACGCGAGGACGCCCGACGGCGTTGATCAGCGGTCGCCCGGCCGCATTGCCAAGGACGTAGACCTCACCCCCCTTGGCGCCGTACATGAAGGTCTGGCCGACATCGCCGTAGATGACCAGTTTCCCACGTTTCATGATCTGCCCCAGCTGGTCCTGTGCGTTTCCATGGACACGGATCTCGAGGCCGTCGATGCCTGAAGCGAGGTAGTCGCCCGAGCTGTCGTAAACATCGATGCGTACGCCGTCGGTGTTGCTCAATAGACCGCAGCCGGTGAAGCGCTGACCCTTGTACCCGTAACAGAGAAACCGGCGCCATCCCATCTTATACGCCGCACAGATCAAACGTGCGTCGCAGGTATCGCCTTCGGGTGGAAACTCCCTGGCATTCACCACCAGTATCTTTTCCGTTTCCTGCGGAGGCCGCAGCGCAGCCCGCGTCGACCAGTCGATCTGACGGTAAATACTGCTGCCGTTTGTGTTGATTTTTGGCGCGGTTCTGAAGAGTGCGGTCAGGTTTTCCCTGACGATTTGAAGCGTCGAGCTGCGCTTTTTGGCACCGGTCGCCAGCCGGCGGTCGTTCAGAAACGCCATGACCTCGATGGCCCTGGTCTTGGCGGTGTCGTTTTTTGCGCCCTGATCAACCAGTTCACGGCAGAAATGACTAAGTGCGGGATAGTCCCACCCGGGAAGGTGGGTGGTGCCGTAATCTTTGAGATCAGACGTGTCGGCGGCCGCCATACTCCTGACCACCGTGGCGGAAATCTCGTTTCCATTGTCGGCGGCCCTCAGACCGAGCGACGGACGGAAGTGCGCCTGTCCTTCCGGCGTCCGGACCGGTGTGCCGAACTTGTTGGTGCAGACAAGCTCCTTGGAGCCGTCGCCCCTGCCGGCGTCCCTGACGGTGAAGATAAAGGCCCCGCCGTCGGCGGCGCTGCCGCCGCGGGCGTTCCAATACTTGTCTGCCACCGGACAGAAGCGATCGTCTTCGGCCGCCAGGTTCTGAAGCGTGGCGTCGATGGCCTGCTTTTCCGAGCAGATCAGGCCGATCTGCACTTCACCCTCCTGCAGGGCAAACACCTGCGGGCGCAGCATGGAGGTGTCGGTGATCCCGATGAGCTGGAAGTAGTTCGCATAGGGATTGTTGCGGGCAATGATGAAAAACCAGGGGCCGTCCGGGGAAGCATGGATGTGGGCCGACTGGATATATCGATAGATGCGCTGCTTTTCAGGCGTCAACCGGTCGAAATCGTGCTCGGTGGTCGGCGCCATGGCCTCGATGATATATTCCATCGGGTATTCGAAGGTGCGGTTCAACAGATCCAGCAACTGCACCGAAACCTCGGTATCCGTTAGAAATTGGGGGTAAATGTTGTGCTGCTTCAGGTATTCGCAGACCGCATGGTAATTGGCGAAATCGCCGTTGTGAACCAGGGCCTCGTCCATGCCGCTGAAGGGATGGGCGCCGCCGGGATGCCAGACCCGGCCCTTGGTCGGATAGCGCTGGTGGGCAATCCATCCATGGGCCTTGAAATCGTCGAGGAGATAATACTCGACCACTTTTTCGGCATAACCGACGATTTTCAGAATCATCAGGTTGCGGGCGTGGGACAGTACGAAGGCCCGCTGCTCCCCCAATGACGCGTAAAACGCCTGATTGATGCGGGTGGAGTTCTGGTAGATGAACTCGTCTTCGGCCTTGCGGGGATCCAGGTCCTGCAGTCGGTTATCATCGATGAACCGTGCCAGTACGCCTTTTTTGACGCGCACGAAATAGCGCCAGACATCCGGCGGCTTGACCTCCAGGCCCTCGATGTCACGATAATCGTCGACGGTTGGAAGCCTTTCGGCCTTGTGGACCTCCATGAAAGGGGCGATGTTGGCGGCTTCCACTTCGGGCCGCGCCGCCGGATCGAGCAGCGCCACCTGAAGCATGTAATGGGAGTCCAGGATGTCCTGAGTGACCCCCAGGCTCTCGGCGGAGAGTCCCACCGCGGCAATGCCCCCGCCCTTGCCGTTGCCCCGGTTGTGCATCTGAATGGAAGGCTCATAGATGTGGCGTCCCCGGACCGGGATCGAGGAGATAAAGCCGGTGACACCACAGCCGCCCTCTTCGGCGGCTTTTTTGTTTTGAACGGCGCCGTGGGGAATTTTTGCCCGGGACGCCAGAATTCTATCTGTCATCGAATCGCGTCGATCGTTCATTTCTACTCCTTGGGGTTCACGATAAAAATAAGTTGGCAATTTTGGACGTTGAGGCGCCCAAAAGGTGACGTTATTTTTGAGTGAACCCTTATATAATCAGCTGTTGTCGCGGTGCGGGTTGATACCGGGCTCTCTCCGCCTCATCCAGATAATCGAGGTGGACCAGCAGGTCGGAGCGCCCGACAAGCTCACGCACGCTTTGCATGCCGAACTGCCGCAAAAGGTCACACCACTGTTTGCGCCAGGCCATGTACATGTTGACGATGCGCTGCTCGGTATAGGCTTCTGACATCATGTGGCCCAGTTCGTGATCCGTTGAGGCGATGCCGCGGGCACAGCCACGACCGCTCTCACAGTTGCCGCAGCGGACGCACTCCAGGGCGACCAGTTCGGCGGTCCCGATGACCGCACCGTCGGCACCCAGGGCAATCGCCTTGGCCACATCCATCGCGTTACGGATCCCGCCGGAGGCAATCAGGCAGACCTCGTCGCGGATCCCCTCGTCCTTCAGGAATTGATGCACCTTCGGAATGGCGTACTCGATCGGCATGGCGATATTCTTCTTGGCGATGTCGGGCGCCGCGCCGGTCCCACCGTAGCTGCCGTCGATATGGACGATGTGAGCACCGGCATAGTAGCTGCCGACGGCCACCATGTCCACGTCGGTGGGCGTCGACACTTTCACCGACACCAGTCCGCGGGGATTGACCTCCTTGACCCAGTCGACATGCTTCTTGTGATCCTCAACCGAATAGACGCTGTGGAAGGGAAATGGCGAAAAGAGCGAGCTGCCCACCACCGTCTCCCGCATGGCGGCGACCTCGGGCGTCACCTTATCGCCCAACAGGTGCCCGCCCAAACCGGGTTTGGCGCCTTGGGCGTATTTGAACTCGATCACCGGCGCGCACTGGATCGTCTCCTCACGCACCCCGAACAAACCGGTGGCCACCTGGGTGATGACGTAATCGGCGTATGGGAGGAACTCCTTGGGATATCCCCCTTCGCCGGTACAGGTGAGCGTGTTTAGCCTGGCCGCGGCCCTAGCCCGGCCGACGAGGGCCGTCAGAGCCATGGAGCCATAGGACATGCCGCCGCTGTAACACGGCAGCGAAAGCCTTCGCTCCGGTCGACCGTCTTTTCTCTTGTTGAGATCGAGCCCCAGGTCGATCTCCTCATCGCTGATATCCCGATAGTCTGCGGGATCCGGCAACCTGAACCGAATCTTGTCGAATCCCCCGCCGGAGCATCCCAGGTTGTACTCCAGCCCAACCACGGGGAGGTTGCCGGTTTCGGCCATTTCCCAGTGGGCGATCAGCATTTCGGCCGTCCAACGATAGTCTCCCAGGGTTTCCAGGACCGGATTGAGCCTGAGGGTAAGGGCCTTTTCCGGGCAGCGGTCGATACAGTAGTAGTCGTTTTCCTTGCACTTGAACCCGATGCACTTGTGCTCGACCGGCCTGAGCGGCTTCGAAAACTTTTCGTAGCGGGGATGGACCCCGTAAGGACAGAGTTCGGCGCACAATCCGCAGGAAATGCAGCGCGAGCTGCGTTTGATGGTATATTTGCCGATCGTGTTGCGAAAACGCGACCGGGCCTCTTTTGTTTCCGGTAATTGAGTGATGTGTGGTGTCTGTTTCATTGTTTATCCCAGTCCTGACACTTTGCGTTCTCCGAAAATAGGGCCGAAGTGATCCCGCTCCAGGTCTTCGAACCACATGGACCGTCCCACCTCGCCGCGCAACCGCCTGGCCTCCCGCATTCCCATGGCACCCATCACTTCGATCAACTGGTTGTGCCAGGCGCCGATGAGGTTGACGATCCGCTGGCTGCCCCAACCGGTATCGAACGGTTGGTCCAGCTCGACTGGACATCTGAGACCGTTGCGGCACCGGCCGCACAGGCGGCATTCCATGGCAATCAACAGGGCCAGATCGGCCGTGACGGCGTCGGCGCCGCAGATGAGGGCCTTGGCCATGTGCTCGGCCATGGCGATCCCGCCCGAAAAAACCAAATTGATCCGCTGGCGGACGGCGTTTTCAACCAGCTCCAGGTGGATCTCGCGGATCATTTCCTTCAAGAACCGCGGGGTCTGCGCCTCGCGTTCGTTGCCGTGGTCATCGGCGGTGAAATGCAGACTATCGACGCCGGTCTTGGCCAGGTCCCGCGCGCGGCCGGCCGACCGCGCGTCAAGCGGCATTCCCACCAAAATCGCCACGTCCGGGTGGATGCGGCGGACGGCCTCGAAGACGGTTTCGATCCCCGGGGCATCGGCCAGTTCAATGACCCGGCTGGCCTGTATCATGTCGCCGTGCTCCTTGAAATCGTCACGGGTCAGGCAGGGGATCAAGCTGTCGGCATACGGTCTCAAGGCCTCGGTGACGTCCTGAGGCCTGACGAACATCAGGGTCCCCAGCCGCCGGGCAGCCTTGGCCGCCGACAGCAGGACATGCTCGTTTATGACCAGATCCGTCGCCGGTTGGAACAACAGGGGCAGCGGAATCTCTTGAATCGGCGGAACCGGCGAGGCCAGCGACAGGTCCGGGTTGAATTCCAACCGGGTGATCCGGCGCGAGAGCTCGATGCTGGTGTTGATGTACTCTCGACCGTGAATGCCGTCGCGAGTCGGCCGCACGATCTCGGACATGTCGGTCCACATGCTGTCGAAACCGGGCCCCACGAAGGGACCGCGATAGCCCGCCCCGGAAACCGGTATTTTACCCATGTGAGCCTGGTACCAGATTCGGTGCAACGTGTCCGCACGCCAGTACTCGTCGCCCAAGGTGCGGTAATCCGGGTTGATCGTGCGGGAAAATATGCCCTTCGTGCACTCCTGGATGCAGCGAAAGCAGCTCATGCAGGTGTAGAGGTACTCGGGCTCGTCCATGGCACTCATGTGCAAGACGTTTTCTTTGAAGATATCGTAAACGCACTTCTTCTTGACGCATTTGCGACAGCTGCCGGCACAGTTTTCCCGGAACTCGATCGTCGCATACTTGCCGATCGGGTGAAATCGGGGTGCCGCCGTCTGCGTGTGAATCTGATACTTTTTAGGCATGGATGTCTCCGTTACGGTCTATTGATACCGATTTTCAGTCGGATTCCGGACTTTTTAAAAATCCCCCTACCCCCTGCAATTCTCCTCTCTTCGTCGAAGGGAGGCCGGAAGGGCTATTGAGAGTAATCGCATTTACACATCAATACAAAGGGGCCAGTCGACCGCCGACGCGGGTCACTCTTTTATAGCATCCTGCTGCGGGCGTGGCAGGAGACCGGCCGCCGCGACAATATCGCGCACGACTTCCTCCCACTCGATGGCCATGATGTGAACACCGTGAACCCCATCGATCTGACTGAGTTCGGCAATCGTTTCGAGGCAGATTTTGAGGCCCTCGTCGGCCGCCTTCTCCTTTGGGACGCCGCTCATCCGTTGAATCAGGTGCTCGGGGACGTCCATTCCCGCCACCTTTTGGGACATGTAGCGGGCCATGCCGGCGGATTTCAAAGGGGTCACACCGGCCAGGATGTGAACCTTTTCAGTCAATCCTTCTTCACGCGCCATCTTCATCCATTGTTTGAAACGATCCATGTTGTAGACGCACTGGGTCTGGATGAAATCGGCACCGGCCTCGATTTTCTTTGCCAGCCGAATGACCCGATACTCGAAGGGGTCTGCAAACGGATTGGCAGCGGCTCCGATGAACATCCGCGGCGGCTCCTTGAGCGCAAAACCGCTCATGTCGCTGCCGTCATCCCGCATGTCCTTGACCGTCCGCAGCAGGTTCATCGAGTCGATATCGAATACATTCAAGGCGTCGGGTTGGCTGCCGAAGCTCTGGTGATCACCGGAAAGGCAAAGTATATTTCTGATCCCCAGGGAATAAGCCCCTAACATGTCCGACTGCAGCGCAATCCGGTTGCGGTCGCGGGTTACCATCTGCATGACCGGCTCGAGTCCCAGTCCCAATAAATGGACACTGGCGGCGATGCTGGACATGCGGACAATCGCCGTCTGGTTGTCGGTCACGTTGACGGCATCCGCACATCCCTGTAATAACTGCCCCTTCTTGCGAACCACTTCGGGATCGGCTCCGCGGGGTGGGCCGCATTCGGCCGTCACGGCAAAGCCGCCGCCGGACAAGATGCTCTGCAATCGACTGATGCTATCGGTCTTCATATTTCATGATCCTCTCTGATGAGTTTTCGGGGCCCGGAGGAAAGGCTGGCACACCAATTTTTGGGCGGAAGATACACTTTCAGGTTGTTCATCTGTCCCAGGGCCGTCAATCGCTCGATGATCAGATGCCAGGCGCAGTCGGTGTCCGGATTGACCTCGCACTTGCCTTTGCGCGAGCCGCCGCAGGGACCGTTCACCAGTTTTTTGGCGCAGCGGGTAAACGGGCAGACCCCACCGAACAGGGCCAGCTTGCAGTCCCCGCAGCCGGCACACTCTTCGGTGAAAAGACCCGGTTTTTCCAGAACGCCCATGAACGTCGTGTTGACTCCCGGAAGAACGGGTGTCGTTTTGAACCGTCGCGCCAGAGCCTGAACCCCGGCTCCGCAGGCCAACGACAGGACGGATTCATTGCGTGCAATCGCTTCGGCGCTTTCCTGAATGAATTCGTCCTCACATTGCCGTTCGACCGTCAACTCCTCGATTTCGATGTCCCGGCCCTCCATTTTAACGGCCAGGCGCAGGGCCGAGGCCATCACGGCGACGTCGTCTTCACCGCCGGCAAAGCATGTTTTGACACAGGTGCCGCATCCCAGGAGTAAAATTTTCTTATAGGGGGCAACGATTTCCTTGATTTCCGCGATCGATTTCTGTTCTGCTACAATCATTTTTAGGCTCCAGTCGAGACCTGATTCGGTCTCTTATTAAAGAAAGCAGCGCTTCCTGTTGATGACCACCAATGGTGATAATAATTTAGCGACTGTTCCCGGCCGGTCAGTTCGGCGCAGCCGGATTGCGGCCCAAGACCGCCACTTGTTCCAGAACCTCTCGAACGATCCGGTCGGCGGCCGCCGTGTCACCGGGGTGCAGGTTGAAAAGAGACAGCCGCTTGCCATTCAGGCCAATATCGTCCAGCAGCGCCTGGACCCACCGTACGCGCTTTTTGGCCCGCAGGTTCCCTTCGACATACCGACAGGCCCCCTCCGGGCAGACGAGGACGACCACGGCATCGGCACCGGCCTCAAAAGCCCGCAGAAGGAACACGTCTTTCACCATGCTCGAGCAGGGCAATTTCACAAATTTGGACTCGAATTCCTCTCCACCGGCCAGCGGCGATGCATCGCCCTCGCCAAAGGTGTTGATACAATGAAATACCGTGATTTTTGGTGTGAACCCTTGCCCCATATTATTTTTCCTAGTGTTCTTTTGGACCTAATATGGTTTAAAATCGATTGGCCCAAATGAAAAAGCAAAAAAAAGACGCCCCTCCTTACTCTGGAGATAGGGACGTCTTTGTCCGAAAAACCCAAGGCGATAAACTTTGGACGCCATTGTCCAAGGTTTTCATTGAATTAAGGGGACCAACCTTTATATTTTTCCATTATCCTTGTCAAGGAAAAATATCTGCTATGATATGTTGATTTTGAACTGAAAGTTCGCTAGGTTCCATTCATTTCAATTCCAAACTAATGTGGAAACCAGGGAGGTCATTTATGAAGCACTTGCGTCTGCTTGCGCTATGCGCTCTGACAACCGGACTCCTCTATCACTGCGCACCGAGCAAACCCTTGATTTACGATACGACATACGACTACGACATAAGAGCCGATTTTAAAACCATGCGGCATTATGCCTGGCTGCCGTTTCCGGTAACCGCCGCGATCACTCCCCTGAATGTCGACAGGGTCAAGTATTTTGTCGATATCACTTTATCCTCCAGGGGAATTACCGAGTCTCAAAGTAGGGCGGATTTTCTCATCGACCCCATGGTCGACTCCATGAGCCAAATCGACTCCACCGGCGGACCCGCAGAATATGGGCTCTACCGGGAGGGCACATTGAGCCTTAACTTTCTTCTCCCCGCATCCCGACAGGTCGTCTGGTGGGGCGTAACACATGCGCGTGTCAATCCGGGCCTGAGCCCTCAGGAAAAAGACGACCTGATCAAGGATGCGGTGGACGACATTCTCAAAAATTTTCCGCCGCCGCAGAATTAACCGGTGAAGATGCAGCGGCACATCGTCAGGCGTAAATGTCGATCAGCCGTCCGGAAACGCCCCTGTGATCATCGCCGCAATGGCGAGCAGATTCATAGGATCGACGCGCACAGCCGATGATGCCCTGGGAATATGGCGATCGAACCAACAAACCGTTTCGGCAACCGACAGCTGGCGAAGGGGGTTGGTGAGACGAATCGGTCCGGCAAACGGAATGGACAGCCGGATGGTAGGGAAGCAGTTTGACGTTTGACGGCATCATCGGATTGAAAGCGTTTGCCCTGGTATCGAAAGTCGTTTGATGATGTGCTGTTTGAACACGATGGCCGACCCTTGCGGCCTGCATGAAAAAACAACCGAACACCCAAACGCTTTAGCAATTTTCATACCGTATTCATCATAAATTTTTATATAATAATTACAAATTGTTATTCGTATATGATAATCCTGGGAAACTGTAATACGGAAATGTATTACATATCTGTCTGAAATACGATTCCTAAAAACGCCCCGATCAGTCTGCAGCCAGAAGGCGGGACACTTTTTCCTCGAGTTCGGCGTTGTCGATCGGTTTGACGCAGAACTCGCCGGCTCCCAGTCGGATCGACTCCCGGGCGGTTTCCACGGTGGGGTAGCCGGTCAACACGAGGGTGCGGATAGCCGGCGCGATCTGTTTTATTCGCGCCAGGACGTCGATACCGCTCATTTTTTTAAGCTTGATATCGAGGATCGCCAGGTCGACGGGGTTTTGGGCTATGAAGTCGAGTGCCGGCTCTTCATCGGTAAAGGGGAAGACGGTATGACCGTTTTCTTTCAGCAGTCTGGCCATCAGGCGCACGGCGTCGGAAACATCGTCCAGTATGAGAATCCTCGCCATCTACTGCCTCCTGACAGGGTATTTAAACAACGCTGTTAGGCTATTCGGCATCAGCGCCTGGACCGGTCGCTAACGGACTTAATCCGATCCGAAAACAGCTTGGCACACGTCGGGCAGTATCTATGATGTGTCTTGACGTCCGCGTGGGCGACGGTTCTGCGGTGGATATGCTCGAGGAATTTCGGGGTGGCAAACAGCCTGCCGCACCCTTCGCACCGCTCCAGAGGATGCCTGCCGATCACCTGATCGCGAATTGAAATGGTTCTGACATTTTCCAGGTCTTCGACCTTGATCACCCGAGTCGGACAGATGTTGGCGCAGGTGCCGCAACCGATGCAAAGATTCTCTATGGGCACGACGAAGTTCTGACCGTTGCGCTGCTCCATTTTCAAAGCACCGGGGCCGACGATCTCTTTGCAGACACGGATGCACAGCCGGCAACGGATGCAACCGTCGGGCGGTGAACCGACAGCGATGCCGAAAGATTTGGCCAAGGCAACGATGGTCTCGGCTTGCGGCGCCATTTGCAAGAGATTTTTGAACGCCCGGGTTCTGGCCCGTTCCACCAATTCCCCCGTGGTTCTAATCTCCATGCCATCCTTGACTTTGAGGATGCAGGACAGCATGGCTATTTTTCGCCCCGATGCACGGCCCGGCACCTCAACCGCACACAGTTTGCACGATCCTGAGGGCTTGAGGGCGGGATGGTAGCAAAGGGTGGGAATACGGATGCCGTTTGCTTTCAATACCTCTAGAACGGATTGGTTCGCTTCGGCGTCGTATTCCCGGCCGTCAATAGTGATATGAATCATCGATTATCTCCGCAAAGATGAATCTGGAAATTTAACACCAAAATCTTGAGTGAGCCCTCGGTGGTGCGAACCTTAATCCAATCCGGCATCGTGCAGATCGGCGATATATTCTTTCAAGTGATGCATTTCGTCATCGAGTGATGTCAACCGATACTCGACCAGATCGCTGGCCGTCAGCATGCCGATAACCTTATCATTTTCGATCACGGGCAGATGACCGATACCGGCTTTGAGCATCACGTTCATGGCCGTATCGATCTTGTCATCGGGCTTTGCCGTGATGAGAGTTGCCGTCATCGCATCGCCCAATCGGACATCGGCAAACGATCTGGCTTTATCCCGCAGATAGGTCCGCAAGACATCCCGTTCGGCAAATATCCCCACAGGCCGGGTGTTTTCGGTGACGATCAGCGCGCTGACCTTGTTGGCCGTCAGCGCATTGATGGCGTCGTCGACGGTCCGGTCGCTTTCCATGGAGAAAACCGATCGGCCCATTTTTTTCAATAAGTCTGATACGGCCATTGTCATGATCCTCTCAGGTTGACTGAAAATCCGAACGGTGACTTTCCCCGGTTCTAGTCTTCCAGAAGGCGCAGGCAATCCTGGGGAAAACGGTGCGTCCCCTTGCCCACCAGACTGACCTCTACCAGGGCATCGGGATCGTTGATGGTGTTGTCCGGATCGGTGATGAGGCCGTGCAGACCGACGTATTCATCCATGTAGGCTTCCCAACTCTCGTCACCGGATCGCCGATAGATTTCCACTCTCTGACCACGACGAAATACCATCTTGCTGTCTCCTCGACTTACTTTGATTGGCTCGGGAGGTTATCCGTGGTGATTTTAGCACTCGCGTGGCGCGAACAGGCGTCACAAAGCGCTCGGGCACCGGCGGCCCGGGCCACGGTCTTGGTCCGTTTGCGGACGAATTCGATATAGCGGGCCGGTCCCAAGACCGCCCCGCAATCTTCGCAAGTCAACAGTTTCTGCCGGTTCAGAATCGTCCCGCACAGGGACAGAACTCTCTCATGGCCCCTGTCTTCCATCCGCATGGCGCCGGTAGGGCAGTTGGCGGCACAGGCACCGCAAGCAATACAGCGCTCGGCGGTTATCCTGAAATCGGTCTTCACCGGATGATCGAAGTCGAAATAGCCCATCTGCAGCGCGTTGACCCCCATTTTGTCGCGGCAGATCTCCACGCATTTGCCGCAGCGCAAGCAGATATCGCAGCGCAGGCAGCGCCGGGCTTCTTCTCGGACGGCGTTTTCCGGGTATCCCAACTCCACCTGTTGAAATGTCGTCCGTCGGCGATCGAGATTCAGGAGCGGCATATCGGGACGTTTCAGCGTCATTTTGGTGCTGGCCGGCACCTCCAGCCAATCGATCCGGCCGCGCCGCACCGGAACCCGCGGCATGCTCGGCTGGGGGATGCCCGACAGGTAACGGTCGATCGATTCAGCCGCCCGTTTGCCGCCGCCGATGGCTTCGATCACGGTTGCCGGTCCGGTCACCGCGTCACCGGCGGCGAACACACCCGCTCGTGAGGTCTCCATAGTAGCCGTGTTGACCTGGATGGTGTTGCGCCGGGTCCAGTCGAGCCCATTGACCTCCGTCATGCAGGTGTTGTCGACCTTTTGACCGATGGCGCTGATAACCACGTCGGCCGCCAGCAAGAATTCGCTCCCTTCGATCGGCTTCGGGTACTTGCGGTCCTGGCCTTCCATTTTGACCAGTTCGGCCCTCAGACAGCGCAGGCCGTCGATGCCGCCGTTGTTTTTAGCGACCTCGATGGGAATGGTCAGAAAAGCGAACCTTATCCCCTCTTCCTCGGCCTGTTCGACTTCCTCCCGGTCGGCCGGCATTTCGGTCCGCGCGCGCCGATAGGCGAGTGTCACTTCCCGGCACCCCAGCCGCAGACAGGTTCGGGCGGCGTCGATGGCCACATTCCCGCCGCCGATCACCACCACCGTTTTGCCGGGTACCGTTCGATCTCCGAGGGCAACCCGCCGCAGAAAAGCGATGGCTTCGAGGACCTGCGGGCACCCTTCCTCGCCCGGAATCCCCAGCTTGAAGGCCTGATGGGCGCCGATGGCAAAGAAGAAGGCGTCGAAACCTTCGCCCTTGAGGTCCGCCAGGGTTGCATCCTGCCCGAAACGGGTGTTGAACCTGAACTCGACCCCCAGGTCCGTCAGCATGGCGACCTCGCGATCGATGATTTCCCGCGGCAGGCGATAGCGGGGAATACCCAGCAGCAACATGCCACCGGCCGTCGGGTGCTGCTCGATCACCCGTACACCGTAGCCTTTCAAGATCAGGTAATATGCCGCACTCATCCCGCCGGGACCCGCGCCGATCACGCACACTTTTTGACCCTTGTCCGGCGCCTTCTCCGGATTCCGGTAGCTGCCTTCGGACATGGCCCTCTCGGCGGCAAAGCCTTTGAGAAATTTGATCGAGATCGGTGTGTCGATTCGGGCGCGAACGCACATGAACTCGCAGGGGCGCGTGCAGACCAGGCCGCACACCCAGGGAAAGGGGCAGTCCCTGCGGATCACGTCGATGGCTTCCGCATCCCGGCCCATTCCGATCAGCGTCACATAGGTCGGGATGTCGAGTCCGGCCGGGCAGGTCATCTGGCAGGGAGCGGGCGCCAGTTTGACGCAATCGCCGGTCGAGCAGTTGTGGGTTTTGATGTGGCTGACAAACACCTCGCGGTTGTGATCGACGGCATCGTGCAGATAAGCGGCTGTTTCCATAGCCGCCGCGTCGGCCTCGTCATAGGCCAGTTCGTCCGCCAGAGAGGCGATGGCGGGAATGTGTCTATCACCGGCACGGCCCCAGGCAATGTCGTTGAGCAGCTGCAGGATTTCTTCGGCAATCCTGCGGCTGCGGGGGTTCTGCAGCCGACCGGCGTCTATGGTGTGCTTCAACTCGGTGACCGTGCGGGTCACCGAACAGGTCTTTGCGGGCATGGATTCCTCACATCCCTAAGGCTTTTAAAACGATGATCGCGCCGAAATTCAAGCCGTTAAGCGTTTTGATCGAGGGCGGCGACGGCTTGGGCGTGACGCTCACGGCGAATCCGGGTCGTGTCCTCCACTTTTCCGAAATCGAGGCAGTGGGTCGTGCAAACCGTCACGCAGGCCGGTTTGAGTCCCTGATCCACCCGGTCCATGCAATAGTCGCATTTGACCGCCTTGCCGGTCTCGGGATTCCACTGCGGGGCACCCCAAGGGCAGGACGTGATGCAGGCCTTACAGCCGACACACAGATCGAAATCGATGAAAACGATGCCGTCCTTCGCGCGTTTCTGCATCGCGCCGGTTGGGCAGGCGGCGACACACCATGGATCTTCACAATGAAAACAGGGCATGAAGACATAAGAGGCCCGCGGCAGACCACCGACAAATTTCGGCCCCACGGCGATGATCTGGCTGATCCGGGGACCCACCGGCAGGTTTTTGTGGCTCTTGCACTGAATGGTGCAGGTGTGACAGCCGATGCACTTCTTGGTATCCTGAAAAAGGTAATACTTGCTCATTGAATTCCTCCAGCTGACGGCAATCGTAAACAGGTTTTAGGCCGGGTTAACGGTTACGAAGGTTTCGTGCAGGGCCGGACTGCCGCCGATGATATCCGAGACATTTTTCTGCAGCAGGCTGTCGGACACCCCCTTGTTGTAGCTCCGGGACGCCAGTTTGGCTTCGTGACCAAAACCGTGCAGCATGAAGACCGTCTCCGGATGAATCATATCGGTGACGAAGGCCTTGATCTTGCCGGCACCCTTTTCGGACATCACCTCGACGACGTCGTTGTTTTTGATACCCCGTTCGGCCGCCTTGCGCGTGTTGATCCACAAAACGTTCTCCGGTGTGATCTCGTGCAGGTAGGGATTGTTCTGGGTCGACACGTGCGTGTGCAGGGCGATCCGACCGGTCACCAGGCGGAAGTTGCCGCCGTTCGGCCGCACAACCGGTTCATAGACCGGAAAAGATTTAAACCCGGCGTTTTCCAGCAGGGCGGATGTGAACTCTATCTTCTTCGATGGGGTTTTAAACTTGAGTCCGTCCTTGCGATCCCAGAAGATCTGGTCTTTGCCGTAAGCGACAAAGCCTTTGGCATTGAAATCGTCCAGAGAAAATCCGGTGCCGTCCAGCTGCCAGCGCAGCAATTCTTCCATGTTTTCGTACGGAAAATAACGCCCGACACCGATCCGTTCGGCAATCTGCTTCAAAATCATGGCCCCTTCACGGGTGTCGTAGCGCGGTGCGACGGCCTGGCGTCGCAGGAACATCTGTGGTTTGAGACCGTTGGCCTGCTGGATGCAGTCGGTGCGTTCGAGATAGGACGACTCGGGCAGTACCACGTCGGAGTACCAGGCGATGTCGCTGTAATTGATGTCGATGGTGACGAGCAGATCGAGCTTGTCGAGGGCCTTCTTTGTCAATGCGGTGTCCGGAATCGATCCCAGGGGATCGAGACGGTAGGCAATCAAGGCCTTGATCGGATAAGGATCTTCCTTCAGGATCGCGTGCGGCAGAATCTGGGCCACGCCATGGTTCGGGTCCGGCAGCGGGAATTCCGGCGTGCCGACCTTGTCGAATCGCGTAAGATCGAGCTTCGGGAATTCCTGCTCCGTGAGCTTGCGGGCCGGTTTACCGCCCACCTCGCCCGGACCCTTCTTGATGAAGAAACCGCCTTTGGCCTCGACACTGCCCATCAACGAATTCAAGATCATGATCGCGCGCCGCTGGTAAATTTCGTTGGTGTAACTCGCCCCGCGGTAGCCGAAATGAAAGATCACGGCCGGTTTATCCCGGCTGATCTCCCTGGCAAACGTTACGATCTCATCGGCCGGTATGCCGGTTTCTTCCTCGGCCCACTGCGGCGTATAGGGCTGGACGAAATCCTGCAGTTCCGCCAAACCCTGCACCCAGCGGTCCACGTATTGGCTGTCGTAGAGGCGTTCCTTGAGAATGACGTTGATCAGGGCGTAATTGAGGGCCAGGTCCGTGCCCGGACGTATCATCCAGTACCGGTGTGCCTTGGTGGCTGTCACCGTCACGCGCGGGTCGATGTAGGTCAACTTGGCCCCGTTTTCGAGCGCCTGGGTGAGGTTGTTGACCTCCTTGACCGAAATGGCTTCGAAAATATTGCGGCCGTAAAGAACGATATGCTTGGTGTTCTTGTAATCGATACCCAGCTGCGCATCGGTGTAACCGAAAAGCGAGCGGCAGGCGGTGTTGACCGAACCCTTGCAAAGGGCGTCATGCGTGAAGTGGTTGGGCGAGCCAATCGCTTTTAAAAAGGATTTGCTCACGTGGGTGGCGAGCTGAGTCCGTTCCCCGAGGACGACGCTCTGTCCACCGTTTTTGTCGATTATGTTTTTAAGTTTTTCGGCGATATAATCGAGGGCTTCGTCCCAGCCGACTTTGCGCCACTTGCCGGCGCCGCGTTCGCCGTCCCGGATTATCGGTGACTGAAGGCGTTCATTGTCGTAGAGCATGTTGATGCCGGCCGCCCCGCGGGGGCAGAGGCTGCCTTCCATCCCGGGTACAAGCGGATTGCCCTCGATCCACCGAACCTGTCCGTCCTTGACCTGCACCTTGATCGGGCAGCGGACCGAGCACATGAAACACAAACTGTAGATTTCATTTTCCATGACAATCCTCCAAAATTGATATATAAATCCGTTACTTTTCATCCGTTCGAACGGATGACGCCATGTTTGCAGTCAATAATGTTTTCAAGCAATGTCCGATCGAAGACGAACGGAAACACCCACAACAGGGAGCAATATCCATACCACCCAAATCACGTCATGACAACCCGTGCCCTCTGAAAGAGAATTTATAATTTTAAAAATAATTACAATTATATAGATTCGAACTCGGCTGAGCGGTATTTCCCTGAGGTGAACAATCACCATATATGGCATGCAAGATTTTTATTGCATTGAAATATTTTTATTGCACTTACATATCGTACTAAAATTGTTATTATTTTTTTCATACGGCTTTGCTTCCATCCATTTTAAAGCAACCCATCTCGCACGTGGTTACAGAATTTTCTGTTGCAATTTACAAGTGTAATAAATCCTATATTTCTCATAACCATTTAATATGTTTTTATATCTAAACTATCTCCATCGGATTTGACGCCGGCCTTACTGCCTTCGTGTTAGGTGGCATACCGCTTGCTTGTACTTTTACAGAGGTATGCCAAAAGAAAAGGCAAGCTGTTCCAACATCATAATTTTCAACCCGATAGCGAATCCGCACAGCGGCTTCGAAAACAATCAGCGAAAGGAGATAGAGCGGTGAACAAAAAGAAGTTCTTTTTTGCGACAGGCCTCCTGATCATCTTATCGTTTATTACGGTGGCGTTGGCTCAGACAGGCGCTGATCTGACGACGCCGGGCATGTCGGGCAAAATGAAGCAGGCCATCGAAAAGAGTCTCCAGAACGAAGAATTTGCTGCCAAGACCAAAGAGGTTATCAAACCCGGTGACCCGCCCGGCTTCCTGGGAATCCCCGGTGCGCCTGCTCCAAATTTCATCCTGGGCCTGCTTTGGGCCGTATGGGTCGGTTGGATTTTCTCCACCGTTGGTGCCTTCGGCGGCATCATGGCCGGGGTGGGACATATTACCATCTTCGGATTGGCCGACTATGCCAAGGCATTCGGCAAGGGAAATCCGGTCAACAACTTGCTCACCGATTCCATCCGAGTCTCCAACCAGTGGCTCGTCGGGTTGAGCGGTGTCATCTCCTCCTTCAATTACTACCGCATGGGACGTCTGGTGGCGCCGCTGGGCATTTGCCTCGCCATCGGCGGCGTCGGTGGCTCCTGGCTGGTGCCTACGTTAACCGCCGGCAAAATTTCTCTCCGTGCCTACATCGGATACTTTGGTCTCATCGTCTTCATCCTCGGTCTGTTCCTTATTTACGAAGTTACCCCCAAAGGCGCAGCCCGCAAAAAGGAAGCCAAGGCAGCCGCCAAGGCCTTTGAAAAGGCTGTTCGCGAAAAAGCCGACACGGTCGACCAGGGTGTCAAGATCATCGAGGGTTCCTACACCTTTATGTGGGTTGCGGTTGCCATGGTGGTAGCCTCGGCCCTGTGGATCAATCTTATGGACAGCGCCAGATGGGTGGCGTATATTTTGGTCATTATCGGTTGGATTCTAACCTTTTTTATCGGCAACATCCGTTTCACGTTCTACGGCCAGGAATTTCAATTCAAGGCCTGGATTCCGATGGTGGGCGGTATCTTTATCGCAGCGATTGCCTCCTTTCTGGGTGTCGGCGGCGGTTTTCTATATGTACCGTTCTTGACATCGGTTGCCGGTCTGCCCATGTTTCTGGTAGCCGGTACCTCAGCCCTTTGCGTGTTGGTGGGCATGGTCGTGTCAATTTTTTCTTATATGGTTGGCAAGGGCGTCGTGATTGCCTGGGGCCTCATCGGTGCCGAACTGGTCGGTATTTTCATCGGTTCCATGATCGGCCCGCGGACCTCGAAATATATCCCCGACAAAGTTCTCAAGATCATTTTTATTATTCTGGCCTTCTATGTGGGTCTGCGCTACACTACCAAGGGCTTCTTAGGTCAGAGCATTGTTCCACCGTTTTAAATAAAACCGCCGTGCGATTTTATCACCCGCGGTCCTGCTGCGCCGGGACCGCGGGCTCAATTCGCACAATAATCAAACAGTGATGCCGCTCGATTTGACGAATCGGAATCGTCACGACGTTTGGGCAAGTCGGCAAAACGGTTTGTCATGCGCCGTTTTCGAACCGATCTACGGTATCACGCGATTAAATGGCCCATTGCTTTCAGACCTCTGTCATGGATCCAATTACGCCGTTTTTGAAAACGATCGATCCGGTTCTGATTGCGCCGTATCGGCTCTTCGAAGACCCTATGCTCGGATGGTGGTTGGGAACTCTCACCTTGGCGTTCTGGTCGGTTCTTGTGGGTGAGTTGACATTAGCGGTGGTATATCGCATCAATCGGGCACCGGTGGTCGAATACTCCAACCAGACGCTCTATTACCACGAACAATCTCTCAAGGCCAAACAGGCCGGGGACGAAGAGGCCTACAAAGGCATCAACAAATTGGCCAACGAGGCCTACGGCAAGTCCTTTTTCCTCTTCATCGCCATGGGCATGGCCTCGCTTTGGCCGGCTTTTTTCGCCGCCGCTTGGCTCAACATGCGTTTTGGCGACATTGTTTTCCTTTTGCCGAAATGGGCCGGTGCTTTTGAATTGAATTTTATCGCACCCTTTATCATTCTTTATATCCTCGTCCGGGTGGTTTTTTCCAAGATCAAACGCTTCATTCCCTTTCTAAACCCCCAGGCTCCAGTCGGGCCCCATCCATAAATCAAATCCCTCCCTTTAGGGTCACGGTAAGAAATAATTCCACACGATTGCGCCGGATTATGGTTTGTCTACAAGGCACATCCACCAGCGCATATCGAGATACGTGTTGGTGGATGTAACGCAGTAGACGGGCCATAAGTCAAGCAAGAGGTGGAATTATTTTTTGCCGGGACCCTTACCACCGGGCTTACTTAGTGCTTCTCTCCAATAATTCGCTTGCCTCTCTCTTCCTTACAGGCTTACAGGTTTAGACTTGACAGTTTTTAATTATTCCTGAATATCAGCAGCATACATGTAGAGCGTATGAGCGGACGATTGCCCCTGACTTGGGGCTCATCATAAATTTCGCAACCGCTCAGAGGCGCCTCGACGATATTTTCAAGGGAGGGACAATCCCCATAAAGGAAGTATATTGATGAAATACGTTATCGGCCGCATGCCGCCTGTTGGTGCCATCTTTTTTTTGCAGTTTACCATGCCGCTGCCAGTGCTGGCCACGCAGGGTCACGGGGGCATCGAAGGGGTATATGCTCACCAAATGGCCCACCTGTTTTTTATTATTTCCATGGGTGTCCTGATCTACTGGCTGCGGGACCGCAAACTGGTCGCCATCTCCGGTTGGCGTTTCATCCAGTATTCGGGCCTGTTTTTTATCTTATGGAATGTGGATGCCTATACGGTTCATTACATCGAGGAACAGCTCGATCTGCTTAAGATTGCCCGCCAGGGGCCATGGTTGCTCGAAGTTCGAGCGCCGGAAGGTTTCGGATGGCTCAGCCGACTCTATTATGTGGCCAAGCTTGATCACCTCTTAAGCGTGCCGGCCCTGGTCTTTATGTACCTGGGATTGAAACGCCTCCTGCATGAAGACAGCACCGCAGCCGGGAAGGTTCACCCATGATCGCCTCATCCTTGCCGATCTGGGTCGTGGATGTGCTCGGTTCTATTTGCATGATCGTTCTGGCGTTCATGTGCATGCGCCTGGCCAACCTGCTACGCCGCAGGGACCGTAATAACATTGTATGGACTTATTTGTTCTGGGTCTGTACGGCACTCGCGGTGTTTGCCGTATCCCGCTCGGCCGGTCACATCCTCAAACAGTTGCTGATCATTACCGGTGACGCCGCCACCTGGAACCGGGTTCGACCATACAGCGGTGCCGTAAACACCTTTACCTTTGTGGTTGTCGCTTCTTTCACTCTTTTTTTCGAACGCACCTGGAACATCTATCAGCAGATTACCAATGACAAACAGGATCTGCAGACCGCCAAGGACAAACTGCTCTACTTGAATCAAAATCTCGAAAACCTCGTCAGCGAGCGCACGGCCGAATTGGCCCTCTCCGAGCACAAGTACCGACGCATATTTGAGGTCTCACGCGATTTGATCCTGGTGGCCGGAAAAGACGGCCGCATCGTCGACATCAACCCCTCCGGCAGCGAAATGCTCCGGGTCGAGGATACTGAAGTCCAAAGCCGGTACCTGCAGAGCTTTTTTCTGGAACAATCTGAATGGCAGTCAATTGCCGACGCAATCGAATCGAAAGGCTTTGTCGCCAACGCCGAAATCGACCTCAAGCGCAGCGACGGCCGCCGCATCCGAACACTCCTGAGCGGCAGCCTGGACCGGGGTTTTCCGGACAAGGAAGACACCATCCACTTCCTGATCAAAGACATCGAGCAGCGCCGGTTGGCCGAGGAACAGATCGCCCAGGCCGACAAACTGGCCTCCATCGGTCAGCTGTCGGCCGGTATCGCCCACGAAATCAACAATCCCCTCGGCATCATCCTCGGCTTCACCCAGCTGCTGATCCGGCACGAGGACCCGCAGTCGGAAAAATATCAAGACTTGAAGACCATCGAGAAGCACGTGCGCAACTGCAAGACGATTGTGGAAGACCTGTTGAACTTCGCCCGCACCTCATCCCCCGATGAAAACCTGATCCGGATCGACACGGCTCTTGATGACGTCCTGAAATTCATCCATCAGCACGGCGATCATGACCGGATCGAGGTCGTGAAGAATTATGACCCTGAGGTGCCCCAAATGTTTCTGGATGAAAAGAAAATCAAACAGGTGTTCATGAACCTGCTCCTGAATGCCCGGCACGCCATGGGCAACGAAGGCCGCTTGTCGCTTTGCACCGAATACAACCCCGAAGGCCGCCAGGTCATCATCAAGATCGCCGACAGCGGTTACGGTATCGAAAAACGGAACCTGAGCCGCATCTTCGATCCGTTCTTCACCACCAAGCCGACCGGTGAAGGCACCGGCCTGGGCCTGTCGGTCAGTTACGGCATCATCAAAAACCACGGCGGAGACATCACGGTTGACAGCGAGGTTGGCCGGGGGGCTACCTTCACCATCATACTTCCGGTGGTATCACCGGAAAAAGGTCGTCATCATGCAGAGAAACATACTGATCGTCGATGATGAGCAGGACATGCTTCAACTGCTCAAGCGCAGCCTGGCGCCCGATCTGAACTGCCGTATCGAAACGGCATCATCAGGCAAGGAGGCATTGCAGGCCATTTCGCGAGACCCGTTCGATCTCGTTCTGGCGGACATCAAAATGCCGGAGATGGACGGGCTGGCGCTCCTGGAGTTCATCAAGCGCGAGCAGCCTGAGCTGACCGTGGTCATGATGACCGCCTACGGGACGGTGGACACGGCAGTGGAAGCCATGCGCAACGGGGCCTACGATTTTGTCAGCAAACCGTTTGATCACGAAGCCCTCATCGTGCGGCTCGAAAAGGCGCTGGAACGCAGCCGCTTGCTGCGGGAAAACTTCCGGCTGCAAATGGAATGCAGAGACAACACGGCCTTTCAGAATATCGTCGGGAAAAGCGGTGCCATGAACCGGGTGTATGAAACCATTCAGATGGTCGCCAAAACCAACCTGACAGTCCTTATTACCGGTGAGTCGGGAACCGGCAAGGAGTTGGTCGCACGGGCGGTCCACAACCTGAGCAACCGCAGCCGCAGGCCTTTTGTAGCCGTCAACTGCCCCACCGTTCCGGAAACCATCCTGGAAAGCGAGCTCTTCGGATACAAAAAAGGCGCCTTCACTCATGCCGCGCAGAACAAGATCGGCCTTTTCCAGGAGGCCCATCTCGGGACCCTATTTCTGGATGAAATCGGGGACATCAGCCCGACGATCCAGACCAAGCTGTTGCGGGTGCTGCAGGAAAAAGAGATCAAGCCCCTGGGCGACACCAAATCGATTTCCGTCGACGTGCGCATCATCGCCTCGACCAACCAGAATCTGGAAGAGAAAATCAAAAGCGGCGAATACCGGGAGGACTTTTTCTACCGCCTGAACGTGCTGCCCATCAAGCTCCCGCCGCTCAGAGAGCATCCGGAGGACATTCCAATCATCGCCAATCACCTGCTCGAAAAGCACTGTGCCAAGCTGAAAAAGCCGCTGAAGAAAATTTCCCCCGACTTAATGGAGGTTTTCGTCAAGCGCACCTGGGAAGGAAACGTCAGAGAACTCGAGAACGTCATCATGCAGGGAATCCTCTTCTCCACCACCGATGAGATCCGGCCGCAAAATATCGATCTGGTCAAAAGGAACACAACCGCGTATCCCGATGAGACGGCGCCGACAAACCTGCCGTACAAAGAGGCCAAGGAAAAAACCCTTGTCCGTTTCAACCAGGAATACCTGTCGCGCCTGCTCTCGGAAAATCGGGGCAACGTCTCCCGTACGGCCCGTCAGTGCGGTCTCGAGCGTCAGGCCCTGCAACAGATCATGCGCCGCTATGACATCCGCGCGGAGCGGTACAGGGCCTGACAACCGGACACGGATGATAAAATGAATCACCGGCGCATCACCTTCACCCTCTGCCTGGTAGAAGTTCTGGCCCTGATCGGCATCGCCACCTTTCCGGCCCTGCTGCCGACCTTTATCGGCGCGTGGCGGTTGAGCAACACCGAAGCCGGCTGGATCACCGCCGTCTACTATGCGGGCTACATGATCAGCGTCCCGGTTCTCGTAAGCGTTACCGACCGACTCGACGCGCGGCGCGTGGTCCTGCTCGGCGCATTGGGCGGCGCGATTTCCGCCTTGGGGTTTGCGCTTTTCGCCACGGGATTCTGGACCGCCGTTCTTTTCCGCCTTCTCTCCGGAATCAGTCTGGCGGGCATCTACATGCCCGGTCTCAAACTGCTCGGCGATCACACCGAAGGCGCACTGCAAAGCCGGTATGTCTCCTTCTACACGGCTTCATTTTCGATCGGGCTCAGCCTGTCCTACTTGCTGGCCGGAGAGGTCAATGCGCGCTTCGGCTGGCGATGGGCCTTTGCCCTTGCGGCACTCTGCGCTCTGTGCGCCCTGCTGACGGCGGTGCGCTTCCTGCCGCCGGGCGCCACGCGCGCGGCCCCTGCGACGGCAGGAAGGTGGTTCGATTTCAAACCGGTGTTGGCCACCGGCAGTGCGCTGGCCTACATTTTCGGGTATGCGGCCCATATGTGGGAGCTCTTCAGTTTGCGTTCCTGGATCGTGGCCTTCCTCACCTTCAGCCAGGGGCTTCAGCCCGCATCGTCGTTCAGCTTTTCGGCCACCCGGATCGCCTTCCTTATCGGTTTGATCGGGCTTCCCGCCAGCATCGCCGGCAACGAAATGGCCCGCATGTTCGGCCGTAAAAAAATCATCATACTGATCATGTCGGTTTCGGCACTCCTGTGCAGCGTGATCGGTTTCAGCGCATCCCTGCCCTATGCGGTAGTGATCGGTCTGTGCCTTCTGCACGCGGTCACGGTCGTGGGGGATTCGGCGGCCTTGACCGCCGGTGCGGTTGCCGCCGCACCGTCGGGTTATCGCGGGGCCACACTGGCGCTGCATTCCACCCTCGGCTTCGGCGCGGCATTCCTCGGCCCACTGGCTGTCGGCATGGTACTTGATCTATTCAGTTCGCAGATGAAGGTCGCCTGGGGCATGGGATATCTCACAATGGCCGCCGGCTGTGCCCTTGGTCCGGTTTTTCTGGTGTTCTTCGGTCGCCGGAAAGCGCGTTCCGCCGCCCGGCGGCCAATTATTTGATTGCTTAATCATACAAGAGGTTTCATGCTAAACCGATGGGTCAAATGGTTTGGGATCGGCCTGCTGGGTCTGATCGGATTCGCCGTTCTGGCGGCTGCTGTAACCCTCTTCTGGTTCCAGCGCACCGTTTCGGTGAGCCAGCCGCAAGTATCCGGTGCCATCACGGTGACGGGCATCCGGGACCCGGTGGAAATCGTTCGCGACGTCCACGGCATACCGCATATTTACGCTCAGAGCGAACCGGATCTTTTTTTCGCCATGGGCTATGCTATGGCCCAGGACCGCCTGTGGCAGATGGAATTCTACCGCCGGGTCGGCACCGGCCGCCTGGCGGAAATCCTGGGAAAAGAGGCCCTGGAAGCCGATCGCCACTTTAGAACCCTCGCCGCGGCCGGCAAACGCAGACGCCTCCCGGATGAGGCAGGCTTCCTGACCGACGCCTTTACCGCCGGTATCAATGCCTATCTTGAGCGACACCGCGATCGCCTGCCGCTCGAATTCAAGCTGCTCGGGTATCAACCCGAACCCTGGCAGGCCGACGATGCCAGCTCTATCTACACCCTGATCAACTGGGGCTTGAGTCTGGGCTGGAAAGTGGACCTCACCGCCGCCGATATTTTGAAAAAGGTCGGCGAGGACCGCTTTCGTGAGGCCTTCGCACCACCGGCCGAAACCGGCCGGCCGATAGCCCTGGAAACCGTCCCGATCCCGACGCTCGATTATTCGAAAGTCATCGCCACTTTTTTAAAAGTGAGCCGCATGACCGGCTTTGCCCCGGCACCGGCCAGCAACAACTGGGTCATATCCGGAGCCCGCAGCGCGACCGGCAAGCCACTGTTGGCCAACGACACCCACATGCCCCTCACGAACCCCTCCCTCTGGTGGGAAGTGCACCTCGTCTGTCCGACCATCGAGGCCGCCGGATTTGCCATTCCGGGACTGCCCGGCCTGCCCCTCGGACGCAATCGGCACGTGGCCTGGGGGGTTACCAATGTGATGGTGGACGATGTCGATTTTTACATCGAACGGCTCAACCCGCAAAACCCGTTGCAGTATCGCTACGAAGACCACTGGGAAGACATGCAGTCGGTGCGTCAGACGATCCGTGTCAAGGGGGCGGCCCCGGTCGACATCGACATTCGGCTGACCCGGCACGGGCCTGTCGTCGAACACGGCCAACCCGGCGACTCGAACCAGGTTGTATCCGCCCGCTGGGCTGTTAACGATCTCGACCTGCCGGCCCGGGCCGCCTTCCGCCTTCTGAAAGCCGCGACAGTCGCGGAAGTAGTCGATGCCTTAAAAGACTGGGAAGCACCCGGGCAGAACTTTGTATTTGCCGACACCGACGGCGCGATTGGCTACTGGTGCTGTGCCGCCATCCCGATCCGACCACGGGGAAACGGCCTGCTGCCGGTCCCCGGCTGGACGGGCGCAGACGAATGGGCCGGTTACCTCCCCTTTACGAAACGACCGCATGTCATCGACCCGCCCGATGGATATGTCGCCAGCGCCAACAACGCGTTAACCGACATCACCTTCCCGCACGTGATCGGGACCTACTGGGAGCCGATCGACCGCATCAGCCGTATCCGGGATTGGATTGCCGCCAAACCGAAGTTGTCGGTCGATGACATGGCCGCCATGCAGAGCGACGTCGTCTGCCCCCTGGCAGCGGAATTGATGCCGCTCATGCTCCGTGTGATGGACCAACGATTTTCCGCCACGCCGGGGGTGCCCATCAGAGACATTCTGGCACAATGGGACTATCGCATGTCCGAGCAAAGTGCCGCCGCCACGATATACGAAACCACTTATCTCAATCTGCTCGAAAACATTTTCAAAGACGAACTCGGTCCCGCACTTTATCACCGCTATATCGGCCTGACCGTTTTCGCCCCGCGCGCGCTGCGTCATATTTTGCGAACCGGCCGCTCCGGCTGGCTGGACGATGTCGGCACCCCGCAAACGGAAACGCTGACCGATGTTGTCGAAAAAAGCCTGCGGCAGGCTCTGACGGACCTGCGGAGCCGCTTCGGCGCGGATGTCAAGCGCTGGGACTGGGGCCGGTTGCACACGCTCACCTTTCGCCACCCTCTCGGCGAACGTAAACCGCTGGACCGGTTGTTCGACCTGGGGCCCCACCCGACCTCGGGCAGCCACCTGACGGTAGATAAAAAGCAGTACGACTACAATCGCCCTTTTACAGTCAGAGAAGGGGTTTCGCAGCGCATGATCGTCGATCTCGCCAATCCGGCGGTTGCCCAGCACGTGCTGCCGACCGGTGAATCCGGGCTCCTCGGCAACGCCCATAACAGCGATCAGATAGATCTCTATCTCAAGGGACGCTATCATCCGAGTTGGTTGACCCGCCCCGATATCGAACATCATGCCGAGGCAACGCTCGAGTTGAAACCCCGTTGAGAACTCGAGCCCCTTACCGACGGCTTGGCGGGATTTCTGAATTGCTCATTGCAATTTGTTCCGAATTTGTTATGTGAAGGCAAAACGAAACGCAACGGTGATATTGGACTCCTCGCAAAGCCGTCACATAAGGAGAAGCCGGCATGGGCAAAGATACGCAGTGCGTTCACAGTGGATCGATACCGGATCGGATGAGCGGAGGTCTGAACTCGCCGATCTTCACCTCTTCCTCTTTCGTTTACCTCGATGCGGATGAGAACGTCTATCCGCGCTATTTCAACACCCCCAACCAGAAGGCCGTCATCGACAAACTCTGCACACTCGAAAACACCGAGAGCGGGCTTCTGTTCAGTTCCGGTATGGCGGCCATCAGCACCGTGGTGGTCGCTTTGGTCGGCAAGGGGGATCACGTGGTGATGCAGCGCGACATTTATGGCGGTACCCATCACTTCGCCGGTGCGGAATTCAACCGATTCGGCATCGACTACACGCTTGTGTCGAACGAACCGGCCGACTTCAAAGCGGCCATACGGGACAACACGCGGTTGATTTATATCGAAACGCCGTCCAACCCCCTGCTGCTGGTTGCCGACATCGCCGCCGTGGCGGAGGTCGCCCGATCACACCGAATACCCAGCGCGATCGACAACACCTTTGCCTCACCCATCAACCAAAACCCGCACGAGTTGGGGATCGACATCGTGATTCACAGCGGCACCAAGTACCTCGGCGGCCACAGCGACATTTGCTGTGGGGCCGTTCTGAGCTCCCGGGAACTCATCGAACGGATAAAATCATCGGCCGTCAACTTCGGCGGCAGCCTTAACGCCAGCACCTGTCACCTGCTCGAACGAAGTCTCAAGACAATGGGCATCCGGGTTGATAAGCAGAACAAGAACGCCCTGACCATCGCCCGGCACCTGAGCGGTCATCCCGGCATCCGGCGTGTCAACTATCCGGGCCTCGAAACCCACCCGGGTTTTGACATCGCCCGCAGGCAAATGAGCGGTTTCGGCGGCATGCTCTCGTTTGAACTGGACGAGAACCGGATCGACCCGCAGCGCTTCGTTCGCGGCCTCGAGTTGATCCGCCCGGCCCTGAGTCTCGGCGGGGTGGAAACCATCATCTGTGCACCGGCCGTGACATCCCACGTCAAACTGTCGTCCGCCGAACGAGCGGAGCTGGGAATTACCGACGGGCTTTTCCGGCTCTCGGTGGGCATCGAAGATGTGGACGACCTGATCAGCGATATCGACCGGGCGCTAGCGGGTTAAATTTTATTAGTATGACGCCATTGAAAACATACAAGCGCATCGTGTTCTGCGATTTCGACGGGACCATCACGGCTGAAGAAACTTTCGTGGGGATGCTCAAACGCTTTGCAGCGGAGTCGTATGATGCGACGGAGGACCTGCTGATCGAAGGGAAGATCACCCTCGGAGAGGCCGTGCGTCGTCTGGTCGAATCGATACCGTCAAAACGCTATCCGCAGGTCTTGGATTACGTAAAGGACAAGCCGATCCGCCAGGGGTTTTCGGAACTGCTCGACTTTCTCTATTTTCACGGCGTTCCCTTGATGGTGGTTTCCGGTGGACTCATGGGGTCGGTGTCTGCGAAGCTGGCTCCTTTTCAAAATCGCATCCTCGCCATGTACGCCGCCGAAGTCGATGCAGAGGGAGATTTTCTCAGAGTTCATTCGGATTTTGAAAGCGCCACTGAACTGGTGGCCAAAACCCGGGTCATGGGGCTTTACCGATGCGAACAGTCGATTGTCATCGGCGACGGCATCACCGATCTGAACATCGCCATGACGGCCGATCTTGTCTTCGCCCGCGACCGGCTTTGCGGGTATCTGACGGAAAAGGGTAAACCATTCATTCGCTGGGAAGACTTTTTCGACGTCTGCAATCACTTGTCGAAACGTTGGCTGGCCGCTAAATAGGGTTCCGGGGGTATTCATCGGAAGGTTTCGGGGCGGCAAAAATGAAAAACACCGTCGCAAGACGATGCGTCACCACTTAGACACGGTAAGAAATAATTCCACAAGATTGCGCCGGATTTGGGTTCGTCTACGAGGCACATCCAGCGGCGCATATCGAGATACGTGTCGTTGGATGTAACGCAGTAGACGGGCTAAAAGACCGCCAGATGTGGAATTATTTTTTTCTGGGGCCCTTAACAGCCGATGAGGAGCAGAACTAACTCATCACCTTTCTCCCGCCGCCGGCGCAAAGGTATCGTCAGACCAGATGCTTGGTGTTCTGGCCCGCCAAAGACCGGCTGAAGCAGCAGTTGAGTGTATACGCCGATTCGACGGAATGGTTTAGCTGCTCAGCTTTTCGAGTGCCGTCAGGTCGTCACCCAGCCGCTGGATCCGCCC